>Ga0163154_10002017_pt1 | contig 30344 bp, 30 predicted proteins | sample OliLakLV19MP9P1_FD_148649 | JGI IMG/M metagenome (GOLD analysis project Ga0163154, IMG submission 148649) | Freshwater microbial mat bacterial communities from Lake Vanda, McMurdo Dry Valleys, Antarctica - Oligotrophic Lake LV.19.MP9.P1 | ecosystem: Environmental > Aquatic > Freshwater > Lake >... | reverse complement strand
GCCCGCCTCGAAGTCGAAGAGAGTTAGGTCATTGGGTCGTTGGGTGATTGGGTCATTAGGTTTTTGGGCGGGAGAAAGCGTGGGCAGGGCGGATAGGGCGAGAACGAGAGCGAGACGGTGAAGGCGAGAGTTGGCGGGCATGGCGAAATCTCCTTGTGGATGCGTCGGGCGATGATGGTTGATTATACCCATGAACGCGAAAAAACTTGTATTGCTGTCAGCGAAACCTCCTGCGTCGCGCCACACATACCCACGAGGGCTGAACTCTGTCGAAACATTTACCCGAACAACACGCACGGCGGTATGAATTCTTCTGCTTACTGCTCCTGTGGTATAATGCGACTATATCCACCGAAGAACGCTTGAATACTTTGGAAACACGGCTCGATCTTTTGCAACGTCAGGTCGAAGAGCGACTCCCTGCCGCCTCGCCTCAACCCAAACGCGGCTGGAAAGCCATTCGCGATCTCTTCGTCCAAAACCCTCCCATCGAAGAGATCATCGCCCGCCTTTATCACACCGAATAATTCCCGTCTATTGCGTCTCTGTCTCACACTGGAGTCCGATGATGGCATCTCGCAAGCGGAACAGAAACAGCACAATGGTTCCTAAAACGCTGATCGAAAATAAAGCGTTTGCCGGAGCCAAATAGACTTGGGCTTGCAATGAATCACGGGCAAGCATCAGAATCAAACGATAATCCCAAAGCGCGTGCAACAAGGCGACACACAAAAATGTATTCAGTACCGGCTGTGTAAACTGTATCGAAATGCGCTTTTCGCGCCAAAGCATCGCACACAGGCTGCCTGTCCACAAAATATGTGCCAAGCAGACCGCACTCCGCAGCACAACAACGGTCAGCAAAAACGAGACGCCCTTTTCGTTGTAAGCCCGCACGATATAACCGATATTCTCAATGCCGCCGAAACCCGCTCCTGCCGCCATGCCGAAACACAAGCCGTGCATCGCCAAATGGTAGCGGTTGTGTTTGGTAAATCCCCATAAGGCAAATGCCTTCGCCAACTCTTCGGAGGCTCCGACGATGACAGGCAGCACCAAAAAACTCCCAAAGGTAATGCCCACAATCGGAACGAGATAGTAGAAAACCAAAGCCCCAACAATGCCTAATGTTCCCCCTGCAAGCAAAGACAGTAGATAGTGCTTCCAGAGAATCAGACGGGAGGCGACAGTCACCCAAACCAGCGCGAACAAGGTCAGGGGAGTAAATAGCCCACCCAAAATTCCAAACGTCAACGCCGCCGTTCTGTCAGGAGTTCCCGCGCTAAAAGCGGTCATTGCAGAGATTAAAAGGACGATCAGATAAGCGATATAAAGCAATCCACGCCACATACTTCGCGCAGAAGGGTCTGGCGGCGAGACCGCCATCGTTGGCACAAGCGAAGTCTCGTAAAACGGCTGACGGCACTCGGTACATACAGGGCTTGCCGCCAACTGTCGCGCCTTGCAGTGCGGACACGTTGCCGTTCTCAGGTCGGCATAACACTGCTCGCACAAAGGCGCGAAAACGGGATTTGCGTGGCGACACCGACTGCACGCCGCTGTTGTCAGGCAGTGCTTGCAGTGCATACACTGTGTCTCATTGCTCCCCGCCGGTTTTCGGCAGGACGGACAAAGCAGGGCAACATTCGCCATCATTCTGCTCCTTTCTTTTCCGTTCGTGAGGGGGCATGAGAAATCTCCTCTATCCATTGCTCCAGTTGTTCGCTCACATCATCTGAGGCATCTGCTTGTTTTGCCTTCTCCAAAATGCGCTTAAGGAGAGCAACATTCTTGGCTTTGTAGGCGGCTTGCCCCAATGCAAATGTCAGCTCATTCATTGTTTCTATGTTGTATCTCGCAAAATCGGTAGAAAGATAAGTCAAGCCTTTCTCAAATGCGATAGAAGTCTCTTCTCCGCCCCTTTTTAGAAATTGAATGATTAGTTCCGCATTCTCGCGTTGTTTCAAGGCGTGTGTATATGTGTCAAGTTTTGCCATGATTGGATGATGAGGTGTGCGTATGACAAGGCGTTGTCGCAGTGCTGTCAATGCTTTGAGCTCGCCTTTCTGGAAAAGTTCTTCTGTCTGCCTGTCTATTTCTACTGGATCGTTCGTCTGGTCTTCCTCTTTTTTCTGATTTTGTGGATTTTTTGGCGCAATCGTTCTCGGTGTCATGCCAGAGTTCGGCGAAACTTCATCAGGTGATTTCGAAGATTGAAGTGTATTAGCATTGGAGGAATCTTTTGCGTTTGCAGGTTCAGGTTTCGATGGCTGCGTCTTGGTTGATGGGATGTGCTTATATTGTGCCAACTGTGTTTCGATTAATTTCCTTCGCTTATCTGTTGGGCTTATTCCGTACTTGTTCATCTCGGCAACAATGTATTCCATCTCGGTAATTTTTTGGTTTTGTTTTATTTTTGGATTGGCTTGAATGCATATTGCCTGATAATACCAGCAATATAATTTGAACTCAGGACGGCGTGTGATTGTCAAACAGAGAGTGGCTTCTTTGTCGCGATCTTTCTTTGTATTTGTTGCTGTATACACTAAAAAACTGAGGAACATAGCGCGTGTCTCAGACACTTCTTTTTCGTCGGCATAATCGGAGTAGAGGTATTTTTCGGCGAGATGCTCTGCTGTGGCATGATAATTTTGCGGCAGTGCTGTGAAGTCTATCGTATTCTCGTTGATTTTTGTATCTTGACGACCTTCAAGAAAATCAGCAACCTTTTCTTCCAATGTCTTTTGTTGTTTGCTTGCATCTTGGAACATTGCCAAGAATTTATCACGAATTTCTTTGCTCTTCTGATTTTTCCAATCAAAACGATTCTGCTCTTGTTGAGCAGCGATATGAGATTTCATCTGAGGAACAGAATAATAGACAGACCGGCTTCCTCCTATTATCATCAGAGCCAAACAAATAGAAGCTAAAGAAGAAACGAACTTCGGCACGGTACGGTGAGTATTCCAGAACAGAGACGTGGCACGCAGCAAGGCAAAATGGAATGCGCCCGATGCTGCGAATACTGCAACCATCACCAAGCCGATAGCAAACGGATAGCGAACAAATCCGGGACCCCAAATACCGAAAAGCCACAGGGCTAAGGCGACAATGGAGAGCGCAAGATTGATCTTGCCCCACGGCGAGAGTCGGTATTGTTCGCGGCGAATCCATTCCTGCCCGATGGAATTGTCGCCATAAACAGGAGCCAAAGAGACCGACTTTTTGGAGACTGCGGCGCACGCGGGACACCAGGACCAGCCGCCGACTATCTGCATACACTCGGCACAAAGAGCGTTGCGGCAGCCGACGCAATAGTGCAAGCGCGGGCGAGCTGGGTGAAGGTGGCACATCGTTGTATCGGCAAGCGGCGCGTGGGCTACGGTGACGGCAGTGGTTTCAGCGGCTTTCTGCGTCTGCCGCTCGCGATCATAAATGGTGCGGCGGTTTGTGTCCAAAAGCAGTTCGGCTGCCGCATTGATGCGCTTCATCTGCTCCTCGGCTTGTACGCGGCGTGCGGCAGGGTGTAGATCGGGATGCCAGCGCGACGCCATGCTCCGATATGCTTTTTCTACAGCGTCAAGTGTTGCATCGGAGGCAAGATTGAGTACCTGATAAGGATCGTCTGCCATTCGCTTTCCCCTCTCAAACGCGACGACGAATCGCCTCTTCTACATCCACGATCACATACATCAACTCACCGACCACCGTTTGGAGCAGCGAAACCGACCAGCCGATGATCGCGATCACGCCGCCCGCCAGCAATCCCAAAACGATGCCGAGATTGGGAGTTTCCTGCATTCGCATATAAATAGAGATTGCCGTCAATCCTCCCACGACGAACGCCAAAATCCGCAGGACTGCCCCGCCCCGAATCAGCAGTTTGGCGGCACTGTTGAGACCCGCGTATTTGGTTCCGCCGTCTGCCAGAGGCAGCCGAGATACCGTTGCACGCGGCGTTTGAGGGGTTGTGGCGACGGCGGGCGGCGGGGCAAGCGGAGCAGTCGGGCGCACCATCGGCATCGTCATATCCATGCCGCACTTGGGACAAAATCGATCCTGCTCGGCGACAGCGGCTTTGCATCCGGGACAATACATAAGAAATCGGAGCCTCCTATACTCTACGGGGTTCAATAATGGGCGTCGGCTTCAATGCGCTTCCACAGCGACGGCAAAAGACATCGCCCGCTATCGTGGTTGTGCCGCATTGGGTACAAGTCGGCACAGTCGCGGCGGGCAGTGCCAAAATCGGCGCGGCAGGTGAAGGGATTACGCCAAGCGGCGAAACCGGAGGAGCATGACCACCCCCTAAAATCACCTGCTGATCCTGCGGCAGTTCCATCCACATCCGTATTCCCAACAGATGACTGATCAACGCCTCATCGGGAAATGTGCCGCTCGGCATTCGGTTGAGGGCGATATGGCGTCCTTGCGGCAGGGCGATCACCACCGTCGAGATATTGATGCCTTCGGCACGCACACTGTAGCGGTTGATCACATTGAACGGCAAAATTTGCGGTGTCGCCAGCCGATCCGTCAGCAGAAACAGGCGATAATTGGTCAGCAAATAGTGGCGTGCCTGCATCGCCACCAGAAACTCGCCGCGCAAAGGCATGGATTGACAACCGATCATCGCTTTGCACGCCGCACGACACAGTGCATTCAGCGTCTTTTCCTCCGGTTTGCTTTTTGCGCTGTGCAGGGGCGACATCGGAATAACGCGGGCGGTGAGGGCGTCCTGAGTCTGCCGGGAAAAACCCTCTTCTTCCGGCGATTGATCCCGAAACCAAACTCCCGCCGCGCCATAAAATGTGTCCATTGCCTCCTGAAAGGGCAGAGCAACGCTCGCGTCATCGGGGCGCAGACACAACGCCAATTCCAAATGCTGTGCGGCAAAAGCGGCAAGCAGACGCCCCTCTTCCGCATTGCGGGTATAGAGCATTCGATAGCGGGCGTGCAGCAACAAAATCAATCCGGCGAGATGGCTGTCCTGTGCGGACGGCACGCGCCCCAACCGGCTACGGGCATAAGAGAGAACGCCCTCGACATAGCGATTTTCCTGCTGAACCAGCGGATCGCGCTCCGTGCCGGGCGAACGCGATGCCAGCGCGGAAATCCGTTTGAGCAGTGCCTGAAGGGTTTGGACGGCTTCGGGTTTGCGCTCCTGCTCCATTTGCAGAGACAACAGACGCATCGCCGCCGTCAAATTGCCCTCGTTATTCAGCATTTTGACGAAGCCCATATATCCTGTTAAGGCTTTCGGCGCGGAGGCTGTCTGCGAAGTGAGCATAGTAAATAGACTGAACGCGATGGGAATTGCCGAATCGTAGCCGATGGCAACCGCCAATGCCGAGAGTGCGGCACGCACATACTGAATTTCCATGAGACACGCGAATATCTCCGGCAATTTCAGCAGAGTTTGCAAACCCTCATCGGCTTTTTGATAGCGTCGCGCCAGAATATCGGGAACAACGGCGGTCTGCCAGATTGCTTGAATGGACGACGGCAAAGGCAATGCTGAGATCGAATCGCAGAATGCCGTCAACGCCTGTGTCAGTGCGGTTCGGGCTTGCGTCAGGGTGCTGTCACAGCGCAAAGCCGCCTCGAACATCAAGGCAGCGGACAACGCATCGGAATTTTGATACAACATGGCGAGATAGCAGCGTATCAAGGCACTTTTGGGATTTTTCCGCAACGCCTGTGTAAAATAATCTTCGGCGGACATCGCTTTGCCCAAATGAGCGGAGGCAGCCCCCAGCATCTCCAGTGATTCGGCGTCGTGTTTTGCCTCAAAGACACGCTGTTCCAGAGTGGTCAAGACCATCGCCCATGCCCGCAAATTCGCATGCGCGTGTGCCTGTTGTTTGGCGGCAGGGAAATCAGAGGTTGCCGCAACAGCATTCCGAAACCGAGCGATCAAGTCGCCGCGCACTGTGCCGCCAAGAGTGCGCGGCAAGCCGTAACCGGGAACGCGCAGTTCTTGACCTGCGGCGAGCGTGGGCGGGGGCGTTATCTGAACGGTTCCTTCAGGGCAAGGGACAGCAAGCAACGCAGAGGAATCGGGCGGCAAATCCACTTCGGTAACGAGATCGAAACCGCACCGCTCAAATTGAGGATGCAGACGGGTATGGCACAACAGCAGCAGATCGCCCCACTGATTCGCCGCCTTGTCGAATAGTCCCCGTCCTTCGGCTTTGATCCGTACTTGATTGTCGGAACCTGCTGGAAACGTCGCACGAATGCGGTTCAGAAAAAAACCGTACCCTGTGCCGTCGCAGTGTTCGCAGAGCAGTTTGTCTTGCCGGATACCTGTGCCACGACAAGAGTCGCACGCCGCCGTCGCCGTCGGGTAATAGCAGTCACGGGTGCAGCCCAGTACGGCTTCACTGAGCGATAACAGCACAGGAAATTGAATATCGGCAGGAGACATAGTAAGTTATTCAACAAAAGCAAAGTCAGTGATGCTCAAGACTGGTTTCTGTCCTCGATACTCATTTCACCTTCTGTAAGTCGGAATCCTGCCTGCAAGTCGGGAATTTCCTGCTCCTTTCTGCCGCAAGGTATACTATCAACAAGGAGAAGCGACGGGGCAATCTCCCCACAGATCGTACAGATATGAAACCGACCCGTCAACGAGGATGAGATGTTAGAGAAGAAACTCAAATTAGGGATACCCAAAGGCAGTTTGCAGGAAGCCACGTTCGCGCTGTTCAAGAAAGCGGGCTTCGATTTTCGGATGAGTAGCGGACGCTCGTATCATCCCAGCGTGGACGATCCCGAAATCGCCCCGCTTTTGATTCGCCCCCAAGAGATACCACGCTATATCGAACAGGGCATTCTCGACGCCGGACTGACGGGCAAGGACTGGATCGAAGATAACGGCTCCGATGTTTTGGAAGTCGCGGAATTGTCCTACTCGAAAGCGACCCTGAACCCGATTCGCGTGGTGCTTTCCGTGTCCAACGATTCGGCGATACAGTCCGTTCACGATTTACAGGGCAAACGCATCGCCACCGAATATGTTCGACTTACCGAACGCTATCTTGCCAAGCACAACGTCACGGCGCACGTCGAATTTTCATGGGGGGCGTGCGAGGTCAAGGTTCCCGAACTCGCCGACGCCATCGTCGTCAATACCGAAACGGGAAATTCCCTTCGAGCGCACAATCTCAAAATCGTGGATACCCTGCTCACATCCACCACGCGCTTCGCCGTCAATCGTCAGGCATGGGAAGATGGGTGGAAACGCGCCAAAATCGAGAATATCACGATGCTGCTGCGGGGCGCACTCGAAGCGGAGCAAATGGTCGGCTTGAAAATGAACGTCCGGCGTGAACAGTTAGAAACCGTAACGGCGTTGCTTCCGGCTCTCAATACTCCCACCGTCGCGCCGCTCGCCGATGGAAATTGGGTCGCACTGGAGATCATCGTTGCCGATAAAACCGTCCGCGATCTTCTCCCGCAACTCAAACGTGCCGGAGCCGAGGGCATCGTCGAATATCCGCTCAACAAAGTGATCTATTGATAGGGAACAGGACAATTCATTCTGATCCACGAAAGAACACGAAATCAACACGAAAACAATTCACCAACTCACCTTTCGCAACGGGGGTTGAAAACCCCCGTTGCGAAAGGTGAGTTATAGATTCTCTGTGCTACCTCTACGGTAAACTCAGTTCTGTTCCCTGTTCCCTACTGATTTCGTAATGCTACAAGGACGAAAACCGTTTTGGCTTTCGGGGGAGTGGCGGGGTTGGGTTTGGCAGTGGCAGCGGGCAATGCTTTCTCATCGAACCGAGAGGGCGTCCCCTCAATGGGTTTGGTGATGTCGGCTGCGGTCATTCCTGTCTTGCGGTACATTGCGGGGAGTTTGCTGGAAACGGCGGCGTGCATATCGCCCGTTTCGTGCAGTGCTAATGCCAATCTGCTCAGTTGAGTTGTCGGAATTTTGACCGCATACAATTGCTCGGAAGGAACGTTGCTGAAAACCCCTGTCTGCGTTGTGCCGCTGCTGACCGCATAGAGTTTGCCACCGAGTGCTGCCACTTTCTGCCGCAAGGTTTCGACAGCCGTCTCCGTATCGTCAGGATTGACCGTTAAAGAGACGCGCTCAGGCATGGTGCGATGTGCCACCGTTTGACGCAGTTCCGGGATTTGGCGTACCCACCGCCGCCATGCTTTGCGCTCCTGCTGTTCGCGGGATTTTTCCTGCGCGGCGACAATTTGATCTGCTTTTTCGCTCAACTCGTCGGACGGCAAAATCACTTTGGGAGTGTTTGTATTGACCACGATGGGCTTCGGCTCTGAAATCTGTGGATTTGGCAAGACAACGGGAGTACTGAGCGCGGCAATGGCGGTTGTCTCTGCCGGATTCGTATTCATTGTGCGGTTCAGCGCGAATGCCCCGATGACTAATAGCAGACTGAATGCTCCCGCCAGTGCATAACGTGGCATTGGATTCGGTTTCCAGCGCACAGGAGCCGACGGAACTGGAGCTATCTCCGGCAAGTTCGCCATGATTCTCTGACGCAGCTGCGGCGAAGGGACGGCAGTCTCCAAATCGCGCATCTCTGCCCCGAATTGACGCAAACTCGCCACCTCCTCGCGGCACGATGCACAACGCGCCAAATGTTTGCCCACAAAATAACGGCGCATTCCTGAAAGTTCGCCGTCGAGGTGCGCCTTCAAGTCTTCCATCGGGACAGCCGCACAGGGCATTCGGGTTTCGTTCGCGTGGGTATCGGTTCTCACAGAGCCGCCTTTCCTTCGTATACATAACTGCCCAACAGTTCACGCAATCGCTTCAGACCGTTGGACAACCGCGACTTGACTGTTCCCACCGGCACATCGAGCGCGGCGGCAACCTCCTGATAGGTCAAGCCTTGAAATTCATGGAGCAGAATCACGTCTCGATGAACCGGCGAGAGGCGGCGAATAGCCTCTTCAATTCGCTCCGACAACTCGCGCTGATTGGCAGACGCAACAGGGTCATCACGCCAATCGCTGCTCACCAGAAGCAATTCTTCGTTCAGCGGCACACTTTCCCACTTGCGCTTGCGCCGAAATTCGAGGCAGTGGTTCATCGCGACTCGATAAATCCACGTACTCAACGCCGACTGCCCGCGAAAAGTGCCGAGACTGCGATAGATGGCGAGAAATATCTCCTGAGTCACATCTTCCGCATCGGGAACGCTGTCGGTATAACGCAATGCAAGCCGATAGACACGGGTTTCATAAGCGTCCAGAAGCCGCTCGAACGCCTGCCGATTCCCTGCTTGTATCTGTTCAATCAACGCTCGCTCGTCGCGTGCCGTCATCGTCCGTTTCGCGTTCTGTCCGGTATTTGGCGAAACAGTCTCCGCCGGATTATGCCGTTCTTTTGGTTGCACCATCGTGAGGAAAGGTTCAGAAAATTTTGGAGATTTCGCTTTTAGCATCGGTCTTTTCTCAATTTGAGTGCGTCTTCACCGATAAGAAGAAGGGCGCACGGCAATTGCTATAGGTTTCTGTACGTATTAGGACTCAGTGCGTGCGTCCAAAGGTTCGCAAGGCAGTCAGTGTGCCTTGCTTTCGCTTCCCGGAAGGGTAAATAGGAACACTCTTAGAAGGAGATTTCCATGCAAAAAAGTTCCTCGATAGTGCTTGCCGTGTGTGCGGCGTTGGCGTTGTGTTTGGGGATCGGCTATCTTGTGACCAGCGGTTCGCCCCCGCAAATCACGCAGCAACAAGCGGTCTCGATGTTAGATGAGATGAATGCGGCGGTGGAGCGGAAAGATGTCGGCGGCATTATGCGTCATGTTTCAACTGCTCCCGACCAGAAAATTGCCGGAATGCGCGGCGACCAATTGCGCTTTATCCTCACACGAGGACTGCGGTCAGGCGGCAAAATGAGTTCGCAAACCAGCAATGTGCAGTTCAACGCTTCGGAGAATAACGCCACTCTCGACTTCGATCTGTTCGTCACCAGTAAAGAGGGCGATGCTCTAACCGAGTTATATAAAGGACATATTAGACTCGGATTGAAACGAATGGACGTGCCGCGTCTGCTTGGACTGTTTCAAGGGAAAGAGTGGCTGATCGTCTCGGCGGAACATACCGGGCGCGATCTCAACTCCTTCGGCGAATACTGAGAGAACAAGGGACAGAGGGACAGGGGGAGACAGTCCCTTCTGTCCCCTATGCCGAAGGCAGCAGCCATTTCTCTGGGGCGCGGATTATGGAAACAAGTATGGCGATAATTTCGTTGTACTCTGTATACTCCTGTTATGATCTCACGTTACGCACCGGAGGTTTTAAACCCCCGTCTGGAAAAAACAAGCGTCTTTCAGACGCACCGTTCCCTGAGTTTTGCGTCTGAAAGACGCTTGTACTTTCTTGCCGGGTACTTTCAGTACCCGTTGCGAGAGGTGAGTTATGATCATATTTCTGCATCCAAATCATTGAAAAATTAGGCAGGGAAGCGGCATATCGAACGCGAATGTTCCCTAACAATCCCAGAGGAGGACAAGACAATGCTGTTTCCGAAAAATAAACTGCGATTTACTACTCTCTATCAGGGAGAGACCGATCCTGAAGGGTGGCTGATTTTGGATTTGGCGAATATGGATTTGGATGGAGTCAACAAAATTTATATTCCGCTCCCCGACGTGCAGAGTGCCAAAGACAAGGGCGATGTGGCGGCGGAGCGTCTCCAAAAGGCGAAAATGCTGTTCCAAAGTATCGGCGACGATGAGGAATAAAGAACCGAATGAGGCAGGGGTTCCTGTGGCAAATCTTCTGAAAGTTATCAGCAATGGCGACCCTGTGACCCTTATCACATTGGGAACAGAACTCCATTCAGCACAGTTTTCGATGGCTACATATTACCATCGTTTATTAACAAATTTTGGTACTCAAAGTTGCCGAATGACTGGAATGTACGCGTTCAATTGCTATATTAAGCGTGAAGTAGAAGACGAGTGGAGATTAATGGGCATTACGAAGTTTCATTTATTAAAATTCAATATGCCATTTCAAGGAGTTATACCTCCAGAAGTTCCCACAGACAAAGGTTAAAACGATTAGGTTATTATCGCAAATGATTTGTGCGACACCCTCACATAAATGCGTAAAAAATACAAAGACAGGTTTAAGCATCTGGACCTAACGATGAGTGAAGACCAAAAGCGAGGAAGGAGAGCGGCTCTCCCTCCTCGCTTTTTTTGATTGTGCGCTTAATGGCGGATTAGCGATTTTCAATCGGCACATAGGGCGTATCGTGTGCGCCGATATATTCGAGGCGTGGGCGAATGATTCGGGCGGACGGCGCAAGCTGCTCGATCATGTGGGCGCACCAGCCGGACGTGCGGGCAATGGCGAACATGGGCGTAAACAGCCGCTTGTTCAGGTTCATCATGTGGTAGCACGACGCCGAGAAGCAGTCCACATTCGCATAGACGGCGGGCTTTCCAGCGGCGAGACGCTCCGGCGTATTGGTGAGTTCGTCCACGATGGTTTCGATTTTCGAAGTCATCTCGAACCATTTCGTATCGCCGTTTTGTTCACCGAGTTGGCGGCTCATTTCGCGTAGGTGCGTGGCACGCGGATCGGGCGCACGGTACACCGCATGACCGAAGCCGGGAATGGGAGTGCGGCTTTCGCCTGAGAGTTTGGGGCGAACATAACCGTCTACTTTGTCGGGCAAATCGATTTCGAGGAGCATCTCCATTGTCTCCTCTGCCGCCGCGCCGTGTCGTGGACCAGACAACGCTCCCAGTCCCGAAGTCAAGCCCGAATTCAGATTGGCGTGCGTGGAAACCGTGACTCGCGCCGCGAATGTGGAAGCGTTGAGTTCGTGTTCTGCGTGCAGAAGGAAGTCAATGTCCATGGTTTTGGCATAGAGTGGATTGGCTTCGGTTCCGGTAAGCATATACAGGAAGTTGGCGGCAAGTCCGAGATCGGTGCGGGGCGCAATCGGTTCTTGTCCGTCTTGCAGTCGCTCTATCGCCGCAACCGCCGTGCCGATTTTGGCTTGAAGGCGCAGTGCCTTGCGGCTGTTGGCTTCGGGGCTGTTATCGCTGCCGTCGGGGTCGTCCATGCCAATCGCGGCGACGGCGGCACGGAGCGCGTCCATCGAATTGGCGTTCTTCGGGAACCCTTTGAGGATGTTGAGAGTACCCTCGGAAAGCGCGTACTCGGCTTTGAGTTGCGCGGTGAAACTGGCATATTCCGTCTGTGTGGGTAGTCGGCTGTTCCACAAAAGAAAGACCACTTCCTCAAAATTGGAATGGTCGGCGAGATCGTGGATATTGTAGCCACGATAGTACAGGCTGCCTTCCGGCTGAACATCGCAAATCGTCGATTCGCCGATGACGACGCCTCGCAGTCCGGCGGACGCGGTTGACATGATAGATAACCCTCAGTTCGAGTGGATTGAATTAACGCTCTTTTGTTTACGCCAAACGCCATTATTTTAGCACCAATGCCCAAGTTTTTCAATCAGAAGCGTCACTCATTCCACATTCGGCGCATTTTGCGCGTATACGATAAATGATGCCATGAAGCAAACGGCAGTCCAAACAAAAGGAGAGAGCGATATGAGTGAGTTGATTGTAGTGACCTACCCGGATAAGTTTCGGGCGGCAGAAGTGATGGCGGCACTTGCCCGTCTTCAGGTGGAGCATTTGATCGATCTGGAAGACGCCTGTTATGTGACCAAAGACAGTGAAAACAATGTTAAACTACACCAAGCGGTCAATTTGGCGGCGAGCGGGGCGATCAGCGGCGGCTTTTGGGGATCGCTGATTGGGCTGTTGTTCCTCAATCCATTGCTGGGCGGTTTGATGGGAGCCGGTGCGGGTGCATTGACCGGAGCCATCAGCGATTACGGGATCAGCGATGACTTTATTCGCTCGCTGTCGGAGAAATTGATGTCGGACAGTTCCGCGATCTTTATCCTTGCAAGAAAAATCACGCCGGATAAAGTCCAAGCCGAGTTGAGTCATTACGGCGGAACCGTCCTGCGAACGTCCTTCTCTCACGAAGTGGAAGAGCAATGGCAGCGAGCGTTGAGCGGCGGCAGTTCGGTGATCTGAGAAGAGGGAAGATTGACCTCACCCCCGCCCCCTCTCCTGACCAGTCGCAAGCTCCTTATGAGAGGGGAGAACAATCCCCCTATGCTGAGACTCCCCCTCTCCTCGTGAGGAACGAACGGAAAGGAGAGGGGCAGGGGGTGAGGTCAATCCGCAATCCCTTTTTGGCGCAGGAGTGTCGTCAAGCCGGTATGCCCGGCGACATAGGTCAGCGCGTTGTAGCCTTTGCGGTGGTTGATATTCGCGCCGCAAGCAAGCGAACGATAACGCGCTTATCGGTTTTGGAAAGGCAGTCGTCCAGCACCTTTGCCCGTTACTCGTTCATTCTCTCTGCTGTGACATTAGCTCTCGGTTTTGGTGCGCGATAGGGTATTGGAGTAGTGGCGTCTGTTGCGGGGGCAAGTGCCAAGTCCAACCTGCCGGTACTGAGTGAAGTCTCCTTTTCGTCTTTTCCAAAGCGCACTTGCTGAATGAGAGACAGAGTGCGTTCGTTTCCGTCTTTGGAGATAATCATACTAAAAAAGAAGTTGTTTTTATTAAGATTAAATTCGCGCCCTTCCCCTGTGTATTCGAGTTGAGGGCTATAGAGATATTTTTCCTCCAATGGACGCAGGGTGATTTCGCGCACACCGCCTTTTGCGATTTCTCCGCTCTCCGTCGGTTCGTCAGGGTGACGCATATAGGTTGACAGCGTGATGGGCTGATTGGTCGTGTTCTGGAGATATAGCCTGACCTGAAATCTCTGTCCGGGAGTGACCATGAAATGTCCGTTGAAATTCGACCCCAAATCAACGAATCGGGGGGATTTCTGCAGCATCGCGGGATTGAGTACAAATTGCGGCAGAGTTGTTCCGAGCGCGATTCCACCGATTGCCTTACCATAGAGGATCGTCGGCGTCCCGTCGGGACGAGTCAGGGACGGCGGAGGCGGGGCGGAAATCAGCACACTCAAAGCACCGGGCGGGGGCATTTTCAGACGTTGCGAATTGGGCTTATCGGTATCACGGTATTCTACTCGCACTTCCCATCGTGTGTTATAAATGCCGGGACGCGGCCAATCATCTCCCCAGCGATTGAGATGGGCAGGGTCGATGTCCAACGACAGAGGCACAATTCTACCGGGCAGCAGGGTCAGTGTCATCCGTGATACTCCTCCATCGCGTCCCATCCAGCGGAAATCTCCCTCGACGTTTCTGCCATCTTTGAAAATCTTCTGACCTACGCCATAAAGAAAGACGGAGGGCGGCGCAACGATATTCAATCGGCGCGTGATTTTGCCGATATTGCGAACAACCATCTGTATCGGAAGCAAATCGGTTCCTGAATAAATTTTCTGCTCTGATCTAAGCCGCAAACCTGTCTGAAAGCCGTCTCTGGCTTCGCCCCATGCGATTTCACCTGTAAACTCCACATGAGGATTAACAGGGGGCGGGGCGGAGATGGTTTTCAATCCAGTCGCCGCGACTTTCGGCGGCTTGATAATGTAGCGGCGCGGCGTAGAGTAGTGTTTAATCTGTTCGGGCGTGAATTGGAACTCAGAAGCGGATAACGCCGGATTGACGCGGATATTCGAGAGGCGCACATCGATCTCATGCTGATAGGGGTGCTTCTTTATACGGGTCGCCCGGTGAATCAGTTTGTCCGTGCCGATATAGAGGCGATAGATATAAATCGGTCCCGGCTTGCCGCGCTGAACGTCTATGACATCGAACACCTTGCCCTGCTCCGTGACCTTTCCCTTGTAGACTGTCTTGGTTTTGCCGATACCGCCCATATACGGAACCGTCGGGATCAGCAAGTACTTCATGGGAAAAGGCAGCCGTCCACCGCTGCCATTGATAACGGGGTGCTGAGAATAGGCTGAGTTCGTCTGCCCTATCCATTCGGTGGTTCCGTCAGAAGCAACGAAATTGTCTTCCGACTCATTATAGCGAAGACTATAGAAATCCGGCTTGAGAAGTCGCAGCGTTCCGGTTTGCCGCATTCTGCCGTTGCCGAACGACATTGGCTGTTTGGGTCTGAAATTGGTGAGGGTCATCTGCACATCGGCGGTAAGCGAACGAAGGCTGTTGGCTTTCGCCAGCGTTGACTGCATCAAGGTTTCGGCTTTGAGGTCGGCGTCCATCTCGCCGATAGGCACAATGCCCTTCGACGGCAGAATTTCGACAGGTGCGGCGGGCGGCAGTGTGTCGGTTTCCGGCACTTCCCGCATAACGACGGGAGACGTTTCGGGCGGCGCGGCGGCTTCGGCGGGGCGCAGTGCCGAAAGTGCCATGATTCCGACAAGACCGAGAATGCAGCAACAGAGCAGAAACGGACGCGACGGCTTTTTACGCGAATTTCTGCTGTCCAAAATAGACTGAATTCGAACCGAGAGATGCGCGGGATTTGCCATCGAAATTGCTCCTCCGGGAGAGAATACGCTGTTTTTGTGGGCGCGTGCTGCTGCTAATAGGACTGTGGCGTAATCGGTGGCAGAGACGCCCGCCGCAATCACGCACTCGTCGCACGCCCGCTCACTCTCCAATTTCAGCGAACGCGCCGCTCTCCAAACCAGCGGGTGAAACCAATACAGCGCACTCGTCACGGCAGCAATCTGCTGCATCAGCCAATCAGCGTGGGCGATATGCGCGAACTCATGCAGCAAAACGGCGTGAGTGCGAGACGCTTCCCAATTCTGTGCATCGAAAGGCAACAGCACGCAGGGACGCCAAAAGCCCCATGTCATCGGAACCCGTTCGCGGGAATTCGAGGCGGCAATCAACAACTGCACGGAGCTTGTGCGTCCTAATTTGCGAGCGGCTTCCTGTCCGCTATCGAGAATATGCGCGTCTGTGCAGACCGTAGTCCATCGTGCCAGAAAATGCAAACGGATAAACGCAAGCAGCGAACGCAGTACCACCAAACCCAAACCGCACAGATATATTCCAAGAACAATCGGATAAGTTATCTTCGGTGCGTCCGGCATGGGAAGCGGCAGAATGGGAGCAGAATCAGGGGGCGGCGGGGCGATGTCGGGTGCAGGAATCTCCGCAATGACAGGGACAGACGAAACGGTTTCGGAGACTGGCGGAATTGTTTCCGGCGTAGAAAACTGCACAACGCTTTCCGTTGGAGGCGCAAGAACGGGAACAGTTTCGATTGGGAGCGATACTCGCCATGTCGGAAGCAATACGCACAAAAACGGCAGAAACAGCAAACTCGAAATTGTCGCTTTCCAAACAAGTTGGCGCGATTGAGCGTTGGCGCGGCGCAAAAGCCGGGTCATCCCAAACGCAGCGCAAAGTATCACCGACGATTTGAGAAACAATTCCAAGGCAAATGTCAAAAATCGAGCGTCGAGCGGGTTATTCATGGCGGCGTTCCTCCTGTGCGCGAGCGATCAATGCAGAAAGGCGATCCAATTCTTCATCTGAGACGGCGGTATCGTCATCGGAAAGCAACGCGGCAACCGCCCCTTCGACAGAACCCTCGAAAAATGTCTGCATGACTTGGTTGAGGGCGCGTTTGGCGGCGTTTTCGCGAAGTTGAATAGGAAGATAAAGATAGCGTTTGCCTTGCTCTTCGTGGCGCAAATGCCCCTTGTCCTCCAAAATGGTGAGATGAGTACGAATGGCGGAATAGCCGGGCGGATCGGGCAGTGCCTCCTGTACTTCGATGGCAGTGGCTTGTCCTTTTTGGTAAATAATCTCCATAATTTGGCGTTCGCGACGGCTTAATTTCTCATGGGGCATAAGAGCGATCCCTTTCAACAGTCTATGTGCGAAAATTTTAGCACATAAAATTTCGCATGTCAAGAGGAAGTGCGAAAATTTTAGCACATTGTTTCAAGAAGGGAATAAGTCCACATTCTAAAAAGAGATTCGGGGTGAAATGCGTGTATGCCGATCACACCTGACAACAATCTATCGAAGTTAGATGATCTTGACGCGCTTCTTCAAGAAATTATCGCGGAATGGGAGGAGGAGCGATTCTGGCAGAGTCGGCTTGCCCAAAAGGAGGGCGGATACCTAACGGATAACAGAGCGGATCACGTCGAGCGTTTGTTCGGCGGTGCGTTGCCATGAGAAGCGGGCGGCTTGCTGTTTGCCCGATTGACGCAACCTTTCACAGAATTCCGGTGACGAGGCGAGACGCGACAGGGCTTCAGCGACTTCCTGCGGGTTCTCGGCACGGACGCGCAAGCCTGCATCTCCGACAACCTCTGGCAATGACGACGCATCATTGACGATAACGGGAGTTCCGCACGCCATCGCTTCGAGCGGCGGAAACCCAAACCCCTCGAACAGACTGAGATAGACAAACCCCAGCGCAGCGCAATACCATTGCACCATCTCGTTACGCGGCACAAATCCCGGAAAGATCACTCGATTGCCCAAATTCAGCGTTGCAGTCAAGGCGAAAATCTCGTCATAGAGCCAGCCATTCGGTCCGGCAATGACCAATGAGGGCGCGTCGTTTCCGGCTTGCTTGAGAAATTCCGCATAGCCGCGCAGTAACGCCGGGATATTTTTGCGGGGTTCGAGCGTGCCGACGTAAAGAAAAAACCGTTCGGGTAGAGAGTATTTTGCGCGTAGTGCTTCGATCTCTGCCCTGCCCTGTTCGGCGTCGCGCAGGTCGGTATATTGCGCCCCTGCCGCCAAAGGAATCACCGTGATTTTGTCGGCAGAAACGCCCAGAAGTTCGATCACGTCTTGCTTGGTGCATTCGGCATCGGTGATAATGGCATCGGCACGGCGAGCGGAAAGGCGCGTCATGACCGTCAGATAATTGCGTTTCGAGGCGGCGTGTTTGTCGCCGAATTTGAGAAACGCCAGATCGTGGATTGTCAGCACACGGCGTGAACGGCACAAGAGAGGAACCACATTCACGGGGCAGAACACCACGTCATGTGAGAGGGAGAGAAGCGGCAGAACCGTTTGTTCATAGGCGATTCGAACGGGCGGCTTATGCGTGGGCAGACGGCTTGCAATCGTCTGAAAGTTCGCGCCTAAGTGGAGAATTCGGGCGGTATCTTTCGCCTCATTCCCAACAGAGAGAGTATAGAAATTTGCGCTGTCAATCTCACTGAGAGCGACAAGGAGCCGCTCGGTATAGTTCGAGACTCCCGTTGCGCGGTAACTCTCGCCCAAATTGAGCAGGTGCGCGTTAAAGAGAATTTTCACGATTTCCCCTTTGGCGCATCTCATGATAAATCGCCGCCATGAATTTCGCTGTTTGCTTCCAACTGTATCGCCAGACGGCGCGTTCCCTGCCGATTTTGCCCAAAGTTTCACGCTCCTGCGGTGAGTCTTTCAATTGATTGAGACAACCAGCGAGGCGGGCAATATCGCCTTCGGGAAAGACAAGACCGGCGTCGGCAATGACTTCGGGAATCGCGCCCGAACTCGAACCAATCACCGGAATGCCGCACGCTCCTGCTTCGATAAGAACGCGCCCGAACTGCTCTTTCCATGTGGCGGTGGTGCGCGAAGGCAACACCAGAACGTCAAACGACTGCATGAGCGGCGGCAGTGCGAGATACGGCATATTCCCGACAAACGTCACACGGGACGCGATACCGAGAGTCTGCGCCTGTGCCTCCAATTCCTGCCGCATACTTCCCTCTCCTGCCAGTATCAATTCGCTGTCATTCGGCAGATGAGCAAACGCCGCCAGCAGATCACTTAATCCTTTTTCCGGCACAAGCCGCCCGACATAGCCGATACGGAAGATTTCGTTCTGTGACCTTGCTGCGGCAGGCTGAAAAAGATCGCAGTCCACGCTATTCGGGATCACCCGGCTTTCGCCCTGCCAGCCTTTGCGCCGTGCGACTTCAATGGCTTCGGCATTGCGCCCGACCAGATAATGCGCGTGCCGTAGTGTATATGCCTGAAACTGCGCGAATGGCGGCGGCAGGCGTTTGTAGATATTCTGTTCAGTTTCGGTAAGAATGCGGGTTTGCGGGCTGTATTTGCGTGCCAGAGCAATTGCCTGTGCGCTGACGAGACTCCAAGGCTCGTGCCAAAGGTCGAGAACGTCCGGTTTGAGTTCGCAAATCAACGCTTTGAGTGCCGTCGGATAGTGCTGTAAATACCACTGTCCGGCGACGTTTTGCCCGCGTGCCGCGCCGATGACATACCGAAATTTGGGGTTTACGGGCGTTTCCGCTGTCTCCCATTTGCCATAAAAATTCATGCGATCCGGCACGAGTGCGGTCACCTCGAAGTCGGGATGATTTGCGAGGGCGTGGAGGCGAGGCTGCCCGGCGGTGCGCGACATAGCAGTATGCGAAACAAGCAGAATACGCATTAGGCTTCACTCACCAGAGAATATTCGTCCTTTTGGCGCAGCAACGACCAACATATCCCAATACTTGCCGCCATGAGCCAGAGCGGACCGCGTCGCCAAAACGGATCGGCGTGAGCATGGATAATCAGACTGAGACTACATACCGCCAATATCCAAATTGTCGCGGCGAGGAGCGGTTTGTCGCTGATTTGCTGCAATGTTTCATGGAACAACGCGCCAATTGTCAGCAACACGCCGCTGAATGCCAGCAAACCCAAAATGCCCGTCTCCGTGAGAATCAGAATTTCCAAATTATGGGGTGTGATGTCTTTTCGCGCCCGCAAGCCATCACCAAAAAGGGGACTCTGCTTGATCCGCCCGATGCTTCTCTGTATCTGCTCGAATCGTTCTTGAATACTTCGCTCTTGCAACGAAACTGACGATTTGATTTTCGGTGACCCCGATGACGAAAAACGCGCGCCGACATACATTGAAGTCACCAAAGCCAGAAGGAGCAAAATGGGCAGTTTCGGACAGCGAAATCGAATGGCAAATAAAACTAAAACGATAATCAACGCTATTTGACTCGAACGGCTGCCCACTATGACAAGCGCGGGCATCCCCAAAATCAAGATGATCCTTTCCATCGCTTTTGGTATCAGCCGTTCATTCCGTGAATACCGGTGTGAGAAAAGTGCAACAATCACGCCTGTTACAATGATCAAGCCAGCGACGTTCTGATTCACCCCCAAAATGGGTACCATCGTGATTCCCACAGCATACATTCCAATCGCCGTCACTATGAAAAATAAGACGGAAGTGCAGTATCCTGTCCAGAGCCAGCGAAATTGCTGTTCATTCCACGCACACACGGCGAAGGCAAGCGGGATCAGTATGAGCGTCTGAAAGGTACGCAGCCCTCCCACCGCATAAATCATGACACCCCTTAACATCTCGTTACGATTGAGTAGAAATGAAACGGTGCAAATGACAAGGAAGAGCGTTGACCAGAGCAAGTAGCAGCGCACTCGAGTAGGCAACGTGGAAAGGAGAGTTTTTCTGTGCATCCATAATAAACGCAATGCGCCCGGTATTGCCGCAAAAAGGAGCAGATCGGTAAATCCAAATGCAATCAGGACTCCCTTGGTATCGCTCTCCTTGCCGCTCAAATTATTCACAAAAGGCATGGCAATTGTTGCAGCGATGAGAAGAAATGGCACAACACTGGAAGGAAGAGCAAGCCCAATGAACGTCAATACTCCAAGAGAAAGAAACAGAAGCCAGAACTTTCCAGTAAGAGCGGCAAGGGCTGATACCGCCACGCAGAGTAGAAGGCTGACCGCAACAGAGAGACTGATCTTATTTCCGGGTTCTTTCACAGATGCAATTACCTTTCTTAACTCCCCTCTCGCACCGGGTACTGAAAGTACCCGGCAACAAAGGACAAGCGTCTTTACCTCACCCCCAACCCCTCTCCTGATACCCGAACAAGTTCGGAGGAGAGGGGAGTCCATTCGAGTTGGTGCGTCTTTCAGACGCTTGTTTTTTCCAGACGGGGGTTTAAAACCTCCGGTGCGAGAGGGGAGTTCTTAATATCAGTCTTCAATATCAATGAGAGCGTAGAAAATAGGTCATCAATTCGGAATTTGCGGGATGGCTCACAAAACCGGACGCAAGAACAATTTCCGTCAATTGCTTCTCCTCGGCAAGCGGCGGATGGAATTCCAGCAAGAGGGCGGAAATTCGTCGCAGCCATTGGGGACGGTTTTGCAGTATCGGCTGTTCCGCGCCCTCGATGTCCATTTTCACCAGAACCGTTTCGATTGGCGATACGTCGGCTAAAAGGGAGTCCATGGTTGTCATTGGAACGCGAGTCTCAGAATTGTCGGTCATCGTCGAGCTGGCAAAATCCACGTACCCATTGCTGGAACTTACAGAATTCAAGAATCGTGCCGTTCCTTCTTTGTCCCCGACAACGCCCTCGAAAACAACAGCGTCAATCTCATTTTGGGCATAGTTGCGCTTGGCGAGGGCGATATTGGCAGGAACCGGCTCGACAGCAATCAGGCGAGAACAGCCATAGCGTTTGGCAAGAAAAACGCCCGCCATGCCGATATTTGCGCCCAAATCCACGATCACATCGGGCGCGACAGCAACGGGCAAGCGACAAACCTCATCTATCCACATCTGCCGCACTGCCCAAATATCGCCCCGCTCCGCACGATAGGTCAAAGTGACGTTTCCAACGAGATGGACAGTGCGCTCAGCAGGTTCGACGGACACAGGGACGAGACGCAAAAACGGGTAACTCACAAAATCGCGTGTGAGAAGACGGCGTGACGCAGAGTCAGCCGCCAAGATTTTGGCAGTGCGAATATCTCCCCATAACCGATTGAACGCCTTCGCGATACTCATCATCAATCCTCGCCTCTCATACTTCCTCTGCTGGGGCATTGTCCCTCTCCGAAAGCACCTATGGAAGACGCAGCGGAAACGGTTCCAGCAATTTGGGATAGTCGTACAGCACCCACAAGCCGATGCGACGCACCATCGAGAATGTCAATTCGGGGAAGAAGGCATTCATTGTTCTGAAATGATCTCCCACGTCGGTTCCAAATAGAGAATGCCTTTGTCAGCAAAAGTCGCACGTCCGGTGCCATATAAGTCAGTCTCTTCGACAGCAAAACTCAAACACGCAGGCAGCGTATCGATTTGTATATGACCATCACTGAGCCAGACATCGACTGTATACAATCCTTGCAGCAAAGGCAGAGGTTTGAGGCTGCACCGCAGCGTGAAATGCTGGTACCGTCCCTGCCTTAGCGGCGATCCTGTGAGTTGTGTATCTACCATGCCCACGATTCCGTGGATCACATGGTTGATGGAGAGCCTTACAATGGGACGCTCTATCCCAAGATGGGGCGCATCCACTGTAATTTCCAAATGCACTGCTTCGCCTTGAGAGAGGCGCGACTGCACTTTGCCTTTGGCATCTACCAAACGTACCACTGCGATCTGCGGTTGGGAAGCGTTGAGACCCTTCCGGTTTTGTCTCTGTGCCGCCTCGACTTCGGCGGAGCGACTAGACGATTGCAGATAAAGGTCAATGGCGGCACTTGTTTCCCCGTAAAATACCAACTGTCCCTTCTCCAGCAGAAGGCACGACTTGCATAAATTCTGTACCGCCGCCATGCTGTGACTGACAAACAAGACTGCACGTCCACTGATCGCTTCGTCGCGCATTTTCCCCAAGCACTTCTGCTGAAACTCAGCGTCGCCGACAGCGAGAACTTCATCAACCAGCAAAATTTCCGGCTCCAAATGCGCCGCAACGGCAAAGGCGAGGCGGACGTACATTCCACTGCTGTACTTTTTGACGGGAAGCTCCAAAAACTCCTCGACGCCGGAAAAATCCACGATGGCATCGAATCGCCGTGCGATCTCATGTCGCCGCATTCCCAAAATCGCCCCATTGAGAAAAATGTTTTCCCGTCCCGTCAGTTCGGGATGAAAGCCTGTTCCCACTTCGAGCAGGCTGCCTACTCGCCCGAATACGGCGACCTCGCCTTCAGACGGATCAGTAATACGGCTTAAAATTTTGAGCAGAGTGGACTTGCCTGCGCCGTTTCTGCCGATGATACCGACCGTTTCGCCCTGCTTGATCTGGAGTGAGATGTTCCGAAGTGCCCAAAACACGCGCTCGTCAGGGCGGCGAAAAGGACGGCGTATTTTTCCAGTCAACATTTCGATAAAGGAGTACGGTTGATCGATCAATGCCGTCATACGATAGGATTTGCCCAGTCCGCGAAGGGAAAGCGCAACGGAGTCAGAGGACATCTGCCAGTGATCTTTCTACCCGACGGAAGCCGTACATCCCGAATACAAATACGCAGACCGAAATCACAGAGGCATATCCGGTTGCTGCCCACGAGAAGTTTGCCGTTCCCAAAATCGACCAGCGGAACGCTTCCAACAGACCGACCAACGGGTTCAGAGCGTACCACCCTCGCAGGTCGGGAGGAACCGAGTTGGTCGCATAGCCGACAGGGCTGGCATAGGCAAAAAATTGAATGACAAAGGGCAAGGCGTACTGCAAATCGCGGTAGCGTGCCGTGATCGCTGCCGAGTACATTCCCACTCCAGCCGCCAGCAGCAAGAAAAGCAGCAACCATACGGGTAACAGAAGCACGCGCACATCGGGGATCAAACCAATGCCCACCAATCCTATCAACATAATCACTAGTCCCACTGCAAAATCCAGCAGACACGAAATGATCGTCGCCAAAGGCAAAACGAGACGTGGAAAATAAACTTTCGAGATGATCGGGGCACTCTGTACCAGACTTGCGCTGGCACGGCTCACGATACCTTGAAAAAATCCCCATGCAATGAGTCCTGTAAAGGCGAACCAAAACGGCGGGATATTATTGGTGGAAAGGCGGGCGACTCTTCCGAAGAGAAAGGCGAATACCATCGCAGTGACGATGGGCTGAATCAGCACCCATGCTACACCCATCGCGGTTTGACGATACCGGAGTTTCACATCGCGCACACCCAATTGAATCAGCAGGTCACGAAATCTCCACAGTTCCATCAAATCCAAAGACTGCCAACCGGAACGCGGACGCAACAGATATGTAGGGCGCACAGCCATCGATTACAACCCCGCTTTCACAAAATCATGGACGCGCACCAGACCAATGCACCTGCCCGACGCTTCCACAACTGGAGCGACAGACAACGCACGCGGACGATTCTCCATTTCGACTAATGCCTCATACGCGAGGGTTTCCGGTGCAAGAACCAACGCCGGATTCGGGTTCATCATCTGCGCGGCAGTGAGGGCGAACGCTTCCGCCTGATACTCCTGCAAAACGCGCCGCACGTCCGATTCGGCGATAAACCCAAGCAAACTCTGTGCCGCGTCCACCACGCACGCCGCCCCCATGTGCTTGGTGCTGATCTCCTTCAAGACGGTGAGCAGGGGCGCATCGAGCGAAACAAGCGGCAGCGACTCGCTTCCCGTCGGCATCACGTCACGGACGCGCAGAGTCAATCGCCGCCCCAGTCGCCCGCCCGGATGATTCAGGGCATAATCCTCGGCACGAAAGCCGCGTTTCTTCTCAAGCGTCATGGCGAGCGCGTCGCCTATTGCCATCTGCACAACAACGCTTGTCGTCGGAGCCAAGTTGAGCGGACACGCTTCCCGCACGATAGAGCCATCCAGAGTGACATTGGATTTTCGTGACAGGGTCGAATCGGCGTTCCCGACAATGGCAATCACAGGCACATCGCGTGCCAATATCGCAGGCAGGATCGCCAAGACCTCTTCGCTCTCGCCGCTATTGGAAAGGGCGACGACGACATCATCGGTCTCCACAATGCCCAAGTCGCCGTGCATCGCCTCCGAGGGGTGCAAGAAAACGGATGCACAGCCCGTTGACGTAAGAGTCGCCGCCAACTTCCGCGCCGCAATGCCCGATTTCCCGACGCCCGTCGTGATCACTTTGCCCGCGCATTTGTCCAGCAAATCCAACGCGCACAAAAAAGACGCATCGAGCCGCCCTGCCGCTGTCATGACGGCAGACGCCTCGATCTCCATAATGTCACGGGCTTCCGCGATCCAGTCCTGTTCCATTCTTCGGAGGGTCTCCCATCCACACGAATTCTGCCTTATGATACCCTAACCTCCGCCCGCCAATACTCCAGCGTTTCGCGTAAGGTGTCCTCAAGGGAAATGCGCGGCAGCCAGTTCGTGAGGGAATGAAGGCGGGAGGAGTCGCCGGAGGAACAGGCAATATCGGCAGGGCGGATACGCGCCGCATCCGTCGCAATCTCGGTTTCAACGCGGCATAACGCCCGCATTCTGCCCAAAATGTCCTGCATCGAATAAGGACGCCCGGACGCGACATTATAAGCAAGTCCGCGTTCGCCGTGAGCCATAATCTGCGTATACGCCGCAACGACATCGCGCACATGGAGCAAATCGCGCAGTGCCGTCAAGTTGCCAACCCGGAGCATCGGCTCTTCCAATCCGACTTCCATTCGCGCCAACTGCCGCGCAAACGCCGGAATGGCAAATGTCGGTGTCTGCCCCGCCCCCGTATGCGCGAACGCCCGCGCCGTCAGCACAAAGCCGCGATAGGAACGTGCCACCGACTCCATCTCAATCTTGCTGTCCGTGTAAGGTCCGAAACTCCAAAGCGGTCCGATGGGGTCATCTTCGCGTGCAGGGCGTTCAGGATCGGTATTGCCATAAACATACCCCGTACTGGCAATCAGCACACGGGGAAATTGGAGCAGTTTGGACGCCGCTTCCAACAGGTGGCGAGTCCCGGCGACGTTGATCACGAACATCACCTCACGTTCTAAATCCGCACCGCTTGCCCGCGCCGCCAAGTGATAAATCTGCTGAGGGCGCACCTCGGCGATGGTCTGCTCAATCGCCCGCTTCTCGCGCATCTCCATCTGGACAGAAGAGACAAAGCCGCTTTCATTGTCGCCAAGCCAGCCCATCAAACGGTTCGCGGGCGTATCCGGCAGCGGCACGCCACAAGCTCCCTGAGAGGAGAACGTCGCGGTGATATGAACGGGTTCGGCGTCGGGCTTACTGTACTCCGCAATGAGATGCGCCATCAAATGCCGCCCCGCAAAGCCGCCCGCCCCTGTGACCAGAATACGCAGAGGGCGGCGAGACTCATAGGTTCCCGGATCATCGCGTGGAATGGCATTCACGGAGGCGTCAGTTCCCCCGCGCTTTCTGCCAGCGTTCCATATCGGCGTCCACCATCATTGTTACGAGACCTTTGAAGTCCACTTCGGGTTCCCAGCCCAAAACGCGCTTTGCCTTCGACGCATCGCCGACCAATAAGTCCACTTCTGCCGGACGATAAAACGCGGGGTCTTGAACCACCCAATCGCGCCAATTCAAGCCCACATGAGAGAATGCCGTTTCGACTAAATCTTCGACGGTATGGGTCTGCCCCGTCGCGATTACATAATCGTCGGGCGTCTCCTGTTGGAGCATCAGCCACATCGCCTTGACATAATCGCCGGCAAAGCCCCAATCGCGCCGCGCATCCAGATTGCCCATCCGCAACTCTTTGTCCAAGCCCAACTTAATCCGCACTGCGCCGTTGGTGACCTTGCGCGTCACGAACTCCAAGCCTCGACGCGGCGACTCATGGTTGAACAAGATTCCCGAAACGGTGAACAAATCGTAACTCTCGCGATAATTCACCGTGATATAGTGACCATAGACTTTCGCCACACCATACGGACTGCGCGGATAGAAGGGAGTATCTTCCGTCTGTGGGACTTCCCTGACCTTCCCGTACATCTCGGAAGACGACGCTTGGTAGAACTTCATTTTGGGATTCACAAGGCGCACGGCTTCCATCATGCGGGTCACGCCGAGGGCAGTGAACTCGCCGGTCAGCACGGGCTGATTCCAAGACGTTGGCACAAACGACATCGCCGCGAGGTTATAGACTTCGTCGGGCTGATAGGTCTGCAACGCCGCGATCAGTGAGTATTGATCCAGCAAGTCGGCTTGTGCGAGTGTGATTTGCTCTTGAATATGGGCAATGCGCTCGAAGCATTCCGTTGAAGAACGCCGGGCGACGCCGACGACGCGATAGCCTTTGCCGAGCAGAAATTCTGCGAGATACGAGCCGTCTTGTCCTGTAATGCCCGTGATGAGTGCGGTACGCGCCATCGTGAAAACTTCCTGTTCTGTTTGAGAGTGTCTTACCCGTAATTATGGCAGTTTGCGTGCCACCCCCTCAGTTGCATTTGCGCCGTTTTGCTGTCGTGAATGCGCTTTATTGTGCATTCAGAGCAGAACGCCGACAATTTTTTCCGGTTTCATCGGTTTGCAGCCTGAATTGTGCTTTGATTTGGGTCAGTATAGAATTGCCGCAAGCCATTATCTCGTTCTTCTGTAAATCGCCGTCCTAAGAGACAAATCAGAGAAACAGGGCATGGTGCCGCGTCCGAAGGACGCTCGTCCGTGAGGACACCGAGACAGATATTTTCAATGCCTACTCTTATCAATGTGCCACGTTCAAGTGGTTTATTTGTGACAACTCCCCTGCGTAAACGCAGGCGGTCTTCTTGCCTTGAGTTTATAAGAATACCTGAAAATGCCGCCCTCGCCCTGAAAATCCTAGCAAAACGCACATGGCACAAACCGCCTTGCCATTGAGAGGCGTTACTTGGGACAACAAAAATCCCTCTCAATGAACGAAGATGAGAGACGAACGGGCGCAAACCGGGTGCGAATCAATTTTAGGGCAGTCGGGTGTTGAAAACCCCCGTCTGGAAAAAACAAGCGTCTTTCAGACGCCCACTGCCGCATCGACTCCCCTCTCCTCTCAGCAGAGGGGTTGAGGTAAAGACGCTTGTCCTTTGTTGCCGGGTACTTTCAGTACCCGCACAACCTCTACTGCCCTAAATTTGATTCGCACCCGCAAACCGGGTGCGAAAAGGGTGGGCATTGGGTTCTCCGTGAACGGACGAAGGAAAGGCGAGGGACGACAGTTTGTTTCTCGTAAGGGTGCTTGCAAGAGTTGTGCCAATGCCTTGCCCCTCATCCCCTTTTCCGCTCGTTTCTCGCTACGAGGCATTAAAGCGTGTCAGACAATCGCTCAAACTCCGTACATTCGCCAGTGCGGGGGTTGAAAACCCCCGTCTGAAATGGCGTGCCGCCAAGCGTCCTTCGGACGCGCAATGTACGAGATTTATCTGATTGGTCTATTAGAAATATGTTAAGAATGTGTTAAATTTTCTATATGTAGGGTAGATTCGCCAAAAATTACCTATGGGAAGTGTTTTTTGTACAAAAAGGGCTTGCTAAAATTTTCACTTTTCGCTATGATGGAGATGCGGAAACTTTCCGCGCAAAAAATCGGTCTTGAAAAGTGGAGGCAGTTATGATGACCCTGTTTCTTGAACGCTTTCCGATCACAGTGACTTAGGCGCAATTTCGCCTTTGTCCTTCCCAAGCCGCTCACGGCAGACACGCGGCAAAATCACTCCGAGCCGAAAGCCGGAGTTATCATCACCAACGCGGGAGTCCGCACAGGGAACTTCTGCCCGGATTCAGCGCACTTGCCTGAATCGCGTCCCAAAGCGACGCACGCCCGCGTTATGATCGCGGCAAACCCAACGCGCAATTTCGGAGTAGCAATCCGAACCGCATGGAGCCGCCAGAAGGAACCAGCCTTCCAGAATTCTATGAACAAAACACTGCAAAAAGCATTTGTCGCTATGTCCGAAGAGAAGGGTAGCGCGGATATTCCCAAGCTAATCCGCCCCGCGTTGATCGGCTCTCAGCACCGCATTACGGACAATCTCGAACAACTGATCGAAATCCTGCCGCCGCGTCTTCGCGAACAGTTGGAGAAAGAAAACACCCTCGAAGACCTGCTCGAAATCGTGATGGATTTGGGGCGCATTCCCGAAGCCCGCTTTGCCAATCGTGCCAGTGAACTTGGCGAAATCATCACGGATTATGAGCTGGAATATGTCATTTCACGCATCGGCACATTCGGCAAAGATAACCGCGCCGGTATCGAGCGGACACTGCACCGTATCTCTGCCATCCGGAATCGTCAGGGCAAAGTCATTGGCTTGACCTGCCGTGTGGGTCGCGCTGTCTACGGGACAATTGACATCATTCAGGATATTGTCGAAAGCGGCAAGGGAATTCTCATTTTGGGTCGTCCCGGACGCGGCAAAACCACCAAACTGCGCGAAGTCGCCCGTGTTCTCTCTGATGAACTGCTCAAGCGCGTCGTCATTGTGGACACATCGAACGAGATTGCCGGCGACGGGGATATTCCTCACCCTGCCATTGGACGCGCTCGCCGGATGCAGGTCTCCGCGCCTGACCAGCAGCATCACGTCATGATCGAGGCGGTGGAAAACCATATGCCGGAGGTGATCGTCATTGATGAGATCGGAACCGAGCAGGAGGCGTTTGCGGCGCGAACCATTGCGGAGCGCGGCGTTCAACTGATCGGCACGGCGCACGGCAACAGCCTCGAAAATCTCATGATGAACCCGACCTTGTCTGATCTGGTCGGCGGCATTCACGCCGTCACGCTGTCGGATGATGAGGCGAAACGACGCGGAACTCAGAAAACAGTTCTGGAGCGCAAAGCCCCGCCGACGTTCGATGTGATCATCGAGATTATGGAAGTGGACAAACTCGCCGTTCATCTCGATGTCGAAAAAACGGTGGATCGGCTGTTGCGCGGGGCGCCGCCTCGCCCGGAAATCCGTGTTCGTACGGACAGAGGCGAGATCGAGATCGTCCAGAAATCCGACGAGCCGCCCGCCATTCGCGAACTCAACGGACGGGAGCGCGAACGCCCGGACAACGCGACAGGGGTCAGTTCCAATCGCGGCGGCAGACTGACACCGAAGCAAAATGATAGTGATGAGGACGACAAAGACGGCTTCGTTCCCAATACCGCCCCGCAAGCGCAAAACGGCAGCGGTTCCAACGGCAAAAATGGGCGCAGCCCGCTCACTTCCGCCCGAATCTTTCCGTATGGCGTGAGCCGGAGCCGATTGGATCGCGCCATCATGGAGAATGGGCTTGCCGCTTATGTCGCCCGCGATATTAACGATGCCGACGTAGTTCTTGCCTTGAAAACCACTTACAAGCGCGAACCCGGCAAAATGCGTGAAGCGGCACAACGCAAACTGCCCGTGTATGTGGTGCGAAGCAATACCTACGCGCAGATCGCCAACGCCATCCGGGATATTTTCGGATTGTCGGCAATGGTAGAAGAGGAAGACGAGACCGAATCGGCGTTGTTAGAAGCCCAAGAAGCAGTAGACAGAGTGCGCTTGACGAACGAAGCAGTGGAACTCGCGCCTGCAAATTCATATATGCGCCGCTTGCAACATCAGATCATCGAACGCTATCAGTTGACCTCTGAGAGCGTCGGAGTCGATCCGATGCGCCGGGTTCGCATTTTACCACTGGGCGGT
>Ga0163154_10002012_pt1 | contig 30388 bp, 17 predicted proteins | sample OliLakLV19MP9P1_FD_148649 | JGI IMG/M metagenome (GOLD analysis project Ga0163154, IMG submission 148649) | Freshwater microbial mat bacterial communities from Lake Vanda, McMurdo Dry Valleys, Antarctica - Oligotrophic Lake LV.19.MP9.P1 | ecosystem: Environmental > Aquatic > Freshwater > Lake >... | reverse complement strand
TGATGTCAATACATTTTTGACCTCAACATCTATCGCTATGAGCGACTTTGCCGAAAACGAAACCAACCGCAATTTGCTCATCCGCCTGATGGGATTTAATAGTACGGTTGAACGGGTGCTAGAAGATCTCACAGTTGCCCTCGAAACCCGCCTCACCGAGACAGGGTTATTTTCACGGGTGGAATTATTTGATATGGATGGTATTGTGTTGTTGAGCAATACCAATTTTGTGCGTGGGCAACGGATTCCGGTTGTGTCTGCTGGCACAGATAAATCGGGTGATGCCGCCTATCAGACCGCGCAAAATGCACAGTTTACCAACCGTTCATCGGCACTTATCGCCACAGGCACATCCGATAATCCACAAATTCAGGTGGTCTATGTGGTGAGCAATATTGAAGGGGCAGTGGGGTATGTTGTGGGGACAGTCAACTTGCAAACAGGATTGTTGCCACGCCTCTATCGGGATTCTGGCTTTGTCGAAGCCTTTAGCTATTTGGCGACTAGTGACGGCTTGGTCATCGCCCAAGATGACTATCGTGAACAGGCTTTGTCATCAGTAGCCGTTAGCCCCATTCTGGATGCGTTGGTACAAGACGTAGGCACGCAAGTTTATTCGGTCGGTGGTGAGCAGTATGTGGGGTATTATACCCCCATCGAAAACACCCCCTTCGCCTTTATCACAGAGACCCCTTTGCAAGTGTCGTTTGCACGAAATTTGGTGGTATTTGTGCAACAATTCCCTATTTATATATTTGCCCTCATCATTATATGGATAATATTGACCGTCCTCACCAATTTGTCTTTGGTGCGTCCGCTTCAAGAACTGAACCATGTCATACAAGCGGTTGCCGATGGTGACTATGATATGCCGATTTCTAACCTGCAACGCACCGATGATATTGGTGCATTAGCCCGCACAGTTGCCAACACCCGCGAGCAAGTGAGTATCTTGCTCACCGATTTGCAAGAACGGATTGGGGCGCGGGTACGCGATTTGCAAGCCACCCAAGAGGTGAGCCGTTTTGCCGCCATCCAACGTGAGCCACAAGCATTGATGGATAAGGTGGTAGACCTCATCATTAAAGTGTTCCCCAATATGTATCATGCCCAAATCTTTTTGTTGGATGATGACGAACAATTTGCCATTTTACGCGCCAGTACGGGCGATGCAGGGCGCAATTTGTTGGCGCGTGGACATCGGTTGCAAGTGGGTAGCCAAAGCGTGATTGGGCGTTGTACCGATGAAGCGCGGGTGGTTATCGCCAGAGATACCCTAGAGAGCGAAGTTCATCGTAAAAATGAGTTTCTATTAGAGACCCGTGCAGAACTCGCTATCCCGCTCAAAATTGGTGATAAAATTATTGGTGCGTTAGATGTGCAGAGTAAATTCCGCGATAGTTTTAATGACGAGCAGGTCAATATTTTGCAGACGATGGCAGACCAAATCGCTATCGCCATCGAAAATACCCGCCTCTATCAAGAATCGTTGCGCCGTTTGGAAGAATTGACCGTTAGCAACCGTGTGGCAACACGCGCGACATGGGTCGAATATATGAATTATCGGCGCGAAGCGACATTATCGAGCCAATTTAGCGTTGGGACGGCGACTGTACAGAAAAATTACCTGAGCGATTCGGTACTAAAACAGGGTGTTGCTATCATCGGGCAAGTCACAGACCACAACACGATTCCCTTTGCTATCCCCATTCAATTGCGGGGTCAGACACTAGGTGTTGTGGAGTGGGAATTTCCGGTGAGCGATTTTAGCCAAGAGAAGGTACAATTAGCGATGGAGCTGGTGGGACGTTTGGCGTTGAGCCTAGATAACGCCCGCCTGTTTGAAGAAAGCCAGAGAGCCATTGAACGGGAGCGATTGGTGAACGATATTGCCTCTAAATTAACAAGTCAAACCGAGATTGATGCTATTTTGCAAACGGCTGTGCGCGAAGTGGGGCAAGCCCTGCGTGTGCCACAAGTGAGCATTAATTTAGCATTGGCAAAAGCCGCGAGTGGTGAACCATTAGAGATTGCCCCCATTCTACGGACTGTCACCAGCAAACTTCCTAACCTCGAAGACGATTCATCGTCTGATAACGGACATTCGGAATAGGTGCATATTTTATGACACAACCAGCCTCTTCTAACCGCCAGACCACCGCCATACCGCGTTTTTCACGTAGGATTGGTACATTCAAGTTAGAGTCACGGGTTTTATGGCGTGTACGCCTGATGATTATGGTATTTTTGGTACTGATAGCCTTTTTTGTTTTTTCCAATCGGCAGTCAACCGGCATTGATTTTTTTCGGCGTTTTACCAATGGCTCGCTATCTGCTGTAGAGAGCAAGGTCTTGACACATCTAGCTGACCCCATCAACAATATCACCCGTCTTGCTAATAGCTCGACCAACCGCCTCTATGCACAAGGTTTGATTCGGTTGGTTTCTACGGCACAATTTAACGAGACATTGAATGAATTACAAACCGATATGTTGCGCTCATTTGATGATATTGTTGGGTTGCGTCGTAATTTCTATAATGGCGCACGCTATATCACCCGCGATGGTCGGGTATGGGGTGAAGTGGTCAATTTGCCCAACGAAACCCGCATCTCTGCCGAAGTGTCGCGCACATTGCCTTTAGACGATGTGCTATTGCAGGCAGTTTTAGGGCGTGGGCAAGCGGGCGTGCCGTTTTTGAGCCTAGACCGTCAAGTGACCGAAACCGAAGTGCTTAATATCCTCAAAATTAATATCCCTGTGACCACAGTGGGCAATGCCACTAACATACTTGGGTTTACACAACTCGAAATTCGCTTAGATGTCCTCAATAGCGCCCTCAATGATATGATTACCGACCCGCTTGCGATACAAGAGGGCAGACAACTGGTATTGGTAGACGCGCAAAATCAAATTATCGCCACCTCTGCCAATTTTTCGCTGAATGTCGAGAATCTTAATGCGTTCTTAGACCGCAATACGGGCAATTTATCGTTGCAAAGTTTTGGAGATACAGGCTTTGTCGCGTCTACATCTAGCATAGATGTGTATGATGGTATCAATTCTGAGTGGCGTGTGATTATTTTGGATGACTGGTCTGTGTTGATGTCCCCCATCATACTCGGTATTGTCGCTATTTTGGGGGTAGTCGCATTTATTGTGTTGTCATTTGCAGTGGCAATCCGTTATTTGTTGCTCCCCGTCCTCACACCGATTCAGGTGATTAATACCTCATTGCAACGGTTGGTGCGTGATAATCAAAATTTGAACATAGATACCCGCTTCACGATGGAAATTAACACCCAACCCGATGAAGTCGCCCAAATTTATGGCTCGATAGATTATATTGAACGCTCACTCAAGACCATGACCATCACCGTAGATGACCAATTCAAACGGCGTAACCGTGAGCTAGAAGTGGCAAGCCGTATTGGGCGAGAAGTCGCCAATTTGTATGATATTGATGTGTTGCTCAACCGAGCCATCAACCTTATTTGCTCCGAATTTAATTTTTATCATGCCCAAGTATTCTTGGTGGATGAAGCCCGTATGAATGCCGTATTGCGGTATAGTCATGGCAAAGCGGGCGAAAAATTGCTGGCACAAAGTTTCAAAATCCCGATTGGGTCTGAATCGGTCATTGGGACTGTCACCGAAAAAGGGCAATCGGTCATCGTGAACGATACCCAATGGACAGATAAATCTGCCCCATATGCCCAAAACCCACTACTCCCAGAAACACGGGCAGAACTTGGCTTACCGTTGCGGAGTGCGGGTACTGTGATTGGCGTGCTAGATATTCAAAGTCGGGTATCGAATGCCTTCAAAGAAGAAGATTTGCCCGTCTATAATTTGTTGGCAGACCAATTGGCGGTAGCTATCACCAATGCCCGTTTGTTGAGCCAAACCGAAAAGCGGATTCAACAAATTGACAGCCTCAATAAGCAACTCACCCGTATCGCGTGGGAATCTGCAGAGCAACGCATTAATCTGGATAGCAGTTATGTGTATAACCTGCTAGATGTCGAAGCCAAAGCCCCTATCACTCCTCATGATGATACGATTCAGACACCCATCATCATTCGTGGTGAAAATATTGGTGAATTGGTGGCGGTGTCAAATATGGGGCAAGAATTTAGCGATGGCGACCGCGTGATTTTGCAGGCGATTGGTAGCCGTGTCGCGCTGGCAATCGAAAATGCCCGCCTGTTTCAAGAGACACAAAACACCCTCACCGAAACCTCTACCCTCTATCAAATGAGCCAATACCTCAATGAAGCCGATTCATTAAACGATATTTTGCAATCTATCATCGTTTCGATGACCACAGATGCTTCTGGTGGGCAAATTTGGATGTTCAATGAGCTAGAGGTTGAAGAAACAGGGATACCGACTTGGGGTGAATTGACGGCAGATTATTCGATTCGCCCCCGCGATAAAGGTGATGAAAATTTGGTGGGGTTGCGGTTGCGCCTCACCGACCATCCATTTTTGCGCGATGTGAAATCAGACCGCATCGCACTCATCAATAACGCGCAGGTAGATGTTCGTGTAGACCGTTTATTCCTCACCATACTAGAACGCCTCAATGCGTTGGCATTGGTATTCATCCCCATGAGTGTGCGCGGGGTATGGCGCGGGTTTATCACCATCACATTTAGTCAGGCACGCCAATTTAGTGAGCGTGAAGGGCGTATTTTTAGCGCCCTCAGTGACCAAGCGGGTGTTGCTATTGATAACCGCTTACTTTTGCGCCAAACCGAACAAGAGGTGGCACGAAACGAAAACCTGTATGCCGCTAGCCGTATTATCAACACATCGCAATCTGCCAAAGATTTGGTGTATGCGGCAGTTGTGACCAATACCAACCCCGCCCTCAATTTTGCCCTTAGCCTATTGGAAGGGGAACTCGATGCCAGTGGGTGGCCCACCCAAGCACGGATGGTGGCACAATCTGACCATGGCGCGGTGAAAGAACTCGATACGGTCTATCCTATTTTTATCACCCCAGATTCACCCATGCGTTTGCGTAACCCAGAAATTATTGTTGATGAAATTCCCGCCAATGCCAATGCGCCCACCCCCGTGAAGTGGATACGCGCACAAGGCTATCGGTTTATGGCGATTTTCCCGCTATTTAGTGCCAATCAGCCCATTGCGCTGTTTCATATCACATCTACCCAACTGCACGATTTATCGGCAACCGATTATGAGGTGTATCGGGCGCTAACCGGGCAGATGAGTAGCCAAATCCAAATTCGGCGCTTGCTCCAGACAGCACAATCGGCGTTAGATGAAACGAGTCGCTTGTATGTTGCCAGCCGTGCTATCACCACCACCCAAGATTTTGAGGGGTTATATGCGGCGGCTGTGGAGCATTTGGCGCGTCCATTCTTGATTCAAGAAGCCGATTCACGCACGAGTAGCGCGATGGGTATCACCCTCTTTCTGGCGTGGCCCTATCCAACCCCCAACGCCCCTTATTTGGAGGTGGCGTATGAATGGCATAACAAGCAGACAACCTCGCAACAATTTGCACGCGGGGAACGTGTTTCTGCCGAAGAATTGCCCTATGGGCGCTTAATTGAAGGGCGCGAGACGGCGTTGGTGTTTGATAACATCATTCAAGCCGATGACCCGATCCTAAAAGATGAACCCGATTTGCGGACACGTCTATTGGAACGCGGCGCATGGAGTTTGGTGCTTGCACCCATTCGATCCCGTGTGAAGTGGTTTGGGGTGGTGGCGTGCCAACATGAGCGCCCGCGTGCCTTTAGCGAACAATATGCCCGCTTTATGATGGCACTTGCCGACCAAATCGCCATCGCGCTCGACAACTTGCGCTTGGTAGAAGAAGCCAGATTCGAGGCATCCCGCGCTCAAATCGAAGCACAACGCGCGCTCGCATTGGCAGAAGCCGCTCAATTGGCTAACCGTGTGATGGGTGAAGACCTCACACAAGGGCTAGACGAAGTTTTTGCCCGTGTCGCCGAAGAGACCAACTTTGACCGTTGGTTGCTCATGCGCGTGAGCGAGACCAACCCCGATTTGCTCGAAATGTTGGTGGGCAAAATCCCTGATTTTAATGTGTTAGAGGGGCTACAGTATAGCCTTGAGATTGAATTACCCCTTATAGATAGTGTTCGGCGTGGTAGCACCTTATTGGTCAATGACCCAGCCAATTATCCGAGTGTGGCAATGATGGATGAGGTTGTCAGAGATGGCGTTGTCCAATTCTTTGGCAAGCATATCGCTACCCCTGTGACACTCGCTGGTCAACGCTATGGCGTGATTATGATGGGACGCGCCCTCAATACAGAAGATTTGGATATGCGTGACCAACAATTGGTCGAAACACTCGCCACCCAAGTGTCTATCGCGCTAGAAAATCGTCGTTTGTTCCGCCAAACTCAACAAGAAGAGCAGAACCTCAAATCTATCTTAGAGACATTACCTGCAGGTGTGTTGGTATTAAATCCCGTCACATTGCACCCCATCCAATTTAATCAACAGGCAGAGATTTATTTGGGACGCGAAATAGACCTCACGACCCCCTTTAGCATCGAGAAATACAATTTGTATCGCACAGGCACACAATTGCCCTATCCACACGACGAAATGCCTATTTTTGTGGCATTGAATACGGGTGAAGAAGCCACCACAGACGATGTGGCGGTGATTGTGGATGATATGCAGATTGACCTACTAGTCAATGCCGCGCCCATCCGCGATGAAAGGGGTGAGATTAAACAGATTGTGGTGGCGCTTCAAGACATCACCAGCTTGCGGACATTGGAAAACACACTCCAAGAAAACCTGCGCGAGACGGTAGCTCTCTATGAAGCACAATTGCAATTGGCGGCGGCGGGGCGCTTAGATGATGTGTTGGACGTGGTTATTTCGCATTTGGCGCTCCAAAATCCCACTGATGCCTTTATCCTGACATGGGATGTTCACCAAAAGCCGACCATCACCCGCAGTCATACCCAACAACTCGACTCGGCAGATGTGTTTATTCCGTTTTTGAATGAAGACGAAATCAAGATTATTGAGGATGTGCTTTTAGAGGACGATTTGCCAGAATCGCTCAAAAACTTATTACAAGAAGCCAATATCGCCTCGGTTGTCACCATGCCTGTGCGGGTATCTGGGAGCGATAAGCCCTATGGCTGGATGGTGATGGTGAGCGATGTGCCATACGGGATTAGCCAAAACGAAGAACGGGTCTATAGCCAATTGCGCGATGTGTCCGCTACTGCCATTGATAACCGCCTTTTGTTGGAGTCGCAAGCCAATACGGTGCGTGAAGTGCGTCAATTGTATAATGCCACCAACAATATCGCCCGCGCCCGTGATGTTGACCAATTGGTAACAGTCTTAGAAGATGCTATGAGTGCCTTCGATTCTGATTATGCCTTTGGTTATTTGACACCAGAAGCCGGGTTGCAATTGGGTGATATGCCGTTGTATAGCATCACAAAGCCTAATGCGTTGCCCGTTGATTTTATCACTGTTTTAGAGGGCTATGATATTCCCCCTGGTGGTGTGTATATCAATGATTTAGAAGAGATTATTGAGCGACTACCCGCCGAACAAGCCTTGCTTGATGCGGGAATCCTCTCGTTTGCGGCGATTCACTTGCGACCCAAAGATATAAATTCGGGCTTTTTAATTGTTGCTTACCGCGATATTCACCGCTTCGCAGAGAGTGAAGACCGCTATTTGAATACGCTTGCCGATGGTGCATCGGTGGTGTTGAACACCTTCATCTTGTTTGACCAAATTCAAAATTCGCTCGAAGAGACTAGTACACTCTATCAAGCCAGCCGTAACCTTGCCAATGTCGATAGTGTGGAAGGAATCTTGGATGTGTTGGTCAATTATCTGATTGCCCCCCATATCAATCAAGTATTTATTGCCTTGCTAGATGCCAATAATGGCTGGACAAACTCTATTTCTGCTGTGGATGTGGCGGCGGGATGGAGTGTTGACGATGCGGTGAACTTATTGGGCTTGAACCTTACTCGTGACCAATTTCCCGCATGGGATTTATTGAGTAGCTCCACTGTGGTGGCGATAGATAATGTGGACGAAAATACACAAATAGACGACCTCATCCGTATGGGTATTGAGGCGATGGGCGCAAAATCGGTGATTATTGTGCCGTTGCGTGTGCCAAAACGGGCGATTGGAGCGGTGTGGCTTGGATCTCCAGAAGAACATTATCATAGTGACCGCGAAATCCGCACCTATCAGGCATTTGCAGAACAAGCCTCGCTTTCGATGGAAGCCTCGTACTTGCTCAAACAAACAGAACGGCGTGCGCGTCAGCTAGAAACATCGGCGCAGGTCAGCCGAAATGCGGCGCAAATTCTTGACCTCGATGAATTGTTGCCCCAAGTGGTAGACCTCATTAAAGGCTCATTTGGGTATGACCATGTTCAAGTTTTCTTGATGGATGAGCAAGATGTCTATGCCGATTTGGTCGCTAGTACGGGTGAACCGGGTGAAAAATTGCTGGCGATTAAGCATAAACTCCAAAAAGGGTCTCTGAGCGTGATTGGGCAAGTGACTGCATTGGGCGAGCCACAAATCGCGTCCGATACTGCCGAAGCCACAGTCGTTCATAAACCAAACGAATATTTGCCCCTCACACGCTCCGAAATGGCGTTGCCACTTATCCTAAAGGGTAGGGTCGTGGGTGCGTTGGATGTGCAATCAAACCAGCCAAACGCTTTTAACGAAGAGGATGTAAAAGCCCTTACTACACTTGCCGCCCAAATTACCGTGGCAATTGACAATGCGGGTTTGTATAAGACGGCACAATTGCAAGCAGAGAATATGAGCTTCTTGTTTAATGTGACGGCTTCGGCGGTTTCTGCCGATACACTCGAAAAATCGCTGGTGAATGTGGCGGAGCAGTTGTATACCACCCTAGAATCGAGCGCGGTAGTGGTTTATGTGCCTGTGCGTTATGAGGACACCTTTAATACCCGCAATTCTTTTACCACCCTCAAGGCAGTGGCATTGGTGGGGTCAGATTCACCACTCGATGAGCTAGAAGAAATCCGGCTAGATAACCCAGATCGCCTCATTAGCCTTGTTGCCAAAAATATGCAACCCTACTTGCTAAACGAAGTTGAGAACGAAAATCGGTATATGACCATTCATCCAGAGACGCAATCGGTGGCGCTGGTGCCATTGGTCTTTACCAACCAAATTATCGGCATGATTATCTTAGAAGATGCCCGCCCCAATGCGTATGGCTACGAAGTGGTGCAATTGCTCCTCGCCATGGCGGGGTCGCTATCGGCAGTAGTGCAATCGGCACAATTGCGTGATCAATTGCAACTATCTAACCAGCAATTGATGGAGCTAGACCGCCTCAAGAGCGATTTCTTGGCGAATATGAGTCATGAACTACGTACCCCGCTCAATTCGATTATCGGCTTTAGTCGGGTGATGCTCAAAGGGATTGATGGTCCGCTCACCGAAATGCAAGAGCAAGACCTCTCGACCATTTATAACAGTGGTCAGCACTTACTGTATCTTATTAATGAAGTGTTAGACCAAGCCAAAATTGCGGCAGAAAAACTCGACCTCAAATTTGCCTATTTTGAAGTTAAGCCAGTGGTTGAAGGGGTAAAAGCAATTGGTACTGGCTTGGTCAAAGACAAAAATCTGGACTTGTCTGTGGAGATAGCGAATACCCTGCCCAAAGCATACGGGGATGAATTCCGCACCCGTCAAATTTTGCTCAACCTCATCTCGAATGCGGCGAAATTTACCAATGCGGGTGGTATCACCCTGCGGGTATACCCCGTTGCCAATCATTTGGGCAAAATCATGATAAAGATAGATGTGGTAGACACGGGCATTGGTATCTCTGACAAAGATTTACCCCTCATCTTCCAGCCATTCCGTCAGGTAGATTCATCGCTCACCCGTGTGCAAGGTGGCACGGGTTTGGGCTTGCCAATTGCCAAGTCGCTCACCGAATTGCAAGGTGGCGAGATGACCGCAGAATCTATCGAGCATCATGGCTCTACCTTCTCCATCACACTGCCCACCGAGCCAACCATGAATCTTGAGGAGGATGGTGATAAATCGTTGCCGATATTGCCCAAGACGGGTAAATTGACCAATAATGCCGATGAACCATCCACCAAGACGATGGAAACCGCTAAGGTAGAGAAAACCGATACCAAGCCAAACCGTGATACCACCACCAATGAGGTGTCGGTTGTGAAGCCAATGAGTGCGCCACCGCCAAAGGTGATGCAGGCAAAACGTCAGATTTTGCTCATCGAAGATAACAAAGACATGGTAGACCAGTTCCGCCGTGCCTTACAACGAGAGGGATTTGAACTTGTCACCGCCGACCATCCATCGTATGCAGAGGCAATGGCGAGTAATATGCGCCCAACGCTTATTTTGATGGATGTCAATTTTGCGGGTGGTGAGGGGTGGAATGTCCTCACACGGCTCAAAGACCGCGATGATACCTTTGATATTCCCGTGATTGTGGTCACACTCAATAGCGATTCACAACGGGCATATCAATTGGGGGCGCATAGCTTTATCCAACGCCCTTATATGCCCGATGACCTCATCAAAGCGGTGCTAAAAGGCGAAATTGAGAGCAACACCGAGCGCATCCTCATTATTGATGATGACCCCGCCTCTATTCGCTTGCTCACGCAATTGCTCAATCAGAATGGGGCGTATCGGGTGTTCTATGCCGAAAATGGCACAGAAGGTATTTCGATGGTGGCACGTCGTCACCCAGACCTCATCATCCTCGACTTGCGGATGCCCGGTAAAGATGGATTTGCGGTTTTAGAAGAATTGCGGTCTAATCCAGAAACGGTGAATATCCCTGTGATTGTCGTCACAGGCGAGTTGAGCCTCAATTCCGATGAACAAACCTTGTTGTCGAATATCCATATCCTATACAAGTTGGATATTAGCCAAGAAGAATATGACCGTTTTATACAAGATGTCCGCAGGCACTTAGACACGGGTGGAAATAACTAATCATGATACGCACAAAAACCATCATCCTCGAATGTAGCTATTGCCACACCATGACCCACCTCAATGAATTTAAGGGGGGGTGTCCCAATTGTGGCGAGACCATCGTAGAAGCGCGTTATGCGATGGATGAGATAGACTTTAAGGTGTGGGCGAGCGATTTACGCAATCGTCCACCCGATTTATGGCGCTATCACGAAATTTTGCCTGTGTATAACACCGAGAATATCATCAGTTTGGGGGAGGGCGGAACACCGCTCATCAAATCGCGTGCATTGGCGGCGAGTTTGGGATTAAAAAATTTGTATCTCAAAGATGAGCGCCAAGGTCCCACAGGCAGTTTCAAAGACCGTCAAGCATCGGTGGCAATTTCGGCATTGGTCGAGATGGGCATAGATGAGGTGGTGGTCGCCAGCACGGGTAATGTCGCCATCGCCTATGCCGCGTATGGCGCACGGGCAGGCATTAAGGTCTGGGCATTTTTCCCCCGTCTGACTCCCAATGACAAAATGCGTGAAGCCGCACTCTATGGCGCAGAGGTCATCAAGACCACTGGCAATTATGACCAGACAAAAATTTTGGCGGCGCAATTTGCCCGTTCCAAAGGGGTATTTTTGGATAAGGGGATAAAAAGCGTGGCGGCAATCGAAGCCATGAAAACCATGTCCTACGAAATTGCCGAGCAATTGGGACGCTACTTAGAGGGTAACAAGCGGTGGCGTGTGCCAGATTGGTTTTTGCAAGGGGTTAGCGGTGGCATGGGTCCCATTGGGGTGGGGAAGGGCTTTAAGGAGATGTATGATGCGGGTCTCACCGACAAAATGCCCGCTTTTGGGGTGATTCAATCCACAGGATGCGCCCCGATGGTCGAGGCATATAACCGTGGACAGCGTGTGGCGACTCCGATTGAAAAATCTAAGACGATTATTGCCACCCTCGCCACAGGCGACCCCGGACGCGCTTATGAACTGCTATATGATTATGTCGGTGAAAACGGCGGACATTTTATCTCTGCCACCGATGAAGAGGCATTTCAAGCCATCCGCCTATTGGCGCGTACCGATGGTGTATCGGTAGAACCCGCCACAGGGGTGACTTTTGCGGGATTATTCAAATTGGTACAGCAGGGTATCATCAAACCCGATGATGTGGTGGTGGTCAATGTCTCTGGGCATACCCTCCCTGTCGAAAAGACCATTTTGGGTGAGCAATGGCAAAAATTGGTGGATTTATCCGATACCCAAGAGTCAATTGCCCTGCCACCAGAGAAAAGCCTTGTGGATGCCATTGATACGCTGGACGGTCAGAACAAGCAAATTGTGGTCATAGAAGATAACGAAGCCGCCGCCCGCCTCATGAGCCGTATTTTGGAAAGTCGGGATGATTGCGAGGTGCATTTGGCACATAACGGCAAGGCGGGTATGGATTTAATCCGCCAGATTTCGCCCGATATGGTCATCACCGATTTGATGATGCCCGATGTCGATGGCTTTCAGGTGATTGAACAGATGAAAGCCGACCCACAATTGGCACATATTCCCATCATTGTGGTCACTGCCAAAGAATTGACAGTGAAAGAACATGCCCAAATTGATGGTAAGATAGATATGTTGTTGCAAAAAGGCTCATTTTTAGATGATTCATTCGTGCAAAATTTGATAGAGAAATTGCGCTAAGGATTTTTTCGTATGACCCAACCCAAGATTTTATATATTGAGGACGACCCCGCCAGTGGCAAACTAGTGGAGCGGATGTTGAACCATGCAGGCTATCAGGTATTATTAGCAGAACGGGGCTTGTTGGGCATTGATATTGCCAGAAGCGAATTTCCAGATCTCATCCTCACCGATATTAACCTGCCCGATATGAGTGGCTATGAAGTAGCGACTGCCTTGCGCGCCGATGACCGTTTTGCCACCGTCCCGATAGTCGCCCTCAGCGCCTTAGGACACGGGGCGCAAGATATGGCGATGGCGGCGGGTATCACGGGCTTTTTATCGAAGCCAGTGGATATTGAGAAGCTCATTACCCAAATTCAGTATTATCTGCAAGGTGGACAAGACACAATAGATTCTGAACGGCTATTTTCTGCCCAAGTGCGGTATACCCGTGAAGTGGTGTCGCGCTTGGAGGACAGAATCCGCGCCCTAGAAGAAGCCAATGCGTCGCTAAAGCGTCTGGATGGCATGAAAGAGACCTTTATCCAAGTCACAGCGCATGAACTCCGTACCCCGCTCACCCTCATTTATGGGTATAGTCGGTTGCTAGAAGACCATCCTACCGTCAATAAAATGTCGGAATACGACCAAAGCGTGAAACTGCTCATTGAGAGCCTCACCGAGTCTATTACACGGATGCAACGGGTCATCGAAGAAATTCTGATTATCAGCCGAATCATGACCAAACAAATAGACCTCGCGCTCTCCCCGACCAATATGAGCCAACTGGTCACACGCATTTTGGATACGTATAATGACCCGCTACAACAACGCAAACTCAGTGTCCAATTTGATCCCACCCAGTGGCCCCGCCAGACCCAACTGGATAGTGAACTTATCCGCATTGCCATTAACAACCTCATTAGCAATGCGATTAAATACACACCCGATGGCGGGAGCATTTTCCTCCGCGCACAAACCACAACCGAACAGGTAATGTTCTCGGTGCGCGACACGGGTATTGGCATTGATGTTGCCGACCAAAAACGCATCTTTGAGCAATTTGGCTCATTGGGCGATGTCAAACTCCATAGCACCAGCAAAACAGCCTTTGGTGGTGGTGGATTGGGGCTTGGGTTGCCTGTGTGCAAGGGGATTATCGAAGCGCATGGGGGTAAAATCTGGGTAGAAAGTCAGGGGCGTGACCCAGAGACGTGTCCGGGGAGCCAATTTATGGTGATATTGCCATTGGTTGTACAACGCCCACGCCCAGTTTTGAGTCGGATAACCAAGTAAATGCCTACTGGTAAAAGTATCACTGCGCGGGATGTGATGGTGGTATTTGCCGCGCCTGTATTTTTGGGGTTTGCGCCGCTGTTTGGCAAATTGGCTATTCGCACGGGCATAGACCCGTTTACGGTCGCGGCGCTTCGGACAGCGATTGCCGTCATCATTATGTGGGGCATCTATTTCACCTTTTTTAAGCGGTATATCTATATTTACCCTGCAGGCTTGTTGGGCTGTGTCGTGATTGGTGTCATTAACGGCATCGGCTCACTTTTTTATTATAGCGGATTGGGTTTGCTCGATGCGTCATTGGCACAATTGCTCAATGGCATGTATTTGGCATTTGTCATCATCATCTCACGGTTTGGTGGGGAACGGATAGACAGGCGTACCGCGATTCGGGTGGGTTTGGCGTTGTTTGGGATGTTGCTCATCACAGGATTTGGGTCTAAGCCGATTAGCTGGCTGGGCGTGGGACTCATGCTCGCCAATGCGTTGATGTTTGCGGGGACGGTTGTCCTTAGCCAATATGTGTTATACGAAATGCCTGCGCCCACCGTAACGCTGTATATCCTCACCACAATGGGGTTGGTGGTCACGATGGTATGGTTGGCAGTGGGCGACCCCATCCCCACACCGATTTTGGAACAGGCACTCCCGCCGATTGTGGCGTTGGGATTGACCACCGCCACCGCGAGGCTATTTTTATTTGCGGGGGTCAAAATATTAGGTGGGATGCAAACCGCTGTGCTTGCCATCACCGAAATTGCGGTGGCGATTGTGCTGGCGGTGATATTTTTGGGCGATAGATTCACCCCCATTCAGACGACAGGCGTGATTATCCTCTTTTCTGGCATATTGCTCATCCGCACCAAAGATTTACGCGCACACGGGTTTAATCCCAATGCGTTGGTGGTGGCAAATATGGCGAGTGTTCAATTTCAGCGCATCGCCTTTCATCGCGCTTTTGGCACAAAAGACACCGATAACGAATCGGGTATTATGGCACAACTGACCACGCAAGAATTGGTGGCGATTGGGCGGATGATGGGCGCAGAAAGTGGCGGATTAGACCCGTTCCCCATCCGCAAAGGCAACCAACTCAATGCCAGTATTTTGCCAACACAGGCAAAAATTGAGCAAGTGTTTAATGAGGTGTTGAATACCCAAGAAATCGTCATTCCGCCCGAATTGCGCTGGAACGATGAAGAAGGCGAAAAATCTGCCGATGACGAAGATTAATCGCCAATCTTTTATGCCCCAAATGGCAGAAATATCACCAGATTATCCCACTCTGATAAGTCACTAGCACCGATAATCATAGCTAGATTTTTAATACATAACCCACGCAAAATAGCACCATCAAAATTTTCATCGGTGGTAATATGGATTATCATTCTTGCTCCGATAGCCGTTTGAGTAAGTTGTCCCGAATCGCCTGCATGGGTGGTTGTGTCGCTTCGATTTTGGCACAGATTAAGGCACTCTCCACTTTCACCTGCTCTAAATAGGCTTCCACTTCAGCACGGTTTTGTAAATAGTAGGTAATCACCGCATAGACATCATCCAATTTGAGGCTGGAATAGGTTTGTACAATATCTGCTGGTGTTTACCCGCGCAAAAACGCATAAATCACCATTTCAAGCAAAACACGGGTATCACCAATACGGATAGCGCCTCCTTCATCTTGCCGTAATGGGACAGTTACTAATGGCGGGATAGTCATTTGGTATGCTCCTTTTTTGATGATTATAACATCATTGGATTATATTTTGGGATAATGCACCATAACTAATGATGCGCCTGTACGTTCTGATAATTCTTGTGGCAAATTACCAAACCGTGACCGAAAACGGGCGCGTGACCCACTGGTGGGGATGAGTACCAGCGCATTGGGGTCAATTCCCTCACTCAAGTGTGATGCGTCTTGATGGATACAAGGTATCATGGTCGGTTGAGTCTCCCATTTGGCGATGAGGGATTTAATCTCATCATAATAGGTCTTATGGGCTTTGATGACCAATGGCACATTGATGGTTTGGGCAATAATTTGCGCCATGCGGAGGGTTTCTGCTAAAACACTGGTAGGGATGCTATCTTCTGTGATGATGAGTGTCACCTCTTTTTTGACCAAAATAGATGACGTGATTTTGCTCACGAATACGGGTATTTTCGATTCCCACACCACCTCATCCATAATCGTTCCAAAGACGGTGTTAAATACTGTGCCATCGGCGCTCCAACCCAAAATCATCATACTGGCATTGTTTTCGGTTGCGCTATGCAAGATGCCTTTAGAGATAGAATAATCAATGCGGTAAATCGGTTGCACTTGGACTTCTGCGAGTTCTAATGCCGATACGGTATCCATCATTTGTTTGATATTTTTGCTTACCGAGATTTGCTTATCGCTGGTACGGGTGATTTTGAGGGGAAGCAATGTGCCTTTATTAGAGGTGGCGAGGATGCTGGCGAGCCGCAACAAATTTTCTTGCGAATCGGGGTTGGCCAGTGGCACAAGGATTCGGCTAAATAGTGATTGCTTGGGGGCGGGGTCTGGGTTAATCACTAAATTGGCATTGATACGTTCACCAAAGCGTTTTGTGATGATAGGCGAGGTCACACAGGTGAATAAAATCATCAATACCGCCCCGTTGAACACGGCAATATCAAAGATGCCCAATTCCACACCGACCAATGTCGCGGCGAGGGTGGATGCCGCTTGTGCTTGCGATAAGCCCCACATCACCATCACTTCATTGTGGTTATAATCATAAATTTTGGCAGTAAGCCATGCGGCGACATATTTGGTGATATATACTGCCACCACCATCGCTGCGCCAATGAGCAAGGCACGTCCATCGGTGAAGAAAATACCCACATTGAGCAACATACCGATATTCAGCAAAAAGATGGGGATAAAAAACGATTCCCCAATAAATAACACACGGGTCATAGCGAGGCTATGACGGGGTAGGGTGGCATTGACAGCGAATCCCGCCAAAAATGCTCCTACGATGGCTTCCATGCCGATGGCTTCGGCAAAGAACGCCGCCAAAAAAATCACCAACAGGACAAACTGAACTTCTAGGCTAATACCACCCGCAAACCGCCGAAAAAACCACCGTCCAATACGCGGGACGATGATGAGGATGATGAGCGCGTAGATGATTAATAATATCACCAGTTGGATTAGGAACAGCGCCGATACATCACCTGTGGCGGTTTGTGCCACACCTGCCAAAATGAGCAATGCGATAATATTGGTGACAATAGTCGCGCCGATGGTCACAGCCACCGCTTCGTTTTTGACCAGTCCGAGTTGGGTGAGAATGGGAAAGGCGATGAGTGTATGCGAGGCGAATAGTGACCCCAATAAAATGGAACTTGGGACGTTATAGCCGAGTGCCAATCCGAGTAATATGCCTAACCCCTGTGGAAATACAAAGGTGATAATCCCAAAGATGACCGATTTACGTCTCACACGACTAAACTGGGCGAGGTCTACTTCTGCCCCTGCCGAGAACATCAGATAAATGACCCCCACAGTCGCAAGGGCGGTGATGGTTTCGTTGCGTTCCAAAATTGCTAACCCAAATGGACCGATTAGGAATCCGCCGCCGATTAATCCGACCACTTCTGGTAATTTGAGGCTATTAGAGATGATTGGTGCAATGAGGATAACGCCCATAATCACCAAAAAAATCCCCACTGGCTCGCGCATTAACTCTGTAAACATACGATAAAAACCCTTTCGAGGGATGGATTTTCCCCAACCAACACAATCCATCCTCATTTTTACCGCATTTTCATTACAAGTCAAATTATGATGTGGCGGGTTGACCTTCCATTGGTAGAGTCGTGAGCGGTATTTCTTGGGTAATATGCTCGGTGACGGGCTTTTCTTCTGCCATATAATCGGGCAAGAGCGATTCTAAATTGCGGATTTGTGGGATTGCCCATGCAATCAGTGTAATGCCTGTGCCAATAATACCCACGATTACCATCATCAAGCCATAACCACTGCCTGCATCTGTCCCTACGAAGGGCGCAAAGGTCGCCCAGCCTTCTGTCCCGACGGCGGGTGAAAAGATGTTATCTGCTAACGGACCCACGAGCAAAAACGATAGGGGCATGAGTAGGGTAGAGAATTGCTCCATCACCGCAAACACCCGTCCTTGCATATCGGGTGGCACTTTGGCTTGCATCAGTGACATAAATAAGCCGTTCACAATGGGCAATGGGTACATAAAGATAAACATCACCACCCCCATCACAAGGGCATGTTGCGCCATACCCAATATCCCTATAAACATGCCTGCGACTAAAATACCACCCAATATGGTTGTCATCCGTTTGCGTGTGCCACCCCATATCCCAAGTGTGACCGCGCCCGCGATTGCCCCAACATTTTGGACACTCTGAAGCACGCCCAATGTCACCTCGCTATTGGTGCGTCCCAAAATATAAGGGGTCATCAGGACACCCATGCCCGCAAAGAAAAAGTTAATCATAGAGATATAGAGCATGTTATAGAGTAAGGGACGATTTTGGCGCAAATATGCCAGCCCAGCCCAGCTTTCTTTCCAAAATGTGCCACTAAATTTTTTCCCGACTTCGGTTTGTATGGGGCGAGGGATGTGGATGCTAAAAATAACTATCATCGCCGCTACAAAGGTGAGCATATCAATTAAAATTGCCAATGGGACTTCACCAATGGCATAGACCACACCCGCCACCGCAGGCGCAATGATTCCCGCCAATGGACCTGTTAGTTGTTGGATGGCGTTGGCGCGGTCACGTTGATGGTCTGGGATAAGCATGGTGATAGAGGCTTGGAAGGCGGGACTCTGAAACACCCCAAATACTGATTGAATCACGATAATCACATATAAGTGCCATAATTCAAAACTGCCAGAAGCAAAACTGATAAATAAAGCGAGGGTGCAAAGGGCTTGCCCCGTGTCGGATAGCACCATGACGATGCGCCTATCCCAACGGTCTGCAAGTACACCCGATATGCTTGATGCAAGTACCATAGGTACGGTGCTAAAAAAGGCGACCATCGCCAAGGGGGTGGCATTGCCCGTCTGTTGAAATAAATAAATACCAATGGCGATGCCACTGATGCGACTGCCAATCATCGAAAAGACTTGTGTAAAAATAAGAACATAAAATGTGCGAATGTGTTGTTTTTGGTCGGTCATCATAATTTCTCCTCGCTAAAATGTGTATGTTGATAAAACCAATTTCATAGAGCGTCGTAGCAGGAGAGCGCCAACGCGCCCTATGAAAATCCTGAGTGTGATGAAGTTTGTTGTTATGTACTATACGCACAACTATATAAAAAGGTTCAAATCGTTTGAATTAATTAAAATATGCCATTTTAATTTTGTCAAATAGATAAAGTGAATAGCGACTAGAAAATTGTGTTATGGCGACATTACAATAGAATGAACAAAAATATTTAATGAGGTGATGACCATGCTTACATTGACACAGGCGGTTGAATTAATCCAAGAGGTACAACAAAAACCATTGACTGTGCTATGGAATAGCTATGATATGAGCCAAATTCCGTTTGCGGTTTATGATGATGATGATGTGACCTATCTCAACCACCCCAACCCGCCACAAGACCGCCCACAAAACTTGGTCGCCGCCACTAGCGCTAATATCAATGGCACACAAACAGCAACAATGCCTGTGAAAATTGTGGGCAAAGATGCGGAGTCATTTGTGCCAATTGCCTATCATGAGGGGTTTCATGTGTATCAGCATCATCACTTTAAGCCGATAGTTGCCGATTTTTTTATGGCGATGAGTCACTATCCCGATTTAGACCCAGAGTATCGAACACTCTGCCAATTAGAGGCGGATGTATTGGGGAAAAATTGGTCTACCGATAAAAAATTGTCGTTTATGGCGACATTGGCGCAAATGAGACGGCAACGCCTTAGCCATCATGATAGCTTGCTCAATTATGAACGCCTCATGGAACGGAATGAAGGCACGGCATCTTATATCGAACAAAAAGTACGCCAATTGCTTTATGGCATCGTGCCAGAATTGGGCGAGGTGGGGCATGGCTGGTCACGGTTTTATCAGATTGGGGCGGGGTTGTGTTGGTTATTCGATGAAACCATCCCCAATTGGATGGCGCGTGCGGAGGCGGGTGAGTCTTTGAGCGATATTTTGCTCGGTATGCCCTATGCACCTGCCGATTTATCTGAAATAGGCTATGAACAGGTTTTGCAAGCACAAACAGAGGTGTGCGCTACCCTTCAAAATGAAGTGAATGGTCATATTGACTTTCTACAGGCAAATGGCACTCTGCGGATTGGGTATGGCGGGGTGGGGCAAGTGTATCGGGCATTTACCCCCATAACGATGGTGTCTTTGGGGGATGGTCGGGTGTTGCATCGGTCTATGTTCCAGTTGATAATGCCCAAATATGGCAAAATTTCCTGCGAGGATATGGTTGTGATAGATAATGTGGCGCAACAAGAAATTATTATCAGCAATTTGCCCGTGACTTATAGCGATGGGGTATTGCAAATCAACACCCCACATATCCAAGTGAGATTGTCGGATGTAATGATAAATGCTGAGACGTGTTTTAGTATTGTTGAACCTGCGTAGAAAATTCAATCTGATATGATTATAATGATGAAATAGATAATCGGAAAAATCAGAGAAAACCTAATGGCTAAGAAAAAAGCAATCGAAATCCCTGCGGAAGCACGTCTCACACCCGATAATTATATCAACCGTGAAATTAGCACGGTTCAATTTAACCAACGGGTTTTGGCACTCGCACAAGATGAGAGTATTCCATTGTTGGAGCGCATCAAGTTTTTGGCGATTGTCGCCAATAATATAGACGAATTTTTTATGGTGCGGGTGGCATCGTATTTGCAAAAATTGCAGGTGGGTGTCACTGTCACCCGTCCCGATGGATTGACCCCGGCACAGGTGATGAGTGCCATCCGCGAACATATCACAACCTTGATGAGCGATATGCAGGCGACACGGCGCACCCTATTGCGCGACCTCAAAAAAGAGGGCATCATCTTTTTGCCGATGGCAGAAATGGGCGACATTGAGCAAAAAGCCCTGCGTGCCTATTTTTATGAGCAGGTGTATCCCGTATTAACGCCTCTGGCGGCAGACCACGCCCGCCCATTTCCATTCATCTCTAATTTGAGCATGAACTTGGGTGTTTATGTGCGCCGTGAATATAGCGAGGATGATTTGGAATTTGTCCGTATCAAAATTCCAGAGGTATTGCCCCGTTTGGTAAATTTGGGCAAGGTGATGGCGCAATATGCTGAGCCGTCCGATTTTAATTATCAAGACCATTTTGTGTTCGTTGAAGATTTAACCGCCTATAACCTCGATTTGCTGTTTTCTGGCATGGAAATTGTCGAGTGTCACCCGTTTCGCGTCATCCGCAACTCCGATATAGATTACGAAAATGAGCGCGATTCGTTGGATATTAGCACACTCATCGAGGATAGCCTCAAAGAACGGAAATTTGGCTCGGTGGTGCGTATGACGGTGAATCGGAGCATCAGCGAGGGCATGTTACACCGGCTCATCGGTGAATTAGAAGTAGACCTCAAGCGGGATGTGTATTTGATGGAAGGCATGTTGGGAATTGCCAATTTATTTGAATTATCGGGTATCAACCGACCCGACCTCAAATATCCGCCGTATGCCCCCAAAATGCCAGAATCACTCACACTGGGGATGAATATTTTTGATGTGATTCGTCAACAGGATATTCTGCTCCATCACCCGTATGAATCCTTTTTGGGGGTAGAAGAATTTTTCCGCGCCGCCGCCAATGACCCCGCCGTTATCGCCATTAAAGCCACGTTGTATCGGGTGGGGAAAAATTCGCCCATTGTGCAGGCGCTCATGGAAGCCCGCGAAAATGATAAACAAGTCGCGGTGCTGGTGGAGCTTAAAGCCCGTTTTGATGAAGAAAATAATCTCGAATGGGCGCGGGCGATGGAGCATCAAGGCGTGCATGTGACCTATGGTGTGGAAAAATTACAGGTGAAAACCCATGCTAAAATAGCGTTGGTTGTCCGCAAAGAGGGTGATGAATTGCGCCGCTATGTGCATTTGGGGACAGGTAATTATAATTCATCTACCGCCCGCATGTATTCGGATATATGTATCATGACGGCAGATAGGGAAGTGGGCGAAGATGCGACACGGCTGTTTAATCGGCTCACAGGATATGCACCAGATACCGAGTACAAACGCTTATTTGTCGCCCCAGAATATCTGCATCCCAATTTGAGCGATTTGATTGATAATGAAATCGAAGCCGCCAAAGCGGGCAAACCTGCACGCCTGATTTTTAAGATGAATCAGCTAGAAGAAGATGTCATCATCATGAAACTCTATGAAGCCTCGCAAGCAGGAGTGAAAATTAACCTGATTGTGCGTGGGATGTGTTGCTTGCGTCCGGGTGTGGCGGGATTGAGCGAAAATATCAAAGTAAGGAGCATTTTAGGGCGCTATCTCGAACACACGCGCATTTATTATTTCCACAATGCACCACCAGACCAGCGCATGTATGCGGGTAGCGCCGATATGATGCGTCGTAACCTGTATAACCGTGTAGAGACGGTTTTCCCCATTATGGATAGCCGTCTGCAACGCAAAACCTTGCGAATCCTCGCTACCGACCTACGTGCCAATGTCCTCACCTGGGAATTGCGCGAGGATAAAGAGTATTATCCGATTATCCCAAAAAAGCACGCCCTCCTCATCGAGACGCAGTTGATATTTATGCAAGAACCTGCTGGGTTGGATGTAGAAGTCCCCGCATGGGATGAGTGTTAGCCGATGAAAAATCGTAATTTGCTCATCAATATCGGCTTGATGGTGGGTGGGACGGCTATCGGGGTGATAGCGGTTTTGGTCATTTTGAGTGCCAGTGACATCGAATTAGGTGGCACACGGTTTATCTTCACCGATTACAACGGCGATAATTTTGCCCATCAACAGGGGTTAGTGCGCCCCCCTGCGACCAATCGTGTGCTAGAAGATGTGACGATTTTTCGGGATGAGGATGGGTTTCGCCGCCCTGCCATCGCCGCCGATAGCTACCCAATCATTGCCATTGGCGATTCGTTCACCGATGGCGGACAAACCCCGTGGATAGATTATCTGGCGGGGGCGCTCAATATGCCTGTCCGTAATTTAGGCTGGCGTGGATTTGGTCCGTTGGAATATGTCCAAATCATGCGCGATTATGGTGACGATGGGCATGAATGGATACTCATCGCATTTTTTGAGGGGAATGATTTGGGCAATATCGCCACATCCCAAGAGGCACTCAAAACCCGTGAAATGCTCACCAGTAGCGCCACCGCCGTCCCACCAGATGCCCCCGCAGAGGCGTTTGGGATTCCCACCCGTGACTGGTATCTATACCCACTATCGCACCCCAATTTGGGCGATATTGCCTATCTGAGCAGTTATTTGTGGTGGCTCAATGGCGATAGTGAGACCTATGCACAATCGCAGAATATCCGTATGTTGCGTGAGTCGTTGCTAGAGATTCAAGCGATGGCGGGGGATGCGTGCTTGGGGCTGGTGTATATCCCTAGCAAGGAACACATCTATTTTCCGTATGCCGACCCACAAGGCAACCGCCAATATGTGTTAGAAAATGGCGGACAGTTGGTGATAAATGGCGCTGGCTGGTTGGATATTGCCGATGGCGCGGTGGATTATGCCACATGGGATGCGAATAAAGATAATTTGCATGGCGTGGTCACAGATATGCTGGCGGATATGGATGGCTGGACGCTGATAGACCTGCTACCCGCATTTTTGGATGTGGCAGGCGATGGCGTGCAGACCTACTACCCGTATGATAGCCACTGGAGCGATGCGGGTCATCGTCTGGCAGGCGAAACAGTCGCGGGTGTGGTGCAGGGTGGGTGTGAGAATTAGAAAAAGGAGAATCGTATGACATTTAGATTGCATGAAATTCCAGAAGAAAAAACACCATTTGAGGATGCTAATGCCTTTTTGGATTATTTACGCCTATCAAAGCCTCACTGGAAGCATGGAAAAGAAGATGGAAAAGTCAGATGGTTCTTTAGGGGGATGTCCCACCCTTTAGATGAAAATAGAGATGAAATATGGAAATTATTACCCACAGCATGGAGACCTAATTTATATGGAAAAATTTCTAACTTACCACCATATCACGATAAAAAGCATGGTGATATGTCCATATATCTACATCCATTGAAAAATTATTATGCTAATAGCCCAAGTGGAAATAATGAAGCTAAATCGCAAAATATCGAAAATCTTGTAAAACAATTACACTCAGAATATTATTTGATTGAAGAATTTATTGAATTAGCAAATGCCAATGCAATTTATTTACCTGAATTACCTCGATGGAGGGAGCTTACTAATAATTTTCTTGAAAAGTATTCTCAAAACTTGATGTTAAAAAAATTAGAAGCTAATTCTGCAATATGGCTACATCCAATTGTGACATTAGCACAACATCATGGTATGCCCACACGATTACTAGATTGGACACAAAATCCACTTGCCGCTGCATATTTTGCAATCTTAAGTTATCGTGAATCACTCAAAGATGAACGAGATGCAACAAACTATATTACAGTTTATGCGTTTCACGATTGGATGATAGATTCTCCGAATAACTATTTTATCAAGAAAGCAGATATTGCTAATTCGGATAATCTATACGCCCATCAGCAAAAAGGCAGATTGCTTTTAATAGATAGAGCCGATAGAAAATTTTCTGCCGATGAGTATTTTATAGAAAATGGGCGTTTCCCAACATTTCATGATGCTTTTATGAATATGGATGATGAAACTATTGAGGAGGTAGAGAAATCTTATCGGAAAATTTCATTTGCAAAGTCTCAAATCATGGAATTAGAGAAATTATTATTGGTGGAAGGTATAAACCTTGCCCACCTCATGCCTAATCTTGATAATGTCGCTAAGACAGTAAATATGCGTTGGCGAATTGGCGAACCCATTATCAAAAAAGAACCAAAGGCACTGAATTACCTATTACAAGCCACTCAAAAAATGAAATCCTATATAAATGGCTTAACCAGAGAAACATTTGAAACACATGCTATAGCGCAAAGTGCCGTTATGTGGGAAATCAAAGTGATGAGTGAGGCTCTCAAGCTATTATCACCAAAAGAGAAATCAAAATACACCAATATTGATTGGTATAATGTTGTAACCGTCTGTAATCATATTTCAAGCAATTATTTTGATGTTAATTGGGGCGATATTTGGGATGATATTATCCCGCTTATCGAAAAACTAGAAGCGATTTTGCCACCGTCCGAATAATTGCTACAGCGCCACAGCCACCGCAGAGGCTAAATCTTTGGTGTGGGTGAGGCTGACATCCCATTGGGTGATGCCCAATTCATCCGATAGCCGAATCGCCTCCCCATGTAGCACCAACACGGGACGACCATTGACCCCGTTGCGAATCTCAATATCCACCCAACGCACATCACCAATGCCTGTGCCGAGTGCCTTTGCCACCGCCTCTTTCCCCGCAAAACGGGCGGCAAGGCGCGAGGGCGATTCGCCACAATCGGCACGCTCGCCATCGGTAAAAAAGCGGCGTAAAAATCGTTCTCCAAATTTTTGGATACCGTCTTGTATGCGCTCAATTTCGATGCTATCTATTCCACAACGGAGCATAAGATGTCACTTTTGAATGAATTTTATCCCCTGCATAGGACATGATAATGATTGTTAGTAAATAAAGACGGTATAAAATATTTTTTATCTGTGGACGACATACGCGCTTTGCGCTAGTCGTCCAGTACAATTCTGCCTATTTTAAGGGATGTACCGGCTGACTAGAGGCGTTAGCCTTGTATGTCAGCCACAAAAAATATTCCGTATTAAAAAACTAACTTGCATTATCATGTCCCTACAATCTACCCCCTCTCCACAACGTGGGGAGAGGGCTAGGGGGTGGGGATAATCGTTATTAGCGGGCTAAGACCATCGGGTTACACACATTTTTGAATTCGCCTTTGGTCAATGCGTCAATGATTTCTTGGGCGGCATCAATCCCCACATTGATTTGCGCGTCTGTGGTGCTGGCGGCAAGGTGAGGGGTATGCAACACATTGGTCAAATTGAGCAAGGGATGGTCGGCTGGGGGTGGCTCGACCGTGAACACATCGGCGGCGACACCTGCCACATGACCACTTTTGATGGCTTCTGCCAAATCATTTTCGTTGATGAGCGCCCCACGCGCCGCATTGATAATCCGTACACCTTTTTTCATTTTGCCGATGCTAGAGGCGTTAATCATCTCTTTGGTGTCATCGGTGATGACACTATGCAGGCTGATAAAATCGGAACGGGAATAGAGGGTATCTAAATCCACCAGCGCCACACCCAAATCCCGCGCAACATCTTCTGGGATGAATGGGTCATAGGCGATGACGGTCATATCGAATGCCAATGCACGTTTTGCCATAGCCCGCCCAATGCGACCAAATCCGACCAAGCCCAATGTCTTGCCACGCAATTCCACACCGACAAATGATTTTTTATCCCATTTGCCACCACTCAGCGACACATAGCTGGTGGGGATATGACGCGCCAATGCCAACATCAGCCCAAAGGCAAATTCGGCAGTGGCGATGGTATTGCCATCGGGGGTATTCATCACGACAACTCCGCGTTTTGTTGCTTCGTCCAAATCCACATTATCCACACCGACACCCGCACGCGCGATGGCTTTGAGTTTGGTGGCGAGTGCCAATAATTCGGCATCGGCTTGGGTAGTGCTACGGATGACAATGGCATCGGCATCTGGGATGAGTTTTAGCACGTCTTCACGGGGCAAATTGCCCGCGGTGACTTTGAATCCGTCTACATTTTGGAGCAGTTCAATCGCTTTTTTATCTACATTATCGAGTGCGAGTACATGATAGGTCATGTGTATTGTTTCTCCTTATTATTGCTCAGTTAGGGTAATGAGGTTAGAACCTGCTAAAATACGGACAGTAGACCCGCTATAGCCAATGCTGGTGAATGTGTTACTACGTGGTACAAAATCGGATAGAGATGCCATACGGCGTGGTGTGGTGAAGCCCGATTCGGTAATAACCATACCCGACAAAATGTAGTCTTCGGTGAGATTATCGCGTCCAATATAAAACACCGTATTGTGGGTGGGCGAAATAACACCAGCTACAAGCCGATTATCTGCCATCAGTGAAACATCATCAAACAGAGTAGCTTGTGGTAAATCGATATCTTCTGTGATGGTGCTATAGTCATAGAATGATTCGAGTGTATCCGTAGAGACATCATATTTGAGGAGTGGAAAAAGGATGTCATCATTTTCGTATCTAAACGAATGGAACATTATCACTAATCGATCGCTATCGGCTGACCATGCTAAACTACGTGCAGAGAAATCGCCTAGCCACTCCGATGAATACATCTCCAACCACCAAGTAGGCATCCCCGCCATAATTGTCCCGAATCGCTCATTGTTTAGATGATCTTTGTCCGATTTTTGGGTAAGATCTATTATCCAGACACCATTATTGGGATCTTCACCCCCCGCGGACATGGCACTATAAGCTAAATATTCGTTGTTGGGGCTGATGCTCATTATCCCATCAAATATTTCGTACCCATTTGTGCGAAAGACAGGAAAAGCGCGGTCGGTTGGATGACGGAAAATGACCTCTGGGGTGCTTGTGCTTGTGATGTCACTGGCGGAGATTCGCATCAAATCGGCACGCCATTCGCCTAATGTGGGGTCTATAGCATTACGGAAGAAATATAAATCGCCGTTGGGCGCAAATGTCATGCCCAAATCTACCCAAACACGCGCCCGTTCTCCGGCACTATCACCCATCATAAAATCATTCCCAATAACCCCATCATCCGTGCGGTTGATGAGCCGATTTTCTTGACTATCATAAATCAGAATATCCGTCTCATTAGAAGATCTAATAAGTTCGATATCAGTATTGAGTACCAAATAGCGACTATCTGGCGACCAAGATCCGCCTAAAAAGACAGGTAAATCATCAATGGAATCGGTGCAGGTAGTGGCATTGGATGTAAAGTGATAGGCACATACTCTGCCACTACGGGCTTCACGATTATAGCGCCCTGCGATAATCATCTCCCCGTTGAGTGAAATGACCGCACCACGCGGGTCTATACCATCGCCTCTTTCTTCTATTGCAGGGGTGATATTGGTTTCAAGTAAGCCCACCACATCCCGCGAGCCACCAATATTTTCAATGCTCACAAATTGTAACTTGCTATCATCTAACGCGATTTGGGGGGTATTACTCGTATTGCCAAAGGCAATAGCGCTAATAGAATTCCCCCCACCCGCGATGAGTAAGGGCAATAATGCGATGATAAATAGGGTAAATAGATGGGGTTTCATGATTAGTTTGCCCTCTCATAAGTGTAAGGGCGCAACATATTTGCGCCCTTAGGATTTTAATGGGGTGTATGTGCAAGGTATTTGCTCATATCTCCCATTATATAATAAATTACCCTTGCACAAATTCGGTGAGTCCGCTCAACACTTCTTCTAGCAAACTTGGTTGCATATCGCCCATGTGGGCAATACGGAAGGTCTTGCCTTTGATTTTGCCATAGCCTTTGTCCATCTCGAAGAATTTTTTCTTCATGAATTTTGCCATGTCATCCACATTAATATTTTTCTCGCGGTTATCTACTGCTGTCACGGTGGCAGATTGATAGCCTTCTGGCGCAAATATGCCAAAGCCATTGGTATATGCCCATTGGTGGGTCATATCGCGCATGGCGAGGTGACGCGCCCAACGAGATTCGATGCCTTCTGCCAAAATGGAGTCTAATTGCACATCGGCGGCATACATCAATGCAACGGGTGGGGTGGATGGGGTGTTATTTTTGACGAGGCTTTCTTCGATTTCGATGAAGTCGAAATAATAGCCACGATATTGAATTTGTTTGGCACGCGCCAACACGCGGTCGCTCACGGCGGCAAAAGCAATCCCAGGTGGGAGCGCAAAGGCTTTTTGTGAACTGGTGAGCGCCAAATCAATGCCCCAGTCGTCCACGCGCAGTTCTGTCCCCAAAAATCCAGAGACGGTATCCACCAAGAACAGGGTATCTTCATAACCATGCACCACTTCGCCAATGGCTTTGATGGGGTTGGTCACGCCTGTGCTGGTTTCGTTGTGAACCACGCAAACCGCATCGTACGGCGCTTTTTTGAGGGCATCAGCGACCATTTCGGGGGTATGTGCCTGACCCCATTCCACGGTGATAATATCCACTTGTTTGCCGTTGGCTTTGCTAATTTCTGCCCAACGATCACTAAATGCGCCACCGACAAGGTGAAGCGCCTTTTTATCATCACGAATACAATTGCGTGAAGCGCCTTCCCATAAGCCTGTGCCAGATGACCCTTGCACAAATACACGCGATTGTGTGAAGAAGGCTTGGCGCAGTTTGCTTTGCAGACGGGCAAATAAGTCTGCAAAGGCGGCGGAACGGTGTCCTATCATCCATTCAGTTTGGGCATCCAGAATTTCTTTACGAACTTCTACGGGACCTGGGATAACAAGGCGTTGGTGATTTTCTGACATAGTGGTTTTTTCTCTCCATCGGTCTAAAGACGATATTTGTGCATTTTATCACTTTGATGGGATAAGCGAATAGGGGAGAATGGGCTTAGAGGGATAAATTTTGCTATAATTAAATTAAAAAGCGAGGTATGCGATGAATTTTGAAGAACTCATTCAAGAAGTGGAACAATTGACCAGTATCAGATAAATGGCAATTAGTGAAACGGGTATTACATACCTTAGAAGAATCACAAATTATCATTGAATCGGATTGGCATAAATTTGTGCATGAAATGTATGGCTCATTAAGGGATACAGATTTAAGGCGCTGGGAACAGGGCGAATATGAAGAACGGGAACCATTAGAATGAAATACTTGCTTGATTCCAATACTTGTATTCGTTATTTAACAGGGCGCTCACAATCTATATTGAATAAAATTGATTCAACATTACAAACAGATATGTATCTTTGTAGTGTTGTGAAATTTGAGCTTCGTTTTGGTGCATTAGGTAGCAATGCTGTTGAGAAAACACTTGCACAGCAGGAGCGATTCTTTACACGACTTATTTCACTGCCATTTGATGATAGGGCGCATACTTATGCCGCGCAAATTCCTGCCGATTTAGCCAGATTATGGAGAACCGAAAACAAATTCATAGGATTATGTCAATAACTCATCATTAAACGTGTTTTCACCCCACCCCCAACCCCCTCTCCAATTTTTTGGGGAGGGGGCTAAAACCT
>Ga0163154_10002011_pt1 | contig 30407 bp, 25 predicted proteins | sample OliLakLV19MP9P1_FD_148649 | JGI IMG/M metagenome (GOLD analysis project Ga0163154, IMG submission 148649) | Freshwater microbial mat bacterial communities from Lake Vanda, McMurdo Dry Valleys, Antarctica - Oligotrophic Lake LV.19.MP9.P1 | ecosystem: Environmental > Aquatic > Freshwater > Lake >... | reverse complement strand
GCCAAGTGGTCACGCCGCCGAATCAGGACCCGCAGCCGGCTCCACCTCGAGAGGCGCCGCCACAGGACCCGCCCCGGCCCGGCGGCAACTTTGCCGACCCGTCGCCGGACGCTTTCAAGTACGGGTCCCCACCCGCGTTGCAAGCTGGCCTCACGGAAGAGGTCATGTGGCCCGCGGCGACCGCCGAGGGTTGGGCGAAGCCGGTGCTCGTCAAATGGCAACGCACGTTCGAAGACGCGCTCGCTGCGGCGAAGGAGCGTAATGCCCCCGTGATGGTCGCCGTCAACATGGACGGCGAGATCGCCAGCGAGCACTTCGCAGGCGTCCGCTACCGCGAGCCCGAGACCGGCGAGCTCCTCAACCGCTACGTGTGCGTGATCGCATCGGTGTACCGCCACACCCCGCGCGACTACGACGAGACCGGCGCGCGTGTCCCGTGCCCGCGCTTCGGCACGGTGACGTGCGGCGAGCACATCGAGGCCGAGCGCGAGCTCTACGACAAGTACTTCGACGAGAAGCGCATCTCGCCGCGGCACATCATGCTCGACCCCTCGGGGAAGGAGCAGTACGACGTCTACTTCTCGTGGGACACCGCGACGGTGTTCACCGCCTATCGCAAGGGCGTCGAGGATTGGCCGCTGCCGAACCTGCGCACCGATCGGATGCTCGAAGAGCTCACGCAGAGCGCCGACATCGAGAACCGCGAGCGCGTCGAGCGCCTCTACAGAGAAGGCGACCGCGAGACCAAGCGCAAGCTAATCGAGTCCGTCCTGCGCGAGCCCAAAGTCGACCAGGTCGAGATGCTGCGCATGGCGATCTTCGGGCTCGACCTCGAGCTCGCGAGACTCGCACGCCAGGCGTTGGCGCAATGCAAGACGGGGGGCGCGGTCGACCTCCTGGCCGAGGCGCTCAAGGTGCCGCTGTCCGCGGAAGAGCGCGCGCAGCTCGTCGCCGCGGCGCAGCGGCTCGGCGAAACGTCGCATCGCGCACGCACGCTCGTGACCTTGCACGAGGGCCTTGAAGCGAGCTCCGCTCTGATCGATCCGCAGGTGGTCCAGCGTGCCCGTGACGAGGAGGCCCGAGGCGCATACTCGGACGCGGTCCGTGACGCCCGTGCCGTCGCCACGACCGCGCGCGCGGCAGAGGCCCGGCCCGAGGACCCCGAGGTGCTGCTCGCGCTCGCCGAGTCGTTCCTCGCGCGCGCCCAGGCGCCCGATGTCGATGAGAGCATGACCCGCCTGCGCTACGAGGACGCTCGGAGCACCGCGCTGGAGGCCGAACAACGCGGCGCGCAGGGTGTGCGACTCGACGTGGTCCTCGCCGTTGCGGCGGCCGAGCTCGGCGATGACGGCCTGGCGCGTATGCGCGCATTTTCGGCGGTCGAGGCAGGCGTGCTCGCGACGGCTGGGGCGGCTGGACCTGGCCGCGGCGAGGGCCAGGAGTCCGTGCAGGCTGAAGCAGCCGCGGTCGGCGCGGCGCTCAGCGACCGCAGCCGCGTGCGCCTCTTGCTCTCGTTCGCCGAAGCACGGCAAGCCGCGATCCGCGCCCGCTACAGCGCAAAGGCCGAGTGGCCCGGCGAATGGATGTCGGACGTCAACGCCGCTTACGCGAGCGTGCTCCAGCACCCGTTGGTCGAGGCCAAAGACCTCACTGACTACTATGACTTCTTGCGCTGGATCGGCGCGACGCAGCGCGCCAACAGCGTGTTGAATGACGCCCTTGCGCGCTTCGAGGATGATGCGTTGCTGCACGATCGCCTGCGGGGACGGCTCCTGTGGGAGGGCGGCGCCGAAGCCCTGGAGCGCGAATACGAGGAGCGTGTCCGGCGCGCAGATGCTCAGAACGAAGCCGCGCTCGCGAATTTCGGGGCTCCCGAGCGAACGCAGGTCGACTGGTACGCGGGTTACGCATCCCTCGTCGCAGCGGAGCACCATCGGCGCAACGGCAAGTTCGCCGAGGCGCTCGTGTCCTACGAGCGCGCGGTGGGTCACTTCGAGCGCAGTCTCCAGTTGTTTCCCCTCGGGCGTGACAACGCTGATCATTTCATCGCGCTGGGCCTCGCGGGTCGCGCCCGAGTGCAACTCGAACGGGGCGCTCTCGCCTACGCGACCGAGGCCCTCCTGGCCTCGCTCGCGCGCCGCCCGGCCTCGGCGGCGACGTTCGATGGCCTCGACCTGACCGCGGTAGAGACCGCGAAGATGCTGACGGCGCGGCTCGACGAGGCGGGCGAGGCGCAGCTCGCGGCCGACGTGCGCGCGGCGCTCGCGAACCTCGATCCGACGCTGCTCGAGTCGCCGCCCAGCGACGCGCCGCGCAACCCGCGGCAACGCGGCGGTAGTCCTCCGCTTGGTGGGCGGTGACGAGCATCCCTGGTGCGGCCCGGAGAGACGTTCAGAACGTCGAGAGGCCCGTCGTTTCCATGACGAAGTAGCGCAGACGACGCATTCGCGAGCGATCCTCGAAGGCCTCGAAGGGCGCCGTTGGCGAATCGGGGTCCGGCGACCACAATGTGTCGAACGTGCGCCACAAGGACGCGGCGAGGGCGGTCGTGTGCGGCGCGCGGACGGCGACGTTCGACTCCAGGTTGTAATCCTCGAGGTTCCTGCGCGTGAGGTTCGCCGAGCCCAACGTCGCGAACGTGTGCGCAGCAGTGCGCACGAGGACGAGCTTCGTATGGAACTGCTCGCCGCTGGTGCGGTACCAGCGCACCTCGATCGCGCCAGCGGAGCGCCGCACGAGCTCGTCTGCCACCTGACGATTCGGCACACCGTCCTTCTCACGCCCGAACGCGTCCTTGTTCGGGTCCAGCACGAGCCGCACACGCGCGCCGCGGTCCGAAGCAGCGAGCAACGCGCGCACGACGTCGCGGTCGGACAGGTAGAACATCGCCAGTGCGACGTCGTCGCCGGCGCCTGCCGCGCCGAGGCCGCTGAGCAGCTCGCGCTCGATCTCGTACTCGGTGACGTAGCGCACGGTGATCGCGTCGGTTGCCAGCGGCTCGGGCGTGGGAACGGCGCGTGGACCCTTGGGCGGTGCATCGGCCCAACCCGACCAACCGGACCACCGCGCGACGGCGAGTTCACCCTCGAGCACGTCGAGCGCGAGCGCTCCGTCCACACGCAGCGCCACGTTGCTGTGCGCGCTGCTGGCGTCGTGCGGGTTCGCCGACGCGACGATGCATGTCCAGCCGCCCTCGCCGTCGTCACAAGCGAGGACCTTCCTGTGGTTCGCCTTGAAGTGCAAGAGTCGCAGCCACGCGCGCAGCGGCACACGCGTCGACGCATCGCCCAATGGGTGTGGCAGCCAACCCGGCGCCTCTGCGACACCGTCCCACCAGCCCATCGTCAACCGCCACGCCGCGGAGTACAGCGGGTTCGAGTCGCGGAGACGCCCGACATCTGTCACCACGACGTCGATCCCGGCCGCGCGGAGCTGTGCCAGCAGCTCGGACGCCGCGCCGCCGTAGGTGTCGTTGATCGGGTCCGTGACGAGCAGCATGCGCAGCTCGGGGCGTGCTGCGCGTCGCGCGAGGAGCGCCGAAGCGACCTGCTCGCTCAATGCGCGCCCGCCGTCCTCGCGCGCGGGCGTGCCGCCGCCCATCGAGTTGAACAGGAAGTAGTCCAGCACCAGCGTGTGCTCCGCGCGCCCGATCGCGGCGAGGACCGCGTCGAAGATCGTTTGTGAGACGACCCGCCCGTCGGCGCCGAGTCGCGTCGAATCGACCAGGAGCTGCACGTCCTGGTCCGAGACGACGTGCCAGTCGCCAGCAAACGACGTCCCCGCGGGCATCGGCTTCCACGTGTGCCACGCGGCGGCAGAGGGCCAAGCGACGAACAGCGCGAGGCAGAGGCGCCTCAGCGCGCGACCCGCGCGACTGGGCCGTTCGAGCGCATCGGCGAAAGACGCCCGCAGCGCGTTGGCCAGCCGGACGCGCCGCGGCGCGCGCACGGAAGACGTTCGAGGTGCGCGCGCGGTGTGCGCGGGATACGCTGCATCGGTGCTCAAGGTCGTGCGCTTCATAGTCCTGGTCGTCGCCGGGATCCTACTCGTAGAACTCGCAGGGGACGCGCACGCGCAAGCCCTCGCATCGCGCGCCGCGCTCTTGGCGGCGGGCTGCGCGGCCTTCGTGGCCGCCTGCCCACGCCGACTGGGCCTCGGGCTGCTGCTCGCGGCGACGTTCGCGCTCACCGGGAGCGAAGTGGCCCCACTCGAGGGAGTGGACCTGTTTTCCGGCACATTCTGGGCGCTCGGGACGCTCGGGTTCTTCCTCGCGATCGCGCCGCGCGGGCTACGCTCGCCGAACCCGCGGCCGGGGTGGGCGCTCGTCGGCGCGAGCGTCCCGTCGTGGGCGCTCAGCGGCGCGCACGAGGCCTTCATGTACGCCGCCTTGGCGTTTGTCTTCGCCGGCCTGGTCCGCGGTGCGTTGCTGCCGATCTTGTCGGGTTCGCGCGCCAAGATCGGGCCGCGACCGGACCCCATCGCAGCGCCCCTCGTCGAGGTCGCGCCGCAGGTCTACGGCTTTCGGCGCGGCATCCGAGTGCTGCAAGTGCTCGCTCTCCTCCCTGCGTTGGTGGCAGTCACCGGCCTGGCCCTCGGCGGCTTCGTCTCGACCGAGACGCGCCTCATCATGATCCTCGTCGGGGGCATTCTCTCGTTCTCATTCTGCCTGTCGCTCTGGCTCAACAGTCGCATGGGCTTCCGTGTCGACGCGGACGGAATTCACGCGCGGGTCGTGTTCGGTGAGACGTCGATCGCGTGGACCGAGGTCGCGGCGCTCGGGCGGCAGCGGCTCTCGACCCGCGGGGGTGCCGGGTACGACTACCGCTGTGTGCGCTCAGTTGACCGTGAGGTGACATTCCCCGACGTCATGACTGGCAGCCACGAGCTCGCCGCGAAGGTCGAGGCCGCGACCGGGTTACGCTTCGACTGACGAGCGCAGCGCCCATGACCGAGGACAGTCGTACGACGAACAGCGCCGCGTGGCACGGCGCGGTCGAGGCCGCATGGGTGGCGCGCTTTGGCACGCCCGAGCGCACCGCCGAGGACCTCCGCGCCCGCCCACGAGCGCGGCTCGCTGGGCTCGATGAGCACTGCGGAGACGTCGCCGGCAAGCGCGTGCTGAACCTCATGGGCTCGAACGGCGTCAAAGCCGTCGCGTTGGCGCTCTTGGGCGCGGAGGTCACGGTGATCGACCTCTCGGAGGGCAACGCGCGGTACGCGCGCGCGCTCGCGGAGGCGTCGGGCGTGGCGCTGCGTTACGTCGTCAGCGACGTGCTTGTATTGTCTGCCGACGAGCTCGCGCAGCGTTATGACCTCGTGCTCGCCGAGCTCGGCATCGTGCACTACTTCGTCGACCTCGCGCCATTTGCGTCGGTCGTGGCGGAGGTGCTCGCGGACGGTGGGCGCTTCGTGCTGCGCGACTTCCACCCGGTCGCGACGAAGCTCCTGTCGTTCCGTGGCTCATCGGCAAAGGTGCGCAAGGTGAAGGTCACCGGCGACTACTTCGACACCGCGCTGCACGAGGAGGGCGCGCCCTTCGCGAAGTTCCTGCGCCCCGAGGACGCAGCGCGCGCGGGCAAGGTGCTCTGGCGGCGCTGGACGCTGGGAGAGGTCGTGACGGCGTTCGCGGCGGCGGGTCTCCGCGTCGTGCGCCTCCTCGAGGAGCCGAATCGCTCGTCCGCTATCTTCGACCACGGGATTCCCAAGACGTTCACGCTCGTGGCCGAGAAGCGTTGAGCGAGGCCTCGGGGGGCGAGCTGCCGTGACCCCCGCGGCGTGCGGCTCGTTATCCTCTGCGCGGTGATCTTCGACCTCTCCACCTCGCCCACGCCGGCCGAGTACGACCTCTGCGTCATCGGCGCGGGCCCGGCGGGCATCACCGTCGCGAATGAGCTCGCGGGCTCGGGTCTCCGCATCGCGGTGCTGGAGAGCGGCAAGCTGCGCCGGACCGCGCACGCGGACGCGCTCATGAGTGTCGAGTCGGAGGGGATCGTCATCAAGGAGTACAGCCGCGAGCGCCGCTTCGGCGGTGCATCGACCACCTGGGCGGGCCTCTCGAGCCCCTTCGACGCCGCGGACTTCGCCCATCGTCCATGGCTGCGCCACTCGGGTTGGCCAATCGATCGCGCGACGCTCTTGCCGTACTACGCCGCCGCCGGCTCGCGTTATCGCTTCCCCGCGCTGGAGCGCTTCGCCCCTGGTGGCTTCGACCGTTTGCGTGCGCAGGGGGCATTGCAGCCGACTTGGGGCGACATCGAGGAGAAGGTCTTCCTCGCCTGCGCGAAGCCACAAAACTTCGGTCGGGAGCACCGCGCAGTCTTCGAGCGCGAAGGGGTGGACCTCTGGCTGGACACGACAACCACCGAGCTCGTCGCCGAAGGCGCGCGTGGCCGAATCGCCGCCGCGCAGGTCCGCGCGAGCAACGGCACGGTGACGACGCTGCGCGCGCGGGCCTTCGTGGTCGCTTGTGGAGGCCTCGAGAACGCGCGCCTCCTGCTCAATTCGCGCGACCACACCGCCGCCGGCGTCGGCAACGAGCGCGACCAGGTCGGACGTTACCTGATGAACCACCCGAAGAACTACGGCGGCATCATCCAGCTCGACGCGGCGGTCGGCGACGTGCCGTATTTCTTCGGCTGCATGGTTGACGGCTTCGCGGGTTACGCGGGGCTGCGTCTGCGTGAAGACGCTCAGGCGCGTTCGGGCCTCCTGAACTCATACGTGCGCCTCGAGCCGCTCTTCCCGTGGTCCGGCAGCGAGGGCGTCGAGTCGCTCGTCTGGTTCGCCAAGCACACGCAGCTCGCGATGGGCTGGATGCGACGCCGCGGCAAGAAGAAGGCCGTTTCACTGCGCGACTACTCCGAGACCGGCGACGACAGCGATCTGCAGAACGCGCGCAAATCGTCCGCCGAGGTCCTGGGCCTCGCGTGGAACGTGGTAAGCGACCTGCCCAAGGTCACGAGCTACGCATGGAGCCGCGTGCTCGACCGCGGCGCGCCGCGCACGCAACGCGTGCGCTTGCGTAACTTCATGGAGATGGAGCCCGATCCCGACAATCGCGTAACTCTGTCGCGCAAAGTTTGTCCATACGGGCAGCCGATTCCGCGTGTCGTGCACCGCTGCACGGACATCGACCGGCGTTCGCTCGTCGAGATGCATCGCACGCTCGTGGAGGAGCTCCCGCGCGCGGGTATGGGGCGCCTCGATACGCAGCTCGATCACGACGTGTCGCCGTGGCCGATCGATCAGGACGCCTCGCACCACATGGGCACGACGCGGATGGGGGACGATCCGCGGAGCTCCGTCGTCGACCGCGACCTGCGGGTGCACGAGCTCGACAACGTGTACCTCGCGGGCGCGTCGACGTTCCCGACCAGCGGTTGCGCCAACCCGACGTTCACGCTCGTTGCGCTGTCGATCCGACTCGCGGAGCACCTCCGAGGCGCGCTCGCGCCGGCCACGGCCGCGCGTCTGGACGGTGCTCGATGAGCGCGATCAAGCGCATCCTCGTCATCGGCGCCGGTGGGCGCGTGACGGACGCGGTGCTCCCAGCGCTCGCACGCGCGAGCGGTCGTTTCGAGCTGGGCGGCGTGTTCGCACGCCGCGCGCGCGAGCTCGACGCGCGCGGGGTCCCGCACCGGGTGCGGCCGCTCGCGGAGCTGACGACCGACGAGGTCGCCGCGGCGAGCGTCGTGTACATCGTCGTCGCGAAACCCGCTGTGGGCGCGGTGCTGACGCAGCTCGCGCGCTTCGACGTCGCGCACATAGACCTCGTGCTCGAGACACCTGTGGTGTTGTTCAAGCACCTCCACCACGCGCGGCGCACACGCCCGTTCCGAAGCGCCGCGGTCGCCGAGGACCTCAGCGCGCTGCCGTGGCTCGACCTCGTGCGCCGTCTCACCTCGCCGGACGGCGAGCTCGGACCGCCGCGCCGCGCCGAGCTCGATCGCTCGGGCTACGCCTACCACGGAGTCGCGCTCGCGAAGGCGTTGCTGGGGGACGAGCATGTCAAGAGCGGCGCGCGGCGACGCCGCGCAGGCCAAGAGCTGCGCACACTGCGTTTTGTCGGCGGCGGCGAAGCGCAATGGACCTCGCCGCGCGACTACTCCGTCGGCGCGGTGACGTTGCAGTGCGAGCGCGGTGCACTCTCCGACCGGCCCGCCCGAAGCGTGGTGCCACTGCAGCCCGTCCTCGCCGGTGGTCGCCAGGTCGGCGTACGCGCAGGGGACCTCTGTCTCGACTTCGACGACGACGAGGCGGCGCTCTGCACGGGCCATTCGGCGGAGGCCACGCTTACCGCGCGCATGCAGGACATGAAGCGCATCGGCCTCTTGCGCCTCTTCCGACGCGTGCACGAGGGCCGCGGCGCGTACCCGCTGGCGAGCGGCCTCGACGACATGCTCGTCGACTACCACCTCGAGAAGCTGGGGCGATACGTCGCGAACCCCTTCACGAGCGCGCGCGGCGCCGCGCGCCCGCTGGTCGATGCGGCGCTGGACCTCGTCTCGCGCCTGCGCGGCCGTTGAACCCTGCTAGTTCGTCCACCGACGCGTACCACGAGCTGCGCCTGCCGTTAGACTCGTCCGTTGACGCTGGGCGTCACTTACCGAGGAACGCGAACGATGGGTCGTCAATGGTTGCAGAAGAAGCGCGAGATCAACGCCAACAAGCGGGCGAAGATCACGTCCAAGCTGGTCCGTGAGATCACCGTGGCGGCGAAGATGGGCGCCCCCGATCCCGCGATGAACCCGCGGCTGGCGGTGGCGGTCGAATTCGCGCGCAAACAATCGGTCTCGAACGATGTGATCGACCGCGCGATCAAAAAAGGCAGCGGCAAAGGCGCTGACGCGATCGAGCTCGAGCTCGTCACGTTCGAGGGCATGTCGCCCCGCGGCGTGCCGGTCATCGTCGAGTGCCTGACCGACAACCGGAACCGCACCGCGCCCGACATCCGCGCGCTGTTCCGGGACGGACAGTTCGGCAGCAAGGTAATGTTCTTCTTCGACCACGTCGGGATCGTCGAGGCGACACACGAGCAGGCGGGATTCGACCTCGAGACGGTCGCGATCGAGTCGAACGCGCAGGACGTCGAGCCGCTCGAGGGAATCGAGGGGGGCTCCGGAGGACGGTTCTACACGGACCCCAAGGAGCTCGACGTGGTGGCGTCGATGCTGCGCTCGAATGGCTGGTCCGTGACGACGGCGGAGATGGGCTATCGACCCAAGGAGCGCACACAGCTCACACCCGAGGCGCGTCAGGCGCACGAGGACTTCCTCGAGCGGATCGATGACCACGACGACAGCCATCGGATCTACTCGGCCTGAGGAACGCAGATTCGGAGGGCGCTGCCAGGCGCCCTCTTGCCATTCTCGAACGCGGGTGGACGCTCGAGACCGTCGCCAAACGCTACGTCAATCCTTGCGCAGGAAGTCGACGAGGTCGTTCTCGAGCGCCTCGAGCCCATAATCCGCGACCGTGAGGCAGCGATACACGATCCTTCCGAGCGCGTCGGGCGTGTTCGGGTTCAGGTCCTTCGGCGGCGGATAAGAGAGGAAGTACGAGAGGCTCAGGCGCTCGACATCTCCGCCCTGCTCGCGGCCCGCATATTGCCACGGCACCTCGTCGAACGGCAGCACACCGGTCAGGATCTCGTAGAGCATCACGCCGATGCCCATCACGTCGGCCTTGGACGTGCGCAGCAAGAGTGGGTTGTAGTGCGGCGTCGTCGTGATGACGCCGCGCTCGTCGGCGCGCATCGCGGGGTCGACCAGGATCACGCTGCCCGACGGCTTGACGACGATGTTCTCCGGCTTGAGGTCACCGTGATAACCGAGCGTGCCGTTGGCCTCGAGCTTGCGCAGCGCGCGCACGATCGTGAGGAACCAATTCAGCCGGATGCCCTCGAGTGCGCGGATCTTTTCGCGCAGAGTCTTGCCTCGGACGTATTCCATCACCTGGATCGGCCGACCCTCGTGCGTGAAGCACTCACGGACGCGCACGAGGTTCGGGCTCTTGATCGTGTCGAGGAGCGCGAACTCCGAGCGGATCAGGTCGTCGATTTCGTGGACGTCGAGGAAGTCGATCCTTACGCCGTCCTGGCGGAAGAACACTGCCTCGGCCGGGGTCTCGTCGGGGCTGATGCCTTCGGCCTGGCGCTTGTTCGTGATCTCGAGGAAGCGCGTCACGTAACGCCCGCCCCCAGCGACATCGCCAACCTTGAGCGCGACCTTCTGACCCTCCGAGTCCTCGGCCAGGTACACGAGCGCGAACCCCCCACGGGCGAGGAAATCCACGACGCGGTAGCTGCCGATGCGTTCACCGACTTCGAGCTTGATCATCTGTTGCGGTCCTCGGGGAGGGAGCCGTTGGGCCCTGGAGGCGGAGGGTCAGGGTGAGGGATCGAGGGTCCCGCGGGCTACTCCTTCATCGGGCGAGCATGCGGCTGGATTGAGGGATTCCCGGGCGAGGCCGGCGAGGCACCGGGCCCCCGAGGGGCGCGGCTGCAAAGCGACTTTGAACGCTCGGCGAGCGGGCCCCTTCAGGGGTCGTCTCGGGTGGAGTCCGGGACTGACGCGCGCGGCTCCAACCGCGCGCCTTCGCCCGCGGCGAGGATCCGCCGCGCGCCGGCCTCCAAGGTCCCTGCGCCGACGGACTCGTCGGGCGCGTGGGGGCGCTTGCGCCAGGCGCGGCCGAGCGCATCGACGAAGCCGAGATCCTGCCCGTGCTCGTTGCGCACGATGTAGATCAGCTCCGAAACCGCGCCCGGCGCGGCCTCGCGCTCGAAGCGCAACACTGCACCGATCACACGGCCGGCGTCGACGACGTCCCAGGTCGCGGTGAGCGGCACACGATGCAGGGTGTGCTCTTCGCCCGCACCCACGGGATGGTGTGTCGTCGTTTCGACACACCCGAACGTGCCGCCAATGAGCGTGAACACGCACACGCGCACGCTGGTCCTGAGGGTGGATCGATGGAGTCCCATCGCTCGCTCCTTCGGCGTTCGGAGGCCACTTCTGGACCGGCGAACGGACTCCCTGCGCCGGCTGGCGTCGGCGTGCCGTATCCTCTCACCCCCGATGGACGCCGAAGGACTGCAGCGGACCCGAGAGGCTGGCAAGATCGCTGCGCGTTGCCGCGAATGGGCGCGCGGCGCAGTGCGGCCTGGCGGGTCACTCCGCACCGTGCTGGAGACGATCGAGGACATGATCCGCGCCGACGGAGGCCAGCCCGCGTTCCCCGCGCAAACGTCGCGTAACGAGATTGCCGCGCATTACTGCTCGCCGCCCGAGGACACCACGGTGTATGCCGAGGGCGACCTCGTGAAGGTCGACCTAGGGGTGCACGTCGATGGCTGGATCGCGGACACCGCGTGCACGATCGACCTCTCACCGGACGGCCGGTGGAAGGGCCTCGTACAGGCCAGCGCCGACGCGCTCGCCGCGGCGATCGCGACGGTTGGCGACGGCGTCGCGGTCAGTGACGTCGGCGCGGCGGTCGAGCGCACGATCACGCGCGCCGGCTTCGAGCCCGTGCGCAACCTGACCGGGCATGGCCTCGATCGCTGGAAGGTGCACGTCGCGCCGCAGGTCCCGAACTACGCGGAGCGCGGCGCAGGCCGTTTCCGCGTGGGCTCCGTCATCGCGATCGAGCCGTTTGCGTCGACGGGCAAGGGCTTCATCCACGAGGCGGGCAAGGCCGAGGTCTTCATGCTCGTCCGCCCGCCGCGCAACACGAAAGGCGTCGACAAGGACGTCTTGAAGGCGATCATGGCATGGCGGGGACTGCCAATCGCGCGGCGGTACTTCACGGAGTTCGAGCGCGAAATCGTCGACGACACACTTACGAAGCTCGCGCGGCAGGGCAGCCTCGTGCGTTATCCACCGCTCGTCGAACAGCCCGGCGCGATGGTCGCGCAGACCGAGCACACGCTCTACCTCGGGCCGGATGGCGTCGAGATCATCACTGCTTGAGCGCGCGTCGACGCGCGCGCTCGTCGTGACACGCGGCTGATCCAGTCGCTCACGCCGCGGCCCGCTCTCCGACGACCAACAGCCCGGCCGCCTGGCACGCGTCGACGAATTCGTGGTGCAGCGCTTCGGTCGCGCGTGTGCGCGCGAGGTGCATGCGGGCTCCGGTGTCGGTGTCACCCGACAGCAGCGCCACCAGCTCGATCCCGATACGCGCGGCGAGGCTGGCGACATCCGGCGCGGACTGCGCTCGGCCGCGGGACCAGATCAGCGTCACCCTGTGCAGGTCGGGCCCCTCGAGGTGCTCGGTGAACCCACGCAGGATGTCCGTCACCGTGACCATACCGATCAGGACACCGTCGGAGACGACGGGCAAGCAACCGATGTGCAGGCTGTGCAAGCGCCGCGCGACGACGTCGATCGCGTCGTTCGGCGAGCACGTCAGCGGCTCGCCCGTCATGACGTCCGCGATCGTGCAGACCGCTGCGTCGTCCGCCATTTCAGCTTCGAGCTCCCCGACGAGCCGCGGCGCGCGGCGCAGCAAGTCGCGGTCGGACACGATCCCGACGAGTCGCCCGTCCTCGACGACGGGCGCATGCCGGAAGCCGCGCTCACGGAACATGAGCAGCACCTCCCGACACGAGTCGCGCGGGGCGACAGCGATCGGACGGCGGCTCATGCAGTGACGAACGAGCATCGATGGGGCTTTCGACCGCAACCGAGAGTTTCTTGAGGCCCTTTCTCCCCTCAACGCCGGTTCGTGGCCAGGAGCTCCATTCGGAACACCTCGACGCCGCCCTCCTCCTGGGTGAAGAGCACGGGTGAGCCAGCGGTGCGCGTATCGAACCAGAAGTGGCGCGTCCCGCCGCCATCGCCCTCGGGGACGGCGACGGCGTAGTGCGCGCAGTCGAACGCGCCGGCGCCCACGGTCAGGGGAGCGCGCGTGACAGTCGTCACTGCGACCGGGAACGAGGCGTGATTGCGCAACTCCCACCAGCGCGCCTCGTCGCGCTGCGGCTTGTCCGTGCCGACGGTCGTCTCCATGACGCAGCGCTCTCGGTCGCACTCGATCCAGTCCGTGCGCTGCTCGACGGTCGGCGCTCCGGCCGCCGTGACGCGGTACTCGGTGTACGTGCCGACCGGGTGACTCGCGCGGAGCGCCGCAGCCGTGTACGGCTGCGGCGCGATGCCTTTCGGCGGATGCGGGACGTCGCCGTCCTCCGGCACCAGCGTCGGGGCGTTCGACGAGCCCGTGGCGCCACAGCCAGGCAGCGGGGCGAGGCACGAGAGCGAACACAGGAGCGTCAGTTGAAGGGCGATGCGCATCGGAGTGTGAGGGGGCGGTCGAGGACCAGGGCGTTGACAGGGTACCGGCGCGGGCGCGCCCGTCGAAGGAGGGGCGCCTGACCGTCGGTTGAGCGATGTGGCCTACTTGCCGCGGGGCCTCGTGTCGGTGAAGCTCTGGCCCGTGGACCCGCGCACAGACCAAGCGCTCGTCGAGGCGCTCGGCGCGGGCGAGGGTGGAGCGCTGAACGAGCTCTATACGCGCCACGGGCCCGTGGTGTATCGAATGGCCCTGCGGGCCTCGGGGAACGCCGAGGACGCCGCGGACGCGACGCAGGAGGCATTCCTGCACGTCTTGCAGCGCGCCGGCGAGTTGCGCCTCACAGGCCTGCTGACGAGCTACCTGTACCCCGTCGTGACGCGCCTCGCACGGCGGGCGCGCGAGCGCGTTGGGCGGCGCGTCGACGACGGAGAGACGTTCCTCGCCGCGGCGCTCGCGCTCGTCGATCCTGGCGTCGGCGACGAGCCCGCGTACGCGGACCGGGCAGAGCTCGCCCACGCGCTCGCGCTCCTGCCCGCGGCGCAGCGCGAGGCGCTCCTCTTGCGCTACGCGGATGGTTTGTCGGTCCAGGACGCAGCGGACGCGCTCGGCTGCCCCGAGGGGACCGTGCGGTCGAGGGTGCACCACGGCCTGCGCGGGCTGAGGTCGGTGCCGGGGCTCGCGGAGCGCCTCGGGCTCTGAAGGATTTCGTGGTTCGTTGAACGCCGCCCGGGCGCCGTCGCCTCCACGGGCGAGGACCGCCCGATGCCCGAAACGAATCCCCGACCCGAGCCGCCAACCGACACTGGCGAGCGCGGCGCTGCCGGAGAGCCGCTCCAAGGGCCTTCGGTCGAGGCGGAGCACACGCTGCGGCGTGAGCTCGGCGCGCTCTTCCTTGCCGCCGGGCCGCCCCCCTCGGTCGGCGCGACCCTCGCGCGCGCTGCCGCGGGCGTGCGGACTCGGCCGCGCGCCGCGCCGCGCCGTTGGACACGCGCCGCGCCCATCGGGCTCGCCGCCGCGGCGGCCCTGGCCGCGGTCCTCCTCTGGCAGCCCAACCCGCGCGTGCTGGAACAGCAGCGTTCCACCGAGGGCACCGCGACGGTCACCCTGCGCGACTTCGAGGTCGCGGACTTCGATCGGAGTGGCCGCGTCGATGTCTGGGACGCGTACCTCGTCGCGCGTGCGCTGGAGAGCGGCGCGGAATCGCCTCCCGTCCTCGACCTCGACGGCGACGGCGAAGTCACGCGCGCGGACGCGGATCGCATCGCGCAGCGCGCCGTGGAGGTCGTGCGATGATGCTGCTGCGTACGCTCGCTCTGTGTGTCGGCGCGCTGCTCGTGCTCGTGTCTGCGGCGCCACGCGCCGCGACGCCGCCGATCCAGAGCGCGAACCGCGACGTCCGCTTCGAGACGCGCGATGTCGTCATCGATCCGCGCGGCGCCACCCTCGCGGCGTGGCAGGTGCGCCTCGTCGATCCCAGCGGCCGCGCGCGCGTCGTCGGCGTCGAGGGCGGCGCGGACGGTGTCTATGCCGTGCCACCGCACCACGACCCGCGCGCGCTCTCGCGCGGCGAGATCGCGCTGGCCGCGTACGACACGACACACGCGGGGCCGAAGACGCCGAGCCGCGTCGCACGGGTGCACCTCGCCGTGACGGGGGCCGTCGACGTCACGTTCGAGGTCACGCTGGAGGTCGCGGCGTCGCCCAGCGGCCCGATCCCGGGCGCGACCTGTACGCTCACGCGGTGAGCATCGCACACGACGCACACACCTTCGCACTCCGATCCGGCCATGCAACGACCCGTCGCACCACGCTCCGCGAACACACGCCTCGCGCCGTCGCTCGTCGTCGGCCTCCTCGTCCTCGCAGCCGCGTGTGGACGCGAGCGCACGCGCGAGGATGGCATGGAGGTCCCGCTATCTCGCTCGGGCGATGGCGCGACGGCCGGCTGGCGTCCCACGCCTATCGCCCCGCACACCGGCGAGCTGATCATTCGACGCGACGGGCGCGTCGAGGGCCTCGCCGATGGGGACCAGCTCCTCGTCTTCGAGCGCAGAGACGCGACGGGAGACGACGGTGTGCAGGTCCAGTCGAGGCTCGGCGAGCGCGCCCTGAATCCCGGCTCGGGTGAGCTCACCACGACCTTCGAGGAGCGTCAGGTGCGCCTGCCGCTCGAGCGCACGGACGTCGCGCTCGATGTCGTCGGCCCGATCGCCGTAGGTTCCGTGCGCCAGCGCTTCGTCAACCCCTACGACCACATGATCGAGGCGGTCTATGTGTTCCCGTTGCCACACGACGCTGCGGTGCACGACTTCGTGCTGACGATCGGCGAGCGCCGCATTCGCGGCGTCGTACGCGAGCGCGAAGAGGCGCGCCAGCTCTACGAGGCCGCACGCGCGCAAGGGTACACGGCCTCGCTCCTGTCGCAGGAGCGTCCGAACGTCTTCACGCAGAGCGTCGCGAACATCGCGCCGGGGCACAGGATCGACGTCGAACTCGCGTACCTCGAGCCCGTTGACCTCGTCGACGGTTGGCATCAGCTCGCGTTCCCGATGGTCGTGGGGCCGCGCTACAACCCTGTTGGCTACGACATGGGCATCGGCGCGGTCGCGCGCGGCGCTCCGGGAACGAAAAACGGGAGCTCCAGCGGGCAGCCGACCGACATCCAGTACCTGCGGCCCGAGGAGCGCAGCGGCCACGACGTCTCGCTGAGCGTGACGCTGCGCGCGGGCCTCGCGCTGGGGCGTATCGAGTCGCCGAGCCACGGCGTCACGATCGAAGAGCGCGCCGACGCCACCGTCGTGCGCCTCGCGGCGGCGGAGGCGATCCCGAACGCGGACTTCCGCCTGCGTTGGCGGCTCGCGCACGACGGGCTGGCCGCGTCGCTCGTGCGGCAGGGCGGGCACGCGCTGCTGACGGTCTATCCGCCCGACGACCTCGCCAAGTTGCCGCGGCGCGCAATCGAGCACGTCTTCGTGCTGGACACATCGGGCTCGATGAGCGGCGAGCCGCTCGCAACGCTGAAGCGTGCGATGCGTGCCGCGCTCGGGCGCCTCGCGCCGGGCGACACGTTCGATCTCTTGCACTTCGGCTCCGCGACGGGCGCACTGGGGGACCGGTCGCTCCCGGTGAGCGACGTGAACCTGCGCCGCGCGCGGCAATGGCTCGACGGGTTACAGGCCCACGGCGGGACAGAGATGTTGCCTGCGCTCCTGACCGCGCTGACGCGGCCGACCGACGGCGAGCGGCCCCGTGTCGTGACGCTCCTGACCGATGGTTACATCGGCAACGAAGAGCAGCTCTTCACCGCGATCCAATCGCATCCGGGCCAAGTGCGTGTGTTCGGCGTCGGCATCGGCAGCAGCCCGAATCGCTGGCTGCTCGCTGAGCTCGCCGCGCGCTCGGGTGGCGCGGACGTGGTCCTCGGTCTGGACGACGACCCGGCGCCGGTGATCGAGGGTTACTTCGATCGCACGGGCCGCCCGGCCGTGCAGGACCTGCGCCTCGTGTGGAGCGGCGCGCGCGCGACCGCGGCGACGGCGGTGCCGCGCGAGGTTCTCCCCGGCATCCCAATGGTCGTGCCGTTCGCGCTCGAAGCGCTCGACGGCCGTCCGGTCGCGGTCGTGCTGCAGGGCCGCGTCGGCGCTGCGTGGCGCGACCTCGGCCGCGCGGAGGCGGTCGAGTGCGACGACCTCGGCGCACGCGCCCTCGCGAAGGTCTGGGCGCGCGGCCGCCTGGGTCAGCTCGCGGCCGAGGCGCGCGTCGCGTCCGCCGAGCAGTATGCGGAGCTCGTGCAGCGCATGACGGCGCTGGCCGTGGAGCACGGCCTCGTGTCGAGTCTGACGTCGTTCCTCGCCGTCGACTCGGCGCAACCCGTGACCGACGGTGGCGCGCCCGCGCGTGTCGACGTCGCGGTGCCGGTGCCCGCGGGCGTCAGCTACCCTACGACGGTGCCCGGCGGCTGAGGCCGCGCCGAGATGACCGAGCCGTCCAACCCAACGCCTGATCCTGTGCGGCCGCGGCGAACGTTGCTGCGGCGCTCGCTGCGCTTCGTGCTGCGCGCGGTGGTCGTCTGCGTGCTCGCCGTCGGCCTCTACTTCGGCGCGGCCGAGGTCGGGATGCGCCTCTCCGTCAACGGCGACGCGGACCCACTCGCGGGCACGGTCGACGTGTACCTCGTGTCGAACGGCGTGCACGTCGACGTGTGGGTACCCGCGCAGCACGCCGCGCGCGACTGGACCACTTGGTTCCCGTCGGAGCTGCCCGTGGCGCCGTCGAGCTACGTCGCATTCGGCTGGGGCAATCGCGAGTTCTTTCTCGAGGTGCCGACGTGGGACGACCTGACGCTCGGCGTCGCGCTGCGCGCGGCGTTCTCGCCGTCGACCTCGGCGATGCACGTCAGCGCGTTCTATGGTATGCCGTACGAGAACGACCAAGTGCACCTCCTGCGGCTGACCACGGAGCGCTACGCGGACCTCGTTGTGTTTCTTGACCGCGGCTTTGTATTGGACGACCGAGGCCGTCCGATCCTCATCGATCACGCGGGATACGCGCAGAACGACCGATTCTTCGTGGGCCGCGGCTCGTACCACCTCTTCCGCACTTGCAACGTTTGGACGAACGCAGCGGTGAAGGTGATGGGTAAGCAGGCGGCGTGGTGGGCGCCGTTCGAGCGCAACGCGCGCTACCACCTGCCGCGCAACCGGGGCCGCGCAGGGGGCCGGTAGGTCGTCGCACCGCTCGCCTGGGCGGGCCGGAACTGGTGCACGCGAACTCCGACGGGGCGTCGCGACTCATGCGGAACCCTCACGGGAGTCTGAAGGTCCCCTGATGAGCGAGCCGGAAGATGACTGCCATCCGGAGCGCTTCGCTCGGCATCCGGAGCGCTTCGCTCGGCGAGGTGTTCTCAGCGCTCCTCACTTCCATGTCTCCGCTCTCTACCATGTCCTTGCACAAGCACAGCTTCCTCACGCTCGCTTCCCTGAGCATCGTCTGCGGCGCCCCCGTCGGCGCGCAGACCATCCAAGATGCCCAGCGTGTCAACACCACGGGCTTCAACCCGAACGGCAACAACCGCATCGACGGCGCCGTGATCACGAACCTCGGGAACACGTTCTACGCCGCCTGGACCGAGCAATTCGGTACGACCGAGTTCACCCAGGACATCTACTCCGCGCGCTCCACGGACGACGGCGCGACGTGGAGCCTTCCCGTGCGTGTCGACCTCGGCGATGCGCCGAACCAAGCCGACTCGGACCTCCCCAAGATCGCGGTCTCGAGCTCCGGTGTCGTGCTCGTCGTGTGGGAAGAGGTGCGCGACGCCTTCGCCCAGCAGTCGACGAACGACGACGTCTTCTACAACCGCTCGACCGACGGTGGGCTCACATGGCAGTCGCTCTCGTTGCCGTTGAACACGGGCACTGCCGGCGCGAACGTCTCGAGCGACGTCGATCGCATCTGGTTGTCAGCGTCCGGTGACACGTTTCACGTCACGTGGGAGGAGGACTCGCTGACGGCCCTCGGGGGCTCCGAGGAGATGTGGTACACACGCTCGACCAACGCAGGCGCGACGTGGTCCACGCCCGTCGTGCTCAGCATGAACGCAGGCGCGAACGACGTCGACGATCCCAAGGTCGAGGCCGACGGGAATCTCGCCGTCATCATATACATCGATGCGGCAGATGACGTCATTGCACATCGCTCGACCGATGGCGGCGCGACGTGGTCGACCGGGGTGCAGATCGAGTCCGATCTGAACGGCAATGCCGACGAGGCAATCCTCGAGGTGCGTGGCAATACCGTCGTCGTATCGTGGACCGAGCAGGACCCGGGTACGCCCGGCGGCGAAGGTGTGCACGTCGCGGTCTCGAACGACGGCGGCGTGACTTGGCGAGCCGAGGAGACCCTCTCGCTACGTCAGGTGAACACGATCAGTGCCGACGCCGACTTTTCGAAGATCGCCATCCAGAGCGCGAGCAGCATCTTCGTCTGCTACAGCGAGGACAGCGTGCACATTTCGGGCGGAGGCGCTACGGGTTCCAGTGTGAACGAGTGCCTCATCGCGTACACGAACAATGGTGGGTTGACGTGGACGAAGGACGTCCCGCTCTGGGCCGGTGTGACGGCGAACCGCCCGTATGTCGTCGCTTCGGACGATGCGGTCGTCGTTTGGATGGAGCGGAACGCAAACGGCTCGAACCTCGGCGCATTCACGTATTCCCTGGACAATGGCGCGACCTGGGCCGCGCCGCAGCTCGTGCCCAGCAACGGCCCTGACGTCGACGAGGGCACCGGTCCGGACGAGGGTGTCTACGTGACGATGAGCTCCGTCTCCAACACGGTGATGACGATCCACATGGACCGTCCCACGGGCCAGAACGAGGTCTACGTCTCCGGCATCCGCTTCGACATCAATCTCGGCACGAACTATTGCGTTGCAAACCCGAACTCGACGGGCCAGAGCGGCACGATGACCGCCGAGGGCTCGCGCTTCGTGGTCGACAACGACGTGCGCCTCGCTGCGTCCTCGTTGCCGATGAACGCATTTAGCTTCTTCCTGACGAGCCGCACCCAGGGCTTCGTTGCCAACCCAGGCGGTAGCCAGGGCAACCTCTGCCTCTCGGGCTCGATCGGCCGCTTCGTCGGTCCAGGTCAGATCCAGAACTCGGGCTCACTGGGTCGCGTCGCGCTCTCGATCAACCTGAATACACTCCCGACGCCGGTTGGGCCGGTCAGCGTCGTCGCTGGTGAGACCTGGAACTTCACCTGTTGGTACCGTGACAGCGTGAGCGGTATCGCGACCTCGAACTTCGCGGACGGTCTCGCGCTGAGCTTCCAGTGACCGGCGCGCCGGCTCGGCCGGTGTGCGGTTCGCCCCCGCCGCGGCCCTTTCGAGGGCCGCGGCGGGGGCGATCGTTTCTCGACCTCCCGCGCGCGGGAGCGAGTCAGGCACGCTCTCCGAAGCGCCCACGCAGCTCCGCGCTGTTCTCGACCACCGTCAGGAAGTCGATCGTACCGAACTCGTGGTCGATCGCGGGCGGCCCGAGGATCGTCGCGCCGTAACGCAGGTAGATCCCGAAGAGTTTGGGGATCTCGATCTCGCGCTCCTCGCCGGCGAGCTCGACCACCGGGCAGTGGTGGCGAGGCAGCGCATGCACCCGCGCACCTTGGTGGACGCGGCCCTCCGCGTAGAGCCGACGATACAGCGCGGCGCCGTCCTTCGGATCGGTGCCCGTCAGCGAGCTACAACCGAAAAAGCGCTGCGCGCCGTGGTGCGCGAGGAACGCGACCAGGCCGCGGAAGAGCAGGAGCAGCACGCTGCGGTCGCGGTGCTCGACGTCGATGCACGCGCGGCCGAGCTCGACGGAGTGCGCGAGGAAATCCTCCGGGAGCTCCGAGAGGTCGAATTCGCCCGCGGAGTACCAGCCGAGGCCAGCGCGCGCGCTCGACGCGGTCTGCATGCGGTAGGTGCCGACCACTTCGGCGGTCGTGGTGAGCGACACGACGAGGTGCTGGCACTGCGCATCGAATGCGTCCGCGTCGAGGCCAGACATGTGCGCCTCCGGGAGCCCTTCACCGAGCTCGACGTTGAACACGCGGTAGCGCAGGCGCTGCACGGCCTCCAGGTCGGCCTCATTGCGCGCGAAGCGCAACCGGTACTTACCGACGACAGCGTCGAGGGGCGGGGCGAGGTCCTGTCCAGGGAGCGGTCGCCCGATGAGCTGCTCCGTCCTTCCATTTGATGCGAGGGAGAGGGGTGAGTTCACGGCGATACTCGTTCTGGGGCCCATGGCCGGAGATCCGCGCACCATTCACGGCGCGCCGTTCTTGTACCCGCGCGCTGCACCGGCCAAGCATCAAGCGTTTCTCATGATCCGATCAGCGGAGCACATGCGGCGCGCATGGACGGGTGCGCTTCGCGCCGCTTGGGCATCGTGCATCACCTGGCCTATCCCTCGGGTGTCATGCCGCTCGCGCACGTCAAGGTATTGCCCTTCGTGACCGAAGCGAAGTTGCTGCGCGGCTCGCTGCCCGAGTGCGCGGCAACGCAGGGGTGAACTGCAGAAACGTGGCCGACCGTGCTAGCGCATGGACCAGCGGCTCGAGCGGGATGAAAGCAAATCGCGCCCGCGACGGACCTCGCGCGTGTGGCGGCGGGCCGGCGCTCCACCGTACCCTCCGCGTCCGCATGGTGTTCCTCCAGACCTCCGCCGCCGCGACCGTCGTCGGGCTCATAGCGATCGTGCTCGCAGGGCGTCAGCGCGGCGAGGCCACCCTCGTCGTGCTGACGATGGCGCTGATGGCGCTGATCGTCGCCCTCCTGGGCGCCCACTTCACGGCGGTCCTCGCCTACGAGGGGCCCGGTCCGGGCGACGATCCGCTCGGTCGCCTGGTGTCCGTGTTCAACGGCCTCGCCTCGACGGGCGGGTTCCTCGGAGGCGCGGCCGGCTGCTGGCTCTTCGCGCGCCTGACGGAGCGCTCCGCCGCTCGGATGCTCGACCTGATGGCGGTCGGGGTCGCCACGTGCTGGCCGATCGCGCGGGCCGGCTGCTGGCTGGTGCAGGACCACCCTGGCTCGCAGAGCTCGTTCTTCCTCGCCGTCCAGTACTCCGATGGCCTGCGCCATGACCTCGGCCTCTACGAGGCGCTCGTCGCCATCCCGATCCTCGTCGTCGTGCACGTCGCGAACCGCAAACGCCGCGTGGACGGCAGCGTCTTGCGCACATTTCTTTGGCTCTACGCGCCGACGCGCTTCCTGCTCGACCTCCTACGCGTGAGCGGCGAGGACGCGCGCGCCGCCGTGCGCGCGGGCGCGATCCGCGCGCAAGACGTCGATCCGCGCTGGCACGGGCTGACCCTCGCGCAATACGTCTGCTTGGCCGTGATCGTCGGCCTCGTTTGGAGCTCGCACCGTCCTCAGCGCGCGAGCATCCCACCGACGACGTTGTAGGCCACGTGCACGACCCAGCCTGGCCAGATCGAGCCCGCTCGCGCACGACAGAACCCGAATACGAGCCCCGGCGCCACGCGCGCGAGGGCCTCGAGCGGCCCGTGCTGGGGCAGGTGCGCGAGCCCGAACAAGAGCGCGGTCAAGAGCCACGCTGCTCCGAGTGGCGTGCCCAGGATCCGCGTTCGCGGGGGCAGCACACGCTCGAGTCGCGTCTGCAGGTAGCCGCGGAAGAGCCACTCTTCGACGAGCGCTGCGACGGCGAGACCCGCGAGGGCCTGACCCTCCGGCGCGCTCGGACGCCACTCGACGAGCTGCAGCGCCACTCCGAGCCCTACGAGCGGCAGTGTCAGCACGAGCACGACCGCCGCGAGCGCGAGTGCCACCTTGGGCACGAGGGGGCCCGCGAAGCCGACGGGCGACTCGCGGCGTACGAGTGCCGCAACGAAGGGCAGCAGGAACGCGACCGCTTGAAAGGCGTCCGGGCGGAGCGCCAGCGTCCCTGCGAGGACGGCGAGCGCTCCTCCGAGCTCGATCCGATCGACGCGCCTCAGGCGATGCGTGCCGCACGCGGAAGGTACTGGTGCAGATGCGTTCACATCGGCGTTCCTGGCAAGGCGCGCCGACGCAGGCAACCTGGCTGGTTTCCGAGGAGGCGCAACGCAGCCAGGGGCGTCGAGGGGGGCGTAGGTGTACCGGTATCTTCCGTGTGTGGCACTATGCCTTCATCGTGCGGCGCGCGCGCACGCCCAAGAAAAGCAGCACACCGAGCAAGAGCGCGAGCTGCCAGGCATTGCTCCGGCCGTCTGGCTCGACTCGGCAACTGCAGTCATCGTCGTCATCATCGCCGCCGCCGCTCGGCGGGGGTGCGACCGGGCCACCCTCGAAACTGCTCGCGAGGTAACCGGCGGTCTGTCCGAGGCTCGTCTCGACGAGGCTGACCCCGCCGGGTCCTTCGAGCAAGAGATCCGTGAGCAAGTAGGGACCGTTCGCGCCGAACGCGCCGATGGTGGCGCCCGTGAACGTCAACTCGAGCTGCTGGACACCCGTGCCGAGGTTGCCCGAGGAGGCCCGGAACTCGATCTCCTGCTGGGCCTGCGTCGCGAGCTTGTAGGACCAGCTGTAGCTGCCCGCCTCGAGCAGGTCGATCTCGACGTTCACGACGAGGCGATCGAAACGGCCGTTGGCGTTGTCGTCGATGGCCGTGTCCTGCGTTTGGCCCGTGATGAGGATCGAGTCGCGCTCAAGCTGCGAGATCAGGTACCCGAGCGTCAAGCCGAGGTCAATCTCGGCGTCGACGATCACCGGCCCCTGGGCCGGGTCGACGAGCGTGACCTCGACGAGCTCCACCGCGTACGGGCCATCGATGCCCGCGGCGCGGAGCTGTTCCGCCGTGAAGTCGACCGGCACCGAGCTCGCGCCCGGGGTCAGCGGCGCGATCGCGGTGGCGGTCAGCGCGGGGCCACCGCTGGGGCGCAACGTGACCTGGACGACGTGGTCGCCAGCGATCATGACGTTGAGGTCGATCGAGACGCGGACGAGGTCGAACAACCCGTTGCTGTTCGTGTCGACGCCGACGTCCGAGAACGTCCCGGCGATGACTGCGGTCGGTGGCACGACAAGGAAGCTAGCGGCCCCCATGCGTTTGAAAGTGCCGATGCCCGGGGCCGTGCCGGTGGCGATCGTGGTCGCATTGAAGTTGCCGGCAGCGAGCGGGGAATAAGTGCCCGTGTAGATGCCGTCGCCCGCGGTTTGGTCCGCGCTGGAGCCGTCGTCGAGCAGCGTGACGTTGCCGCTCTCGCCCGTGTCGGCGGTGATCACGACCGGCACGTTCGCGCTGGCCACCGGCTGGGCGCCGTTGAACAGAGCGAAGCCCAGCACCACGACGTTCCCGACGACAAAGTCATTGCTGGTCGTGAACAGCGCGGCGGCGAGCGTGCTGCTCGTCTGTAGGGTCGACACCACCGCGACCTCCTCGGCGAGCCCGAGCCCGCCGTCGAAGTTGACTGTGTAATCCCCAGGCGCGGGCGCTTCGAAGACGTACAGATAGTGGAACCCAGGCCGCGCGAGGGCCGAGACCGTCGACTCGCCGCTCTGCACGCCCTCGAAGGTGAGGAAGTTCCCGCCGAACGAGGCGACTGTGGTCGGATTGATGATCTGGCCGGCGGGCCCGGTAATCGAAGTTACGAGCGTGCCGATGTTGGCCGTGATGTCGAACACGACCTCGGTACCGACGCCGTCCACGGGGAAAACAGCCAGCCCCGTCGTGGTCCCTGGGGCGAGCCGGTCCACCTCGACCAGCAAGTTGCTCAAATCGAGCGGGGACGACGTGTTCTGAGCAGCGGCGCTTGCCGACAGGAGCAGCCCAAGCACGCCGGCGTTCACGGCAGAAAATATTATATTGTGGCGCAAGGTTTTCACAATCACTCCAAGAAGGCTCAGGGCAGTCGAACGAAGCACAGGCGCGTGTGGAGCGCGTCGGTGTAGATCAAAAGAGACGCGTCGCCGGACCAATACCCTGTCAGGGCGATCGACTCCGACGTGATCGAGAGGGGCACCAAGGCCGTGCGAAGCCCGCTGCCGAGGTCAAACACCTCGACGGCGTGCGGGCCGGAGGCGTTCGCGCCGCCTCCCAACGACGAATGCAACGGGGGCTTGGAGCCATTGGCGGAGAGCACCGCGATGGAGCGCTCGTCGGGCGACACCACCGCGTCCAGCAGAGTCGCGTGGTGCGTCGCGACGGGTGCGCCGCCGAGGACGAGCTGCCCTTCGCGCACGTGTGCAGAGGTGAGCTGGCTGGCGCGGATGCGCGCCTCATCGCCGCGCACGATCGCGCCGGCGGCGCGCTCCCACGCTCCGGTCGGGGGCGTGGAGGTCGTGTGTGCCGCGAGGTCGACCTCCAGCGTCGTCGTGCCCTCTGCGCGCAAGAGCCAGCGCTGCGATTTCGTGGACGCCACGGCCCGCCACTCGAGGCCGCTGGCGCCGCTCCAGTCCGGCGTCGCGACGACGAAGTGCGCCGCGCTCTCGGAGGCAGGCGTCGATCGCCCTCCGCCCGAGGCGCTGCCGCCGCTGCAGGCGGCGAGCACCGAGCTCGCCGCGAGCAGCGCGGGGGCCCAACACACGCGTGTCATCGCAGGTCCCCGTTCGCGCGCTCAGCGGCGAGGATCCAGGGCACGATCGTGGCGGCCACGCCCTCGTTGGCGATGTTGGAATGGTTCCGCCCGGCGGTGCCGGAGAACGACGCCGTGTTCGTGACGCGTGTCGCGAAACTGCCGACGCCCATGGCGCTCGGGATCGTCACGAGCGTGTCGTTTCCGAGCGGCGTCGGGTTCGGGACGCTCGTCAGCACCGCGACTCGGGTCGAGCCCCAGAAGAAGCCTGGGCGTACCTGGTAGGTGAGCGAGACCGACGCGGTGTTCCGCAGGATCTGGTAGATGCGGTCGATGATCCCCATGGCCACGAAGTTGGGCGCGTTTGTGAGCTCCGCGCTCTCGACCTTGAGCGCGGCGAGCTCGGCCTCGATGTCGATCGTGGTCGTACCGTTGATGTCGGCGTCGCCGCCGACCGTGTTGTAGATGATGTCAGCGGGCAGCGCGCCGACGTTGGTCGCGTTGAAAGCCGCCGCGAAGCGCGGGGTCAAATTGGGCGTCCCGGCATCGATTCCAAGCTGGGAGGCCAGCGTCGCAGTGAAGCTGGGGAAACCCTGGAACTCGACATCGTCTGCCTGCGTGGCCGCGATCGCGTAGCTGACGAGGACGTCGGCGCCGGAGCTGCCGTTGTGGGGCGACGAGCAGGTCGACATCGAGAGTACGTCGAAGGGCATCTCAGGTTGGAAGTACTGCAGGTACATGCGCGTATCGAGGCCGCCCTTCGAGTGACAGACGATGTGCACGCTGTCGACGCCGAAGCTCTGGACGATGGCCGGGATCAGCGACCGCAGGACCCCTGCGTTGACGCTCACCGGGGCCGTCGTCATCGAGATCGAATTGTCGAACGGGATGCGCTCCTGCGTCAGCGTGTTGGTGAATCCCTGTCGCTGCCAGAAGCCGCCGTTGCTGTTGTTGCCGTGAATCAGGATCACCGGCGACACAGCCTTGAGCGAGAGGGCCGCCCAGTCGATCTCCATGCACCACAGCTCTTCACCGCTCGGCGCGTTCCCGATGTCGATGTCGATCTGGATCTCGTTGATGGCCGGCGTCGGAGCGGTGCCAGGCGCGGCGCGGGTCGGGAATTTCAACAGCTCGATGGGGACCTGGAAGGAATTGAGCTTCCAGGTGCCGTTTTCGCCCGAGAGGAAGCCGAGCTCGATCCCGTTGATCGAGACGCGGTCGATCTCGGGCTGGTCGGGAGGGGTGACCACCGCGAGGTTGTCGATGTCGAACGCAGGCATGATCAGGCGCGCCTCCGCCGAGACCAACCCAGCGGCGATGAGCCCGGCCACGTCGACGAGGTTGCCGTTTGCGTCGACCTCGTTGACGAAGCGCGTGATCGGCAGTTGGATCAGCAGCGGACCGCCCGAGCGGAATGTGCAGCCCGTGTCGAGGCCGCTGCCGGAGTTGATCACGAATGTCCTGTCGGTGGCCTCCGGCGGCTCGAAGGGCGAGGTGGTCGGGCCCAGGTTGGCGCTCCCCCCACCCGCGCGGGATTTGGGGTCGCAAGGTATGTCCTGCGCGTAAAGACGGTCCGCGCTGTGCGCCGCTGCGAAGCAGGACAGGCTCAGCACTAGGGCAGCTCGATTCGGCATCTTCGTTCTCTCGCTCGGCGTAGACGGAGCGCGCTGGGCTACGGCCCGCGCTCAACTGAAGCTACGCGACTCGCGAACGGCGTGCTTGCCGTACGCAGCGCGATAGGTGCGAAAGTTCCAATCTGAGCCGACTATTGCACTGGAACGGCTGGAGCGCCGCGTGGTGGCGCGTTTAGAGACATCGTCCAAGTCGTCAAAGAGCGCGCATGCGTCGTTTGCTCGTCGGTGTCACTGGCGGTCACTCGCGCGCGACGACCGATCCCCATCACCCCTGCTCGCGCAGTCGTTTCAACTCGGTCAGCAGCTCCAGCGCGCGCCGCGGGGTCGTCTCCTCGAGGTCGACGCTGTCGAGCAAGCGCTCCAGCTGCGTCGGCTCCGCGCCGAAAAGCCCGAGCTGGATCATGCCGGTGCGCGTGTGGATCGCTTCCGGTGAGAACGCGCCCTTCGGCAGCGTCCGTGGCGCGGCGCCCGCGGAGGGGTTGCCAGCGACACGTCCGCCGAGGCCCTGTGACTCGTGCTCGACGTTCTTCAGCACTTCTTTGGCGCGCGCAACGACCTCGGGCGGTACACCAGCGAGGCGCGCGACCTGGATGCCGTAGCTGCGGTCCGTGCCACCCTCGACGATCTGGTGCAGGAAGACGATTTCGTCATCCCACTCGCGCACGGCGACGTTCAGGTTGTAGATCCCGTCGAGGCGCTCCGCGAGGCTCGTCAGCTGGTGATAGTGCGTCGCGAAGAGCGTGCGCGCGCGCACCTTCTGGTGCAGGTGCTCGACGATCGACCACGCCAGCGCGAGGCCGTCGAATGTGCTCGTGCCGCGGCCGACCTCGTCGAGCAGCACGAGCGAGCGCGACGTCGCGTTGTTCAGGATGTTCGCGATCTCGACCATCTCGACCATGAACGTCGACGCGCCGCGCGCGAGGTCGTCGGCCGAGCCGAGGCGCGTCGCGATGCGGTCGCACACACCGATCTTCGCGGCCGCGGCTGGCACGAACGAGCCGATCTGCGCCAACAGCACGATCAACGCCGTCTGCCGGATGTATGTCGACTTACCCGCCATGTTCGGACCCGTGATGAGGCCGACCATGCGGCGCTTGCGGTCGAGCTTCGAGTCGTTCGGCACAAACGTCACGTCGTGCTGCGTGGCCTCGATCACGGGGTGGCGGCCCGCGGTGATCTCGATCGCCTCGCCGCCGTCGATCTCGGGCGCGGCGTAGCGGCGCTTCGAGGCGGTCTCGGCGAGGCCCGCCAGGACGTCGACCTCGGCCAATGCGCGCGCGACGCCCAGGATGCGCGGGACCTCGGCCGCGACGGCGTCGCGTAGCTCCATGAACAGCTTGTACTCGAGGTCGCGCGAGGTCTCTTCGGCGCGCAACACCTTCTCCTCGAACTCCTTGAGCTCGGGCGTGATGTAACGCTCGGCGTTCTTGACGGTCTGTTTGCGGATGAAGCTCGCAGGCACCTGTTCGACCTGGCCGCGCGGCACTTCGAGGTAATAGCCGAAGACCGACGTGAAACCGACTTTGAGACCTGGAATTCCGTATTTCTCGATCGCCTGGGCCTGGAAGCGCGCCATCCACTGCTTGCCGTCCTTCGCGATCGAGCGCAGCTCGTCGAGCTCGGCGTCGACGCCCTCGCGCACGAGGCCGCCCTCGCGCAGTGTATTCGGCGGACCGTCGACGAGCGTCCCGTGCACACGCGCGACGAGTGTGTCCAGCGGGTCGAGCGCGAGGCACAGGTCGCCCAACGCCTTCGAATACGCCTGATCGAGGCGCAGGCGCAGCGGCGCCACGATCGCCAACGACGATGCCAGCGCGACGAGGTCACGCGCGTTCGCGCGGCCCGTCGAGACCTTGCCGACGAGGCGCTCGACGTCCAGCACGCCGGCGAGCATCTCCCGCACGTCTTCGCGCAGGAACGGGCCTTCGACGAGCTCCGCGACGCCACGTTGGCGGTACAGGATCGCGTCGACGTCGCGCAGCGGCGACAGGAGCCACTCGCGCACGAGGCGTCCGCCCATCGGCGTCAGCGTCTGGTCGATCGTCTCCAGCAGCGTGCCTTCGCGGCGGCCTTCGCGCTGCGTCGCGGTCAGCTCCAATGTCGCGCGTGTCGCTCGGTCCAGCACCATGTGCTTGCCCGTATCGACTCGCTCGAGGCGCAAGAGGTGCCCTGTCGCGCCGCGTTGCGTGTCGCGCGCGTACTCGACCAATGCGCCTGCGGCCGGCAGGACCGTCGAGTCGTCCGCGAAGCCGAAGCCCTCGAGCGTCGCGACACCGAACTGCTGCTTCAGCGCGCGCAGCGCGCCGTCGAGCGAGAACCGCCACGGCTCGCGGTGCGTGATCCGCTTCCCGAACTCGCGCGCGAGCTTGCTGGCGAGTTCCGGCGCGCGGTCCGCGAGGCGCTCGTCGATCAAGAGCTCCGCGGGCGCGATGCGCGCGAGCTCGTCCTCGAGGCGTAATACAGGCAGCTCCGCGCCAAACGCGCGTCCGGTGGACACGTCGAGCCACGCGAGACCCGCGTGCTTGCCGTCGATGTGCAGAGCGGCGAGGAAGTTCGCCGCGCGCGCGTCGAGCGCATCTTCTTCGGTCAGCGTGCCCGCGGTGACGACGCGCACGATCTCGCGGTCGACGATGCCCTTTGTCGTGCGCGGGTCGCCGATCTGCTCGCAGACCGCGACCTTGAAGCCTTTGTTGACCAGGCGCAGTGTGTACGCGTCGAGTGTCTTCACCGGCACACCCGCCATCGGCATCGCGTCCGCGCCCTTCGAGCGCGACGTCAGCGCGATCCCGAGCTCGCGCGAGGCGACCTTCGCGTCCTCGCCGAAGAGCTCGTAGAAGTCGCCCATCCGGAAGAACAGCAGCGCGCCTGCGGACTCCCGCTTGGCGGCCTCGAACTGGCCCATCATTGTCTGCTTGGGCTTCGCCGGCATCGTCTGCTTGGGCTTCGCAGGGGCCTGTCCGGGGGCGCGCCCAGAAGACTGCGCGTCGTCGAAGCGGATTTCGGGCTCGTCGGTGTCCGGGCTCATGGCGTGCGAGGGGTCGGAGTCTAAGGACCCGGTGGGCGAGCGTCACCCGCGGCCGGTCGGTATCGTCGTGGGCGGCCAAGGAGGCCTCGTACGCACCGTCTCTGCCGTTGCGGCCTTGTCGCTTCGCCGCCGCGCGCGCTCGCCCTCGTCGCGGGAGGGGGCGCGGTCCAGGCACTGATTCGGCGCATTCGGCCGATGATCGGCGGCGCGGCGCCGTCGTCCCGCACGACGCATAACTCGCTCCACGGACTTGATCGACCTCCTCGCCCAGGATGCCTGGGCGCGCCGCCTCGCCCGGACCCTCGCGCGCGGGCCCGAGGACGCCGAGGACCTCGTCCAGGAGGCCTATGCCCGCGCGCTCACACCGGGCGCTACTCCAGTCGCGCACGCTCGCGGGTGGT
>Ga0163154_10002008_pt1 | contig 30425 bp, 19 predicted proteins | sample OliLakLV19MP9P1_FD_148649 | JGI IMG/M metagenome (GOLD analysis project Ga0163154, IMG submission 148649) | Freshwater microbial mat bacterial communities from Lake Vanda, McMurdo Dry Valleys, Antarctica - Oligotrophic Lake LV.19.MP9.P1 | ecosystem: Environmental > Aquatic > Freshwater > Lake >... | reverse complement strand
CGGTCTGCGCGCGCAAGTGTGTTGTCCGGGGTCGTGACTGCGCGGCAGAAATCGGTGTAGGCAAGAATGTAGTAGTCGGTGGAGGAACGCCCGCCCGTGAAGGTCGCAGCGTAGCGTTGCAGCCCGCTGCAGTCGGGCGGCGTGCCGCGGATTAGCGCCAGCCGCGCTAGTTCAACGTCGAGCAACGCGGCATCACCGGGCGGATTGACCGGATCAATCTTGGCACGGGCCAGCGCGAACTCGCTATCTGCTTCGTCCAATCGTTGCAGGTCGATCAGAATCGCGCCGCGGAAGTAGCGCAGCGTGCGCAGCCGATCAACACTACTTGGCTGGTCGGTTAGGGCGAAGGCGATTCCCAAATCGGCCCAATACAGGGCCTGCTTCCAGTGGCCACGGCGCCATTCGAGATCGGCCAGCAGTCGACGCACGTAGCCGAGCTCGCGCAGACTGATGCGCGCGTCCTGCATGGCGACCACCGCGTCATGCCCGCTCTGTGCGGTTTTGATCGCCTCGTCGTAACGGCCCAGTTCGCCCACGACACGCGCGAGGTTGGCGCGGTTGTGTTGCAATTTGACGACCTCAACCTTGGGTTGCTGCATGCGAAACTCTACCGATTCTCGGAAGGCGGCTTCCGCGAGCGGCAAGTCGTCCTGCGCGGACCACGAGAAGCCCAGGTTGTTCTGGATCACCGCGATGGTTTCGATCGGTCGCGGATGGAGAGCGCTCAGATCGCGCGCCAAATCCCGCAACACCACGCGTCCGCGCTGCGGATCAGCAGATTGCACCAGCGTGTAGCCGAGGCGATTGCGCACGTCGATCACTTGTTCATCGGTTTCGGCGAAGCCCAGCGCACGCAACCTCACCAGGGCTTCTTCGAACATCGTCGCTGCTTCGTCGCGCTGCTGATTGTTGAGCAGCACCGTGGCGCTCTGCATCATCACCTTGATGCGCTCTTGCTCCGCTTCTTTGCCCAGTGGGCGCAACACGCGTTCTGCTTCGTCCAGCGCGGCGCGTGCTTCGGCCGGTTTATCCGCGCGGATCAGCGCGTTGACGTGCATGCGCAAGGCCTCAGACAGCGGCAACGGCGCGCCTAAGTCGCGGCGCAGGCCCACGGCCTCTGCGGTGAGGTCCTCGAAGTCGTGCCCGCCATGCACAATAAAAATCGCGCGGGCGATGGCCAGCAGCAGCGCAGCGCGAGTCTCGTGGTCAACGACTTCGCTGCGGATCTGGTCGCGGGCGGCGGTCAGCAGGCCAATCGCGGTGACCTCCGCACCGGTGATGGGATCGGGCTCGGCGTTGCCAAACACATTGACCATGAAGCTGGTTACCTCATTGGCGCGCACGGCGGCCGATTCGGCATGCACACGCGCCGCGACCGCATCACGCCTTTGCATTTGTGCGAACACGGCGGAGCCGACGATGCCGGCGAGCGCGATCGCGCTCAGTCCTAGCGCCAATGCATGCCGCCGCATGAAGCGTCCGGCGATATAGCGGAAGTTGCCCTGCCGCGCGGCCACCGGACGCTGGCCGAGGTGGCTGCGCAGATCGGCGGCAAAATCGGCCACCGAGGCATAACGCTGCGCCGGTTCTTTGCGCAAGGCCTTCAGCACGATGGCGTCGAGGTCGCCACGCAGTGCCTTGCGCACGCGAGCCACATCGATATCGCGATCGGCGCGCACCGCGTCGCTCGGACGGGTCGGCGTCTGTTCCAGTACCGCAATCTCGTAGGCACGCGGCGAGGACTCGTCGACCCGATACGGACGCGCGCCAGTCAGCACTTCGTACAGCACTAGGCCCAGTGCGTAGATGTCGATCGCCGTAGTGACCGCCTCGCCGCGGATCTGTTCCGGCGCGGCATAGGCCGGCGTGAAAGGCGCAATGCCAACCGAGGCGGTGCTGACGCCGTCATTGGCCAGCAGCTTGGCAACGCCGAAATCAAGCAACTTGGCGTGGCCCTCCTGGTCGACCAGGATGTTCGACGGCTTGATGTCGCGATGCACAACCAGCCTCTGGTGCGCGTATTCAACCGCGTCGAGCAGGGTCAGAAACAGTTCCAGGCGCGCCTGCACCGACAGCTGCCGCGCGTGGCAGAAGTCGAGCAGGTTGGCGCCGTCAACGAACTCCATCACGATGTACGGCGTGCCATCCGCGACGCCACCGTCGAGCAGACGCGCAATGCGCGGATGCGCGAGGCTGGCGAGGATCTGCCGTTCCGAACGCAGACGCGCGTGCAAATACGTCGAACCGTAGCCCTGCCGGATCAGCTTGATCGCCACCTGTTGGGCATATTCACCATCGACACGGCGCGCCAGGAACACCGCGCCCATGCCGCCGCGTCCAAGCACGCGCTGAATCTTGAAGGCGCCAATCCGCACGCCAAGCCAGCGTCGCTCGTCGGGATCGCTGTCGGCGAGCAATGCATCGACCAGCTCTGGCGAGACAGCGAGACCGGCCATGCCCAGATCACTAGCCGCGACCCCATCCGCCGCCAGCAAGGACTCAACTTCGGCGCGCAGCGCCGTATCGTCAGCGCACTCGGCATCCAACAACAGCGCGCGCGCGGACGCTTCGAGCTCAAGGCAACGCTCGAACAATGCGCGTACGCGTGGCCAGCGGGTGATGGGGATGGTTTCGCTCATGCCTGGAGTTGGTTGGTCAATATCGCACACGCGAATCCGTAGTCAAATCAGGGCCGGCGTCGCATGCTGGGATCACCGAACAGCGTTGTTCCTAGAAGCACATCAATGGCACCCGGATCACCCAGTGCCAGATTCCGCTTGGCGGCGAGGATCGCACCGCCCAAGCTCGCACCCGGAACATCCCATTCCTCGATCAATCTCCAACTGAGGAAAGCATCATGCTCCGCATCGGTCAGGCTGGTCGCGCCAATGACAGCTGCTGCTCCGCCCGCGCCCAGCAACCATGCATGTCCAATGGTATCGGTCTGCGGCGCAGCCAAGTAGCTATTCCAGCAGCCCCACTGGATCACAATGGTCGGTCTGACTGCATCCGCCAGCACGCCCGCAAAGAGTTCCGCTGGCGTGATCAAACCGGGGGCCGGAAAACTCCAGGTAGTGGGGCTGGAATGGCCCAGATAGTGGATCAGGTCGACACCCGAACGTGCTGCCCTAAACAGACGCTCGCGAACTTCCAGCGCAGGAAGATCATCCAGGTAAGCGGTTTCCGAGGTGCTCGATAGGTGCCCGCGAAGTGCCTCACTGAAGTCGCGAAAAGACGCGCCACTGGGATCGACATCGTCAGCGATGAATAGCGCAGGCGTGACTGGCGGGCCGCCGACGGCTTCATAACTGTCGATTTTCGCCAACACCGCCTGCAATTCGCGCAGGGTCCGCACCGGCAGCCGCCCGATGGCTAGATCAGGAATCTGATCACCATTGAGATCGGCATACAAACCATCGCTGGGCGCGTGATTGACAACCGGGTGCAGGCGAACATAGTGCGAGGGGACGAAACTGATCGAACCCAAGCCCAGACGATTGTGATAGTCATAGGTGTCAGCGCCAACCAGCAAGATATTGCGGGTTCCGTTTTGGGCCGCAGCCGAGGCAATCAAGCGATCAATTGCATTCGGATCCACGTTGCCACCGGAGTACAAGGCGTAGGCGGCAGCCGTGGAAAGCGTCTGCACACTTAGTCCTTGCGCGCGTCGGCGCGCGGCCAGAGGTTCGATGGCATCAACAAATTGCGGGTGCGCGATAATTAACAATTCTGCGGGGCCGGTAATCTCCGCCGGACCCTCCGAAACTGACACCTGCACCGCCACCAGTCCAGTCGCATCGGCAACGTGAATTTCGCGGCCGAGCGTCAAGGGTTCTGCCCATGCAATGCCTTGCGCCGTCAGCTGCGCACCGAGCAGGGCCTCCACGCTACCGTCCTGCAGACGGCGATAAATGCGCGCGGTCGCGCCGTCCAGGCCATTGACCTTGGCGCTTGCGCAGCGATTTTGCGCGTTGACGCCCGCGCAGGAATCCGCAAGGGCTTCGTTGTCGCTAAAGCCGGCCGTGAACAAAGCGTCCGGCGTGGGAAGCTCTGTGTAGTCGCCAAGCACGGGTGTAAAGCGGGCAGCACCGGCACTGACCGGAATACTGCCCTGGTAGCGCAACGCAATTCTGTCGACGTTGATAATGTCGATTCCGTAAGTCTCAGCCGGCAGCGTAAGCGACACCGTGTTGGCACCTGAAAGAAGCGCCGCGGCCGGGATGAGCGTATCGAGGCCGGCGATATCGAGACCGTCAAAACGCAGCGTGGTGATTTCGCTGCCGTTGACCGAAACTCCAACGACGTGGTCGGGCGCGCTGCCCGCGTGATCGATGCCGCCGTAGAACGTACCCGCCAGATGCACAGCACCCACCTGCGAGGCATCGAGCACAAGCGTGTACTGGCGCGTCAGTGGCGCAGAACTCGTCGAGACGAGGCGGTCGAAATACCAAGGGTCTGGCAGTGGAGACGAAAAACTGTAAACCAAGTCGGCGTCGAGCGCGGCCTGACGTTCGACCGTCAGCACCGGCTGGCCTGCAGTCGCCGGCAGCGCTTGGCGCTCCGTGATCCGCGCGGCTGCCGTTTGATCGCGCCGCAACTGATAGACGCGCGCCTTAGCGTAAAGACTGGCGGCCGGATCAGCAACAAACTCAATCCAATCGCCCGGACCGAAGGTGGAATCGGTGCTGACCAGTTTGATCGGTACGGGATGATCACGGTCGTACACGCCGATTCCGCTCACTGCTACGCCCTGCCAAGCATCCCCTGCAGCTGCGAGATCCTCAAAGCGCACCCGTGCAATACCGGCACGCTCAATGCTCAGGTCAAATGCACCGGGATCCGGATTGCTGCCGCGGCCTGAACGTCGGTTCGCCTCGAACTCTGCACCAATCTGCGCCCACGGAATTGCACGCATTGCGGGATCACTGCCAATCGTGGCACCCACTTCGAAAGGTCCGTGCAACTGCGATTGTCCGTCCACGTCCACCACGCGCACCATGAACCGGCTAGCCCTAGAGAGTGCCTCTACGCGGACTGTTTTTGCCTCCAGATGATCTTCGGGTGCGCCGGTGGCACTGCCTGGGATGCGTACCCAGTCCTGTGCACCGGCGGGCAATTCAAGCAGCTCGTAATAGGCAACGCCGACCTGGACTGCGGTGCGCAAATCAACGACGAGGCGAGCACCCTCGCGGCTGGATTTCACGCTGGCGAAGCTCGCCGGTGTCGGGACAGCGCTGCCTCCAGCGGTGACCGCCAGCTCGCACAGCGGCCCCCAGCTGTAGGTCGCCCGCGCCTGGGTGGTGTTCGCGGTCTCATCGACATACGCGGCACTGGTGCCAAATGAAGCGGGCGTTCCGGTCACCGGGATACGACCAATCGCGGTGGGCGTGACTGCGACCCGGTAATTCATCGTCACCGTTGCGCCCGCTGCCACGGTGCCGGGATTCCAGGTAATCGGCCCGGAACCGTTGATTGCAGGTTGAGAGACTACCGTACCGTTCGTCACCGCCACCGCCGCTGCCAGCAACACCGGCGCACCGGGCACCTGACTGCGAACCAAATTGCTTGCTGAAAAGGTGATCGGATAGGCGGTGGGGTTCACCATCTTCACAACCACGTCGTACCTGCCCGTCTGGCCGACATTGGGCGGATTCGGGCTCCCGTCATTCGCATGGAAAACGCGCTGCGTCAGATACGGCTTGACCGGGGCCGTGCCGCGGGCAGTGGCCGGGGAGGTGGGCGTGGGCAGATAAGTGCGCCAGGAGTTGGCCCAAGAAGCGCCCGCTGCGGGCACTGTGGGGTTCACGTTATCGGCAAAACCATTGGGGTTGTAGAAGCCTACTTGGAACTCGTTGGTGGCCCCCGTTGATCGCGGAGCAATTTCGGTGGTGTAAATCCCCGGCCGCAGCACCGCAACATCCGTGTGCCAGCCGACGTTAGTGTCATTCGCGGCCCAGAGCGCATCATTAGCCGACAGTGCTGCCCCGGTGAAGGTTTGGCTGACGCTGCTCGGCACCGCAGACTGCAGGCTGATTGTCGACAATCCCCCGATTGTGAGAGCGTCAGCGTCATGGTCGCGGACCCGGACCTGACAGTGACCGGTGACATACGGGTGGGCAACGTAAAGACCGCTTGCACCATAGTGCTGTACGCTGAGATGGGCATCAGCGTAGACCCGCAACTGCGTAGCTACGCCGCCGACCGTTGCCCGCGCCCGCAGGCCGTAGCCGGACACGTTTGCGCCGAAGTCCAGTGAGTCAACGCGGACTTCCCAATGTCCGTTACCGGGTGCGGCCACCGTGGTGAACGGGAACCAAGTTGCGTGCGAAGCGGCAGGCAAAGCAGCCGTGCCGTTAACCGTCTGCACCACGCTGCTAGCTGGGTTCAGCAAAGTGTAATTTGTTGCTGTAGCCGTTTCACTACCGCGTTGCTGGTCATAGTGCGGCAAGGACGTATCACTGCCCTCGCCGGTGCCGCCCTGGCGCACATCCGGATCGAAAATTTCGACGATCAGGTTGGTTGTGGAGAGCGGCACCTCAACAAAATAGCTGTAGTAGGTATTGCCACCCCCATTATTATTCGCCGAGATCCAGTCGCCAGCGGTCGGGTTATTGGGTGCCGCATGCACGATAAACAGCCCAGCGGTGGGCTGGCCCGGCGCTATCGTATCGCCGGGAGACACCGCCGGCCAGCCGTCCGCATACGCCGGCAAAGCGCTAGCGGCGAGCGCTAGCGCGGAGCACAAGCTCGCCCAAAATCCGGAAGCGCTATTCATACCCGACCCCCCATTTCGAAAGAACTTCCGCGCAGCCTACTACCAACCTCGTGGAAACGGACAGAAAATCCAAAGCGCCCTTTAGATAGATAGGTCTATTCGCCCCAATACCAACGAATCAGCGCAGTCAGCTGCGAACCGCCTTGCGCGGTGGGAAAATCGATCTGCGCGTTTCCTGGACGCTCAATGTCGGCGTATTGATACTCCACGCCATAGTTCCACGCATCCACTTGTCGCAACGCGGCGAGGGTAAATGCGCGCCCGCGCTGATCGTTACGTTCAGCGCTAAAGTCTGCCTCGTGCACGACAAAGCGCTCCACCCGCGCCGAGACGGTCCAATCTGACAGACTGCGCGTCAGCAGCAGGTACTGGGTGTTGAAGCGCGCCTGCACATTCGGACCCGGCGGGAAACCCATTTCAGTGCGACCGCTCATAGCCTCGCCAAGCAGCGCCCAGTCCGGCGAAATCTGCCAGTTAAAGCCAGCAATGGCGAAGCGGTTACGCCAAGCGTACTCGTCGCCATCATGCAAATCCTGATCGCCGCGGTTGTCAGTGACGAACAAGGAATAGCTGAGCTCTGGCGATTGCACGCGTAAACGCAGGCTATAGCCCAAACGGCCGTCTAAATCCGGTCCAAAGGGCTGGGTGCCATCACTGCGCTGGTCGCCAAATGGCATGCCCGGCCGTAGCGTAGTGAGCGGCGGCAGCGGCACGATTTCGCCAAGCACGCTCAAGCGATTGTGTAGCGCAAATCCGCGCCAGGCCAAGAGCGTGGGTCCAGTGTCATTGCCCTGGTAGATTTGCGTTTCCAGATCAAGGCTTTGCTGCGCGCCTTGCCAGCGCTTAGCGAAGCCAATGCCAAGCGGACGAAACTCTTCACCGATCCAACTGTTCAACGCGGATAGGCTCAAGGTATACGGCGTTTGCCAGAAGGCCGCGCTGTTTTCCCTGCTGGTGCCGGCAAAACTTAAGCCGGTGCGAATGCGCCAGCCCTCAAAGTCCAAGGCGCCGATGTCCACGAAAGCCTCAAGTAAACCCAGCTTGCGCCCCTGATCCTCGCTGCTACTCGCGCGTGCGAGCGCGCTGACATGAGCGCCGAGCGTTAAACGCTCGGGATCTTCGCTGGCATATCGCAGGCCGAAACGCGATTCCAGTGCGGCTCCCTTGCCATAGCCTTGCGCGTGCAAACCGCCCGCCTGCCAAGCTGCAAGGGCAGGATTGGCGCGCTGCGCCTGCGCCGCGAGCTGGGCTTGCGCAGAGCCGCTCCACGTCCAGCCAGCCTGCAGCGGCGAAGCGTAAAGGGCGAGCACACACGCGCCGAGCAGCGCACAAGGGACAATTGGATTGGGCTTAGGCATGCAAGGTATCCGCGGGTTGAATCGAGTTGTGGTGCCGCAAACTTCACAAAGCAAGTTCGTTTTTTCGAGCGTGCATTTTTGGCCCGAAAATGCGCGCGGGTCAACCCACTAGGCTCGTCTTTGCGAGGGAACCTAAGGCGACCGCGGCAATCCAGGGACGTTCGCTCCAGCCGCCGACGTCCGTGGGTTGCCACGGCCGTCGCCGCGAGAAAGACCTCGCAAGGACGAATCAATGAGTTACGCGAGTGGTTCATGGAGAGATTAGAGATTGGGCTAGCGATCGTGTGAGGGAATCTCGCAGACGCCGTTTTTGCAGCTGGCGCTGCGTTTGGCAGCCCGTTTAGCGGCCCAGTGCACCAGCCAGCCATAAGGCGCGTTCAAGCCCAAGCGCGACAACAGCATGCGGTGCCGCGCGATGAATGGATAGCACTTGCGCAGCAGCGGGGAGAGCCGAGGGTGCGACCAAAAGTTGGCCACCGAGTTCATGCCGACCCGTCGATACAGCTCAACGAAAACATCCACACCGATCAACCAGCGCTGATCCGCACTACGGGCATGAATGAGTTGCATCATGGCAGCGCGCGATACCTGAGCCCGCTCCGCGTCTGCATCCGCAAAATCAGGAGATGAACAATCGCGCAACTCGATGCAAGCGGCGTGGTCATGCGCTTTGATGGCGAGCATTTCCGCCTTGCAAAGTGGGCAAGAAGCGTCGAAGTACACCACCAGGCTGTCGTTGTTCATGCCGTTTGCCGCCATCGTTGTCCGCAGTGCGGCACTTTAGGCGCAATGCTGTAGAGCTCGTGTCACTTCGAAAGCAGTTTTTGCCGCGCGGAGCAGCGGAGCCTTGCGCTCTTTTGGTGCAACAGCATGCGCACAACTCGGCGCTCCAGAGGCTATCCGGCGTTCCATGGGCTATCCGGATCGCTGACTTGTGTTTGAGCGCTGTTGGCTTTGGGCTCTTTCGGGCCCCCCTCGGTTGGCCCCTGTTGCGCGGAAGTTGCGTAGCAGAAAACTAGCCGATCGATATTCCGCGCTTTCTGATGAGGTTTGCCAGGCTTTGATTGAGCGCGCATCTGAGTGGCGCCGCGCATCGTGCCTACCAAGCTTGTTTTCGCCGACGATTATTTCCGCCCGTTTATTTGAGGACAATCTAATGAAACGCACCTTACTCTGCATCGCTTTACTGAGCCTGGTCTCCATCAGCCATGCGGCAACGTGGACCTATCGCGGCACGCTTAACGATGGCGGTAGCCCGGCAAACGGCAGCTACGATCTACGCGTCACTCTGCTGAATGAGTCCAAATCCGCATCGGTCACGGCGCCCATCACGCTGCATGGGGTGAAGGTCGAAAACGGCAGTTTTGCCGTCGATGTCGACTTCGTCATGGATTTGACGACAGCGCCGCCGATGGCGCTCAAAACCGAAGTGCAGCAGGGCGGCTCGGGGTTTGTCAGCCTGGGCGAGCCCACGCATTTTGATGCCAAGGCGGCCCTGGGCGGCCTGTGTTGGGATACGACGGGCAATGCGGGCACCAACCCGGCAATTAATTTCATTGGCACCACGGATGCCCAGCCGTTTGTGGTGCGCACGCAGAACGCGCCGAGTCTGCGCATCGAGCCGAGTACGGTTCTGTTCGGCGGCGTGCCTATCACCACCAATACGATTGCCGGATCGAGTGCCAACAGCGTCACCGCCGGGGTGCGCGGGGCGACCATTGCCGGTGGCGGGGCGCAGACGGGCAGCGACCCGGACTTTGGTTCAGCGAATCCCAACCGCGTCACCGATCACTACGGCACCGTGGGCGGTGGCTACGCAAACCAAGCGGGAGATGCTGCCGGCCCGACGTCTGATCGAGTCTTTAACACCGTCGGCGGCGGCCGTTTCAACACCGCCAGCGGCTTCGCCAGCACAATCGGCGGCGGTAGGGACAACATTGCCAGTGGCGGCAGCAGCACCGTTGGCGGTGGCGACTCCAACACTGCCAGCTCCACCCCGAGCACCGTCAGCGGTGGTGAGAACAATACCGCCAGCGGCTTTGCCAGCACCGTCGGTGGCGGCAGCGTCAATCGCTCCACGGGCTTTTTCAGCACCGTCGGCGGCGGTCAATCCAACTGCGCTGGCGGCGACGGCAGCTGGGCGGGCGGGATGCGTGCTGCGATCCGACCGGGCAATGAAGCGGGCGACGGCACCTGCGCGGCCAACTCGGGCGATGCCAATGGCGACAATGGCACCTTTGTTTGGGCCGACGATCAAATCGGCACCTTCACCTCTACCGGCCCGCGACAATTTTTGCTGCGCGCCGAAGGCGGCATGGCGATCAATACCAATACGCCCGCTGCGAATGCAACGCTAACCGTCAATGGCAATGTGGCTATCGCCACGACCGGCAGCCTCGGATTCGGCTCGCAAACCCGGCAAATGCTGAATCTTTCCAGCACGATCTACGGCATCGGCGTGCAACCCAACCGCATGTACTTTCGCACCAACAGCGGCTTCAGCTGGTTTGAAGACGGCGTCCACAGCGATACCACCGATAATCCAGGCGCGAGCGGCACGCTGCGCATGCGCCTAAACAACTTAGGCCAGCTGCAAACCACCACCGGCACGATTAGCACGCTGTCGGATGCACGCTTGAAAGACCAAGTGCACGATTACACCCACGCGCTCAATCAGATCAATGCGCTGCGCCCAGTGCGCTATCACTACACGGACGGCGGCAAGGCCGCATTTCAAGCCGAAGGCATGCACTTGGGTTTTGTTGCACAAGAAGTGCAGCAGGTGTTCCCGGAATGGGTCAGCGCAGGCGAGGACGGCTATTTAATGTTGTCGATGCGCGGATTTGAAGCGGTTGCGGTGCGCGCGATGCAGGAATTGAGTGCGGAAAATGCGGCAATGCGCAAGGAAAATAAGGCGCTCCAAATGCGTTTAGAGGCGATCGAAGCGCGCTTGGATCGGCGCTAACGGCATCCATCTCCAAGCTCCGCCAGCTCTAACGAGTGGTTAAGATATAACCTTTGAGCTAACCGGCATTTTGCGACGTGGGGCCATTGGGCCAGAATGAAATGAAACCCGATTGACCTACGCCGCAAAATATCCGGTTGAACGAACGGTCAGGCAGCTATGACTCACCAAAGTGCAAAGTGGTCTTGCTTTTCATAGCCAGCGCTGTACTGCCTGCGCTGTGTCAGTCGGCTTGGTGTTGAAGCACAGCTTTGCTTGAGGAGCGTGTGCGTGTACGACGTTAATTAACTTTTCAAACAATAGGAAGTTTCCGGCGATCGTTGGTACGCCCGCCCCGATGAGGACGCAATCAAACCGCTTTTGCTCGAGTCGTTCTCGAACAATCGTATCAGCAGTTTCACCAAAATCGGTCAAGCACATTTGCACGTCGTAGCCGCATTCAGTCAAGCTGTCCTCAGAGGCTTTGAGCCCGGCCATTACTTTTGCCGCGTCCATGCCTGGATATGCCGCGTAGTCGGGATCAGAGAAATCGATGAGTGTTGGTTGTAATCCGATTACCAGAACACCTTTCTTGTCTTGTCTGTCATATGTTTCTCCAATGAGTCTACGCGTGGCGGAAAGCAAGCATATTATCCTGGGTGAAAGCCGGCAAGCTTGCGCCGTATGGCCTGCCAGATCATTATTTTTGCAACGCTGCATGGCGCTCGGGTGCAAGATGGGCTGGGTCCAAGTTATTTCCTCACCAGCCCTAACTCTGGGACCAGCGAGATCACCCGTTGCTGTGCGGCCAGCGCACTCATCGATTTTTGATAGGACAGCAGGCCGCGCGCGTGCCACTCTTTGGCCAACGCCGCTTGCCCCGATACGTGAAAAGCGCCGGCAAGATAGATCGCCGCTTCGCCCTGCAGGATCGGCGCAACTTCGGCATCGCGATAGAGCGCCAGGGTATCGGCCAAGGCCGTGTCAATCGCCTGTTTGGCCTGCTCTGCGGGCAGCTGTTGGCTCATGCGCGCTAGGCGTGCAGTGGCAAGCGCGCGCATGCTCGGTACGCGTTTGGCGTAGCTAGGCACCGCGGTGTTACCCAGGTTCTTAACCAGCGCGAGCATCTCACTGGCGATCGCCAAGGCTTCAACATTACGTTGTTGCACAAGGCGCAATTGCAGTTGCACCAGTAAGGTGACGCCGAGAAAGCGCGGCAAAGATCGCCTGACCTCGGGTAGAGTTTTTGCCAGGATTTCATCAGCGCTTTCAACATCCGCTTGCAACAGGCTGAGCAGGGCCTCGTTGCGGCCTAAGTAAAGGGTCTCAATGTGGTCTGCACCAAACTGGGCCGTGCGTAGCGCTTTCGCTAAGTCTAGCTGTATGCGCGCCTGCTCCAAATTGCCTTGATCGGCTTCGAGTCCGACCAAGGCCTCGATGACATGCGCCCTACCTCGACTGTCGGCCCCGCTTGTTTCAAGCAGTTTGAGCGACCGAGCGAAAGCAATACGCGCCTCAGGATAGCGTCCCAACGCATTCAGCATGGCGCCGACGTTGTTGTAGTCCACCGCTAAGGCCGCAGCGTCGGCGCCCAATAGCGCAATTTTCTCGCGCAAGTTTCCTTGGGCAATCGCCAGCGCTTCGCGCGTGCGACCGAGGCTATTGCTCAGTCCCACCAAGGTTGTGCCTACTCTTAGTCGACCTTGCCGCACTTTGATGCCCTGCCCCGGAACCTGGTCAAAAAAAACTAGGCTTTGGCGCAGATCGCGCTCGGACTCGCGGTAATTGCCCAACTTCAAATGGTTGCTGCCGCGCAGTTGCAGCGCCTCCGCTGCTACACGCGTGCGGTCCTCATACTTGAGCTGCCCGATGCGCAGCAGCGCAGTGTCAAGCGTCGTAATCGCTTCTGCATGACGGCCAAGCATGCTCAAGCCCTTCGCGAAACTGACGCCAATCTCAGCTTGCGCTTCCGGCGCATCAAGCAGTTCAGAGTCAATCTTCGGGATTGATGCCAGCATCCAGTCGCTCATCGTTAAGCTGTTGTTTACGCCCGGCTTTGCGTCCTCCAAGCGGGCGACAAAAAAGTCGCGCACGACGTTCGCGCGCAGCGTGGCCTGCTCCGCGCGCGCCAGTTGTGCGCGCGCAATTTGCGCCTGCCAGACGGCTGCGCTGAATCCCGCAATGAGCGCGAGGATCACTGCCGAAATGCTCACCACGAAGCCGCGATTGCGCCGCACAAAAGTGCGCACGCGATAGCTGTGCGTATCCACCTGCGCGGCCACCGGCATATCGGCAAGCCAGGCGCGCAAGTCGCTGCCAAGTGCCGCTGCATTGGCGTAACGGCGTGCTGGTTCTTGCCGCAGCGCCATCAGCAACACGGTGTCTAAATCACCGGCGATTTCGCGCGCCGCGCGCGCCTGTTCGATACTGGTGGTCTTTTCGCCGGTTTTCGCCGTGCTGCGGCGCAGCGCAGTGCTCGGGCGTTGGATGGTTTCCTTACGAACTTCTTGCGCCAAACTGATCAGCGCACCGCTGCGCTGATGCGGCAGAGTTTCGGTCAACAGCTGATACAGAATCACGCCTAAAGCATAAACGTCGGTTGCGGTGCTGATCGGCTCGCCCAATATTTGCTCAGGCGCTGCATAGACCGGCGTCATCGCACGCAGCTCGGTTGCGGTTTGCTGCGGGTCCGAACTATCCAGCAGTTTGGCGATACCAAAATCCAAAACCCGCGGCTGGGCGTTTTCATCGACCAGAATGTTCGATGGTTTCAAGTCCCGATGCACCACCAAGTGCGCTTGCGCGTGTGCCACCGCGTCACACACTGCGCTCATCAGCTGCACGCAGGCGCGCACGTCGAGCTTATTGCGGCGCACATATTCCTGTATTGATACCCCTTCGACAAACTCCATGGCGTAATACAAACGCCCATCCGTGCTCACCCCGCCATCCACAAAGCGCGCGATGTGAGGGTGATTGAGCTCCGCTAAAATTTTGCGCTCTTGCACAAAACGCCGCACCAGAGCATCGCTGTCCATGCCGCGCTTAAGCAGCTTAAGCGCCACTCGCTGGATGAAATCGCCCTGCGCTTGCGCCAGTCGGCGCTCGGCGAGCCATACCTCACCCATGCCGCCTTCGCCAAGCGGGCGCAACAGCGTAAAACCGCCTATCGCCGCGCCAGCGCACAGCGCATTGAGTGCGAATTGATCCACCAGCAGGGCGTTGAACACGGTGTTGGCGACCGTCTTTATGCCGTGATCGAGCAAACCCGATTCGGCCGCATCGGCGGCCAATAGGCGCTGCAACTCTTGCGCCAACTCCGGATCACTTTGCGCCAAGGCCAACAGGCGCGGTTCGCGCTCAGCGCCGCTTAATTCAACCAGCGTGTCGAACAGTTTGAGTGCTTGGTTTTTGCGGTCAATATCGCTCATCCTAGGGTCATCTCGGCAACTCCAGCACGCCATCGCTCTCATGCAAATGCGCGTGCAAAAACGCACGGGCTTTGCGCCAGTCGCGTTTGAGCGAGCGTTCGCTGCGCTGCAAAACCTCAGCGATTTCCGCCAGTTCCATGCCGGCGAAAAAGCGCATCTCGACCAAACGCGTTAGCTGCGGATCAAGCTTAGCGAGTTGCTGCAGCGCTTGATCAAGCGCAAATACGTCGGTATCGCGGCTGTCGCGCAGCGCTGCGGGCAGCGCAGCTTCGTCCAGCGCATCAAGCGACTGATCACGATGGCCGACGCCGCCGCGCTTGCCAGCTTGACGCTGGCGCGCGTGGTCTACCACCAACTGGCGCATCGCGCAGCCCGCCACCCCAAAAAAGTGTGCCCGGTCTGCCACTGCCAGCGCCTTTGGCTTGGCCAACCGAAAATAGGCCTCGTGCACCAACGATGTGGCGTTCAAGCCATCGTTAAATACCCGCCCGAGCTGGCGCGCGGCCAATTTGCGCAAATCCGCATAGAGCGCGGTAAACAGTTGATCGGAAGCGGCCTGATCGCCGCCGCAGGCGCGTTGAATTAGTACGCTGATATCGCCCATCGCACGCCCGCCACGGATCGAATGCAAAAGTATAACGGTTGTGCGGGTTTGGAAAGCAGTCGCCGGGCCGCGCCGGCCAGTACGTGAGACGCGGTCGACTGAAGTTTCTAGCAAAAAAAATGGATATGCATCCTTCACCGCCTTGCGCAAGACCACCCCGCAAGCGCGCTCCGACCTCCAACTTCCAGGCAATGCGCGCGTAGTAAAAGCCGCCGTTGAATCCGTACGGGGTACTCCGCACCGGCCACTCAGGCGCCCCAGGGGTTGTCATCCGGCATTACGTTGAACACATTTTGTACGCCAATGTTGGGGAAACCGTTGGAGCCGATGCTGAAACCCTGTCGCGTCAGTGGGCCCAGTTGCGGTCGACGCTTGGTCGCCGGCGCTCATGGCCAGGGTGGCAACGCCGCTCAAGGCCCACTTTAACCCTTCCGCTATTGGACTTAATGTGTGGTTGCGACTCAACCGTTTCACCTTAAGGGTAAACCTCAAGGCAGGCGTTAGTTTTCGTGAACGGTTCTTGTTTCCCCCGGCAACTACCGGCCGCTGCGCGGCCTGACGGGGCGCTCCTTGCAGAACGCGGCCCGATCGGCAATAACTGTGCGGGACCCGGTCGCCCCGGCGCGCTTATTCGCGCATCAAACTGAATGGGACTTTCGCTCCGATTGGGAGTAAAAAAATCGTAGGTCACGTTGCCCGCAGGGCTACGTGACAGTGCTCCGATGTCACGTAGGCCTGCGGCCAACGTGACCTACGCATCAACGCTGACAAAAAATGCATTAAAATCATTTGCTTGCGGTATGTTTGGTGAGAGTGCCGGTCGCCCCGGCGCGCTTATTCGCGCATCACACTGAGTGGGACTTTCGCTCCGATTGTGAGTAAAAAAGTCGTAGGTCACGTTGCCCGCAGGGCTACGTGACGGTGCTCCGATGTCACGTAGGCCTGCGGCCAACGTGACCTACGCATCAACGCTGACAAAATGCATTAAAATCATTTGCTTGCGGTATGTTTGGTGAGAGACCGGCCTAGTTCTCTTTCCCCAAAGCGCCGACGCAGCACTCCCCCTGTTTCCGATGCGGACACACTTTGCCCTCATGGCCATCGAATTCACCACCGTAACCCAGCCGCGCGAGGTCGAGTTGATCCTCGCCTTACAGGCGGAAAACCACCGCGACCAAGTCGATGCGGCGACCGCCGCGAGCGACGGATTCACCAGCGTGCGACACGATTTGGCCGTGTTGTTGGCGATGAACCGCACCCACCCATCGGTTATCGCCACGTCGGACGGACAGTTGGCCGGATACTGCCTGATGATGGCGCAGGACTTCCGCGACCAGGTGCCCATGCTCCAGCCCATGTTCAACCTGCTGGAAGGCCTGCATTGGCGCGGACAGGCCCTCGCCGTCAACCCGCGCTGGTTCGTGATGGGCCAAGTCTGCGTGGCGCGCGCTGTCCGCGGCATGGGCATATTTGACGGCCTCTATCAGCAACTGCGAAAAGCCTATGCGCCGCAGTTCGATTTCACCGTGACCGAGATATCGCAGCGCAACCCGCGCTCGCTGCGGGCGCACCGACGGGTGGGTTTCGAAACCTTGCACGTGTACCCCGACCCAGACACCGGCGAGATGTGGGAAGTAGTAGTTTTGGATTGGCGCTGAAGCTGAAGCAAAAATCGCGCGCTTGCGGGTTTGCTCAGCCTGGACACGCGCGCCGCTGAGCGACTTCTTGCTGCAAGTCCGACAGGCTGCTAGAAACCTCAGTTGACTGCTTTCCAGTGGCGTAGTTCGATTATTCTTGAGACATTTCAGCAGATTGACTCGTTCACCCTTTGGGTGAGGGGTGAGGGGTGAGTGGTGAGTGGTGAGAGTCCCGGTCGATCCGGTCTGGCGGCAGAGCCGCTCGTTCAAGCCGGCGCGCTCGCGCAGCAAAGCTGAAAGTCGTAGGTCACGTTGCCCGCAGGGCTACGTGACAGTGCTCCGATGTCACGTAGGCCTGCGGGCAACGTGACCTACGCATCAACGCTGAACAAAAATGCATCAAAATCATTTGCTTGCGGTATGTTTGGTTGAGTGCGCTACCGGGCAGATTGCACGGTTCACGGGGGTGAGAACCGGCGGCTTGCGCCGTATGCGGCGCGCCGGTCCAAACGCACGCAAGCGCAGCTTGCAGGCCGGTCGAATCGCGAGCTTTGCGGCGCGCTTTGCTTACGCATCCTACGCGGGTTACAGGCGCGCGCCGCGCAGACGCAGCGCATTGCTGACCACCGATACCGATGACAAGCTCATCGCCAGCGCGGCAATCATCGGACTTAGCAACAGGCCAAAGACCGGATACAGCACGCCGGCGGCGATCGGCACGCCGATGCTGTTGTAGAGGAAGGCGAACGCGAGGTTTTGCTTCATGTTGGCGACGGTGGCCACCGATAGCGCGCGCGCCGTGGCAATGCCGCGCAGATCGCCCTTGACCAACGTGAGCTGTGCGCTGTTCATGGCGACATCAGTGCCGGTACCCATGGCGATGCCGACATCGGCTTTCGCTAATGCCGGCGCATCGTTGATGCCATCGCCGGCCATCGCGACCACGCGGCCCTCAGCCTGCAGTTTCTCGACCAGACGCAATTTGTCGGCTGGTTTGACCTCGCCATGGACCTCCTCAATGCCAAGTCGTTGGGCGACCGACCGCGCGGTGGTGAGGCCGTCGCCGGTCGCCATGACGATGCGCAGGCCGGATCGGCGCAAGGCCGTCAAGGCTTCCATCGTCGTTGCTTTGACCGGATCGGACACCGCCAGCAGTCCGGCGAATTGCGTGCCAACGGCCAGAAACATCACGCTCGCCCCCTCGCTGCGCAGGGCCTCGGCGCGCGCGGTCAACGGCGACACGTCGATTTTTAGCTGCTCCATCAATGCCGTGTTGCCGAGTGCCAGCGCTTGGCCGCCAACCACGCCGCGCACGCCAATGCCCGATTGCGAATCGAACTGTTCGGGCTTGCTGAGTGCCAGTTTGCGGGTGTTGGCCGCAACGACGATCGCGGCGGCCAGCGGGTGTTCGCTGCCCTGGTCGAGACTGGCGGCCAGTCGCAATACCTCGTCGTCACTGTAGCCATTGGCGCCCAGCGCACGTTCGAAAACCGGGCGGCCCTCGGTTAAAGTGCCGGTTTTGTCGACGATCAGCGTATCGACCTTGCGCAGATTTTCGATCGCCGCGGCATCGCGGAACAGCACGCCCTGGGTGGCGCCGCGCCCGCTGGCGACCATGATCGACATCGGCGTGGCCAGCCCGAGCGCGCACGGGCAGGCGATGATCAGCACCGCTACCGCGTTGACCAGACCGTGCACCCAACTCGGTTGCGGGCCAAAGAGTCCCCAAACGACAAAGGTTACGAGGGCGATGGCGACCACGGCGATGACAAACCAACCGGCCACTTGATCGGCCATACGCTGCATCGGCGCGCGCGAACGCTGCGCCAGCGCGACCATCTGCACGATCTGCGCCAGCACGGTGGCCGTGCCTACATGCTCGGAACGCATCACCAACGCGCCACTGGTATTCATGGTGGCGCCGATCAACTTGTCGCCCGGCTGCTTGCTGACCGGCAGCGGTTCGCCAGTCAACATGGATTCGTCGACCGCACTGGCGCCTTCCTCGACCACACCATCGACCGGCACTTTCTCACCCGGACGCACGCGCAGGCGGTCGCCGACCTGCACATCATTGAGCGGCACATCGGCTTCGCCGCCGTCCGCCTGGATGCGTCGCGCGGTTTTCGGCGCCAGCCCAAGCAGAGATTTGATCGCCGCCGAGGTCTGCGAACGCGCTTTCAACTCGAGCAATTGCCCCAACAGTGTCAATGAAATGATCACCACCGCCGCTTCGAAATACACCGCGACGCGGCCCATCGATACGAAGGCCGCCGGAAAAACACCGGGAGCGACCGTCGCCACCACGCTGTAGATGAAAGCCGCGCCGGTACCTAGGCCAATCAGCGTCCACATGTTCGGGCTGCGATTGAGCACCGACTGAGCGCCACGGACGAAGAACGGCCAGCCGGCCCACAGCACCACCGGCAGGCTCAAGACCAGCTCAATCCAGCTTTGCGTCGCCATCGCAAACAGGCCGAGTTGATGCCCGAACATCGCCAGAACGGTGACCACGATGGTCAGCGGCAGCGTCCACCAGAAACGCCGACTGAAGTCGGCGAGTTCCGGATTGTCGTCATCCTCCAGCGACGGCAGCAGTGGCTCCAGCGCCATGCCGCACTTCGGGCAGTTACCGGGATGGTCCTGACGGATCTCCGGGTGCATGGGGCAGGTGTAGATGGTGCCGGCTGCCGCAACTGCGGGCGCTGCCGCGGGTACTGGCTCAAGATATTGCGCCGGATTGGCCTGGAATTTGGCCAGACAGCGTGGATTGCAGAAGTAATAGGGCTTGCCGGCATGCTCGGTGTGATGCTTAGAAGCCGGGGTTACTGTCATCCCGCAGACCGGGTCCTTAAGCACGCTGGAGTCAGTGTCTGCTGCGGCCGGCGCTTGATCGTGGTGCGCATGCGAATCCATCAAGCCTTACTCCTTTTGGGACGTTTGCGCCGATTAGGCGCGGTTGAGTTGGCTCCAGACTTGACTTAATACCCGTGAATCCGGACCCAGTGCATGATCATCAAAGCGCTAAGCAAGTGAGCTGGTGCTTACTTGATGGTTTTGGGGCCGGCCTTAACCTGGCCCCGCATCAGCGAAGCTTGGCGTTAAGCGTAGCGTGCCCAACGCCAGTCGCCAGTCGGCGTCCTATGCTGGGCAAATACCTGAAATTATTGGCCTTGCCTTGCCTTGCCTGACCGGCCGATGCCGAAACGATCACCGGTCCATCATGTCCTGGCGACAGGCTGGGGCAGCGCGTCGATCATCATCTGCATCATCGAGTGCATCATCTGCATGTGCTGCTTCATCATCGAATGATGCATCGCCATGTCGGTCGCCATCGGCGCTTTGCCGTCGCGCGACTTGCCCATGCCGTGCATATCCTTCATGCCGTGCATATCTTGCATGGCGGCCATGTCGTCCTTGGCCATCATGGCGTTCATCATGTCCATGCCGTCCTGCATGACCTTCAAATGCTGTGCCAGCAATGCGTTGCGCTCGGCAGGCGTCTGGGCCGCTGTCATCTTGACGTGCATCTCGTGCATCAGCTTGAGGTGATCGTCCATTTGCTGGTTCATGTTCGTCATGGTGGCATCGCCATCGCCCATGTTCATGGCGCCGCCCGCGGCGTCGGCCTCTGCATGATGGGCGCTGTGGTCTATCGGTTCTGCGCTATAGCCACTGGCTGTGAAAACGAGGCCGGCGGCAGCCATCGACAGGGTTCGCATGAAAATCATGACGTGCTCCAGGGTTGAGTAGTGCTTGGACTGTTTGCCGTCAACGGCAAAGTGCGAGTGGCCGCTGCTTGGCGATGCCAGAAGTAGCCACCGCCATCTATCCGCCTAGCACACAGCCTGGTCTGTGCGCTGCCGCTCGTTGGGTAGCGCGCCCAAGCCGGCGAGCAAAAAAGTCCAAGTTATTGACGAACGAGCCCTAGGGCTCTTGAGGACAATAACTTGGACTTTTGGCCGTCGGATTGGGATGCGATACGAGGCGCGATGAGCGCGGTGTGGCGCGCCACACAAGCGAGTCGCAACGACGCAGCGCGCCCAAGCCGGCGAGCAAAAAAGTCCAAGTTAGTGACGAACGAGCCCTAGGGCTCTTGAGGAAATAACTTGGACTTTTGGCCGTCGGATTGGGATGCGATGCGAGGCGCGATGAGCGCGGTGTGGCGTGCCACACAAGCGAGTCGCAACGAAGCAGCGCGCCCAAGCCGGCGAGCAAAAAGTCCAAGTTATTGACGAACGAGCCCTTAGAGTCCCAGATCATGCCGAGTACAACTCGGCGTTCCAGGGACTATCCGAATCGCCGACTTGTAGTTAGCGCTGCGGCTTTGCGCTCTTCCGGTGTAACAGCGCGCCGCGTACAACCCGGCAATGGGCGGTATCGAACAGACATTGCGGGTCGGTCCTGCGCAGAGTCGCGAAGCATTGCGACGCACCCTATACCCTGGAGAGACAAAACATGTCGGTCAACAACACAATCGCGTTTTAGCAGTCGATCCGCTTGCCACTCAGCATCTGCGTTATGACGGTTGCCTTTCTGTTAGCGCCGGTCATCGCCGTTGCTTATGAGTCTCCCAACAGCGAGCCAGCAACGACCATGTCGATGCAGCCTGTAGTAGCGAGCAACATGAAGACAAAACAAGGCATATCCATGACCGGCGACGTGGACTACGATTTTGCCGTGAACATGCGCACGCATCACCAGATGGCGCTGACCATGTCTCAGGTGCAGCTGAAAAATGGCAAGGATGCATCGATACGTGACCTCGCCAACAAGATTATTGCGGCGCAGAGAAAAGAGATCCGCGTGCTTGACCATTGGATTGCCGCGCATGACAAGGCCAGGACTCAGTAGTGCGCCGCCACCATCAACGGCGCGTGGTGACTGGCATGTGCCGGCTCATCGGCAGCGCTGTGCTGCTGGCAATGATTGGCTGCGCTGGCGCTGGGAGAGAGGCGATGACGAGACAAGACGAAGGCACTCCACCGCCGTCCTATTCCCACCTCGACCCTGGCTTGGGAGAGCGGCTGTACCCGCAAGAGTGGCTGCTGGCAGAGGAAATCAGTCGAGTCATTGAACTGTCGCTGCGGGAGAAGTACGCGCCCGGCGGAATTTTGCGCGATGCCCATCCTAAGGCCCACGGTTGCCTGCGTGCCGAGTTTCAGGTGTCTGACACGCTTCCCGCCAGCCTATCACACGGCGTCTTCATCCCGCGCGCGCGCTACTCGGCTTGGATACGCTTCTCCAATGGATCACAGGACGCCACCAGAGCTGACAACCGGGGGGATGTGCGAGGAATGGCCATAAAGCTGCTTGGGCTGCCCGGCACAAGTCTGCTGGGCGAGACGGACTGGGCAGAGCAGGGGGCAACCCAGGATTTCGTCCTCATCAGCCATCCGGTTTTCTTTGCCAATGATCCGCGCCGTTACCTCGCCGTCGTCAAGCGCGCCAGCAGCGACAGCGCAGTGAGCAAGCTACTTATTCCGATCGACCTCGGACTGCGGGGCGCTTGGATCGCGCTCGCGACCGCGCGCAAGAAGATTTCTAACCCCATGCAGACGCGCTACTGGTCGACCGTCCCCTATCAGCTAGGCCTCGGGCCAGACCGCCAAGCGGTCAAATACTCGGTTCGGGGCTGCACCGACGCTGCGGATCCAATGCCTGCCAACCCCGGCCCGAACTTCCTGCGCGAGGCGCTCCGGGCAACACTGCAGCAGCGCGATGTCTGCCTGCAGTTCCTGGTGCAGCCGAGAACGTCCTCTGCGATGAGTGTGGAAGACTCAATGACGGAGTGGACAGAGCAGGAAGCGCCATTCTACCAGGTAGCGACGATCCACGTTCCGAAGCAGGCGTTCGATACGCCAGAGCAGGATGCGTTCTGCGAGCAGCTCTCTTTCAACCCATGGCATGCCCTAGCGGAGCACCGACCGCTCGGCATTACCAATCGCCTACGCAAGGTCGTATACGAAAATATCAGCCGAGTGAGGCACGAAGCCGGCTTGTCTGATCCTTGATAGGAACAACGATGCACCCTACTTGGCAAGGCCGAGGGTAAAGCCATACAGACACGCGCAGCCCAGACGCGCTAATGCGCTGTGATGCGCGTCTGTGTTGAGAAGTAGTCCGCGTGACTCAAAGGTGTTCCTTTACTGGTAGCCGACGCCCATCACGTAGTTGCGCAGCAATTCTTCCTCATGGTTGCCTGCCGCCAGCAGCGCGCGTAGCCCGTCGAGCGCATTGAGCACGCCGAGTGGTTTGTTGGCCGGATCGACGACTAGCACATGGATAAGACCCTGCTTATGCATCATCGCAAGCACATCGGACAAGGCCTCGTCGGGCGCGCAGGTCGTGATCTCGCGCGTCATCACGTCGTCTGCTTGGGTGCTGAAGAAATCGGCGTGTCCCAAACTCAGGTGCCTGACCAGAACCGTCTCGGTGATGGTGCCAACGGTTGTGCCCGCGGCATCACACACCACAACGACGTTGATCTGCGCGTTCGACAACAGCGCCGCCACTTCGACCAGCAGGGCATCCCTTGCCACGGTCAGTAGCCGCGAACGGGCCACGGCCTCAATGGCGCTGACCGGCGCTGGCGCGACCGCGCGCGCTTCTGCAGCGGCAGCCGATGGGCTCTCGACGAGATCTGTGCTCAGCGTGTGCGCGTTCATCGGGTCAAGGCCTTTTCGAGTTGCGCCTTATTCATCAATGACCGCCCCCGCAAGCCACGCTGACGCGCTTCATTGCGAAGCTGCAGTAGGGTTCGACCGCCCGCGCCCTGATGCGAGCGCAAGCCGCCGCGCCGGCTGGCGGACATGTCGTTGATTGAGGACGGGCTCGCTTCTAGCGACTCGCCATGCTGCGCCCGCTCCTTGTTGACCACCCGTGCCGCGATCTCTGCGGCCAGCGGCAGTGGCTTGCCACGCTCTATCAAGCTGTCCTTGACGTGTACGTATTGACGCTCGCGCTTGGCGCTCCAGGCTTTCTGCGGCATGACGGTTCCTTTCAGTGGGTAAGACATCGTTTCGGACTACGCTCAGCCCGCGTCACATCGGTCGCGGAGAATGCAGCTGCTTGTCGGGCTGGCTCAAGCGCCCGGCGCGCAGTTCCTTGACTGCGGCCAGCACCGAGCGGGCTACGTTACGCACCTCTTCCTGCACGTCGCTATCCTTATCCAGCGCTTCATGGCTGCTGAAGTAGGGTTCGAAGTAGCCGATGTAGCGGTCGAGCTTGGCGGCCGCGCCGGCGTCGATCAGGCTCATCGACTCCAACCAGTCGCAGAGGTTGCGGCGTTGGCTTTCGACTCCGGCCACATCGCCGTGAACGACCACACCGAAGGCGCGGCCGGCCAAATGCTTTGGATAACCCCAGCCCTGCGCTTCGAGCTGCTTGGCCTCGGCGACACGCTTGCCGTGCGTGGTGGTGGGGTCCGGGTTGCCGCCATCGGCACACACCAAGCGGTCGATCATTAGTTTCAACACGCTGGGCGACTGGTACCAGTAGGTCGGCGCCAGCAGGATCACTGCATGCGCCGCCACCCAACGTGCATAGATCTCGGCCATCCAGTCATGGGTCTGCGCGAGTGCATGGTTCGGGTAACAACTGCAGGGCCAGTGGCACAGCGGCATGGCGCTCGACACGCAGCCTTTGCAGGGGTGGATGTGGCGTCCGTACTCCGAGGTGACGTGGCTCAGGTCCAACACATCGGCTTCAACACCGGCGTCCTGCACGAGCTGCTGGGCGATTTCGGTCAAGCGCCAAGTTTTCGAGATTTCCCCAGGGCAGGTGCCGTCGTTGCGGGCGCTGCCGCAGACCAACAACACGCGCGACTTTGTTGCGGGGTTGCCCCAGGCCAGCTGCGCTTGGTCAATGGCTTGGCGGGTGGCCAGCCACTCCACCGAAAGCGCGTAATTCGGGTCGGCGTAGCCCGTTCCGGCCGGACGCGTCAGCGGCGCCTTGCGGCCCTCGTCGTAGGCCAACCAAGCAATCTCTTCCAGACGCGCAATCGCGTCTTTCTCAGCCGCGAACGCTGGGTCTACAAAGCTGGCTCGGTAGCGTTCGCCGAAGGCTTGGCGCGGCAGCGCCGCAGGCGCTTGGCCCTTGCGAATTTCAGTCATCCTAGAAACCTCAGTTGGACGGGGTAGAGTGTGCGGTTATGGGTGTGCAGGCATAGGCGCAATGAGGGTGAAAGCCGGCAAGCTTGCGCCGCATGCGGCGCGCCAGCTTGAACGACTGCAAGCTGTGCTTGCAGGCCGGGGTGAATAGTTGTTCTATTCCAACGAGTTGCAACGCAGCCATGCGCAGCCAGAACCGTGCAATCTGCCCCGTAGCGTACTCACCCAAATGGTGGACGAGTCAATCTGCCGAAATGTCACAAGAATCATTGGGCTACGCCACTCGAAAGCGGTCAAGTGAGGTTTCTAGGAGCATCTTAGCGATTCCGGCGAAAATGCGACTTCATAGGCGACAGCCTGCGGCAGCAGACGGCCGATGGTCCGTGCGCAAAGCCACGCAGAACCTCAATGATGTCTAGAGACAACCGGGCGATAAGACGACCGCGTCCATGGCTGACTTGGTCTTCCTTGCGCAAACGGATGCAACTGTGCGACGCCGGAGAACCGGTTATGCGTCCGGCCTGCAGGGCAATGCCGTCCCAGGTCTGGCGCTGCATGAACGGCGTCGGCTCGCTGTCATAGAGATTCGAGTAATGCTAGCGACGCTTCTGCAGAATGCGCTAGATGCCGCTCACCAACGGCCCTGCGCTCGCCAATTCCGACAGCCACAGATATTCACCGGGCTGCAGCGTGATCGAGGAAATTGACTGCGCACCGGCGCCGCTCACCCGCATCAGCAGTGCCAGCAGGCATTGGGCGATCGCGTTGACCGCGGATTTCATTGGGGGCCACCTAATCGCCGTTGTAGACGGCAAGATCCAGCTCGCCCTCGCTTTGGGCGACGATGCAGGCCACTGCTGCGTCGCCTGAGGTATTGACCAGCGTGCGCGCCATGTCCAGCAATCGATCCACGCTGAGGATGATGCCAATGGCCTCGACCGGCAGTCCCACCTGCGCCAACACCGAGGCCAGCATGATCATGCCGGCGCTGGGAACGCCAGCGGTGCCGACCGCGGCCAGTGTGGCCATGGCGACGATGGTCAGCAGTTGCGCGGCGCTGAGATCAACGGCGTAAAGTTGGGCAATGAAGACGGTCGCAATGCCCTGCATGATCACCGTGCCGTCCATATTGATGGTGGCACCGAGCGGAATCGAAAACGCGGCCACTCGCTTCGAAACTCCAAGACGCTCCTGGCTTACGCGCAGATTGACCGGCAGCGTGGCGTTGCTGGACGAGGTGGAAAAGGCAAACAGCCACACCTCCGACATTTTGCGCAGCCAGATCATCGGGTTGAGTCGTGCCACCAGCTTCAGCAGCGTCGGCAGTATCACGAACAGGTGCAGCGCCAACGCTACCAGCACCAGCACGAAGTACACCGCCAGCTTCTTTAGCGTGTCGAAGCCGAATTCGGCCACGGCCCGGGCCAGCAGTGCGAATACGCCTATCGGTGCGAACTTCATGACGATGGTCACCAGTTGCAGCACCACTGCGTTCCAGTCATCCACCATCGACGCCGCGCGTTTGCCGGCCTCACCAGCCATGGTGATCGCCAGACCCAGAAGGACGGAGAACACGATGATCTGCAGCATCTGCATCTCGGCCATGGCCTGGACCGGATTGCGCGGCACCATATTGGAAATGACATCTGCAATAGGCGGTGCAACCGGCGGCTCAAAGCTTGCTGCCACTTCCACCATGCCGGAGCCAGGCTGAACCCAGACCGCCAGTGCCAGGGCCATGCTCACCGCCATCACCGTGGTCAGGATGTAAAGACCAATGGTCTTCAGTCCCAATCGACCGAGTTGAGAGGGTTCGCCCAGCGAGGCCACGCCCGAGGTCAGAGAAAAGAACACCAGCGGCACTACCAGTAGCATCAAGCCATTGCGGAACAAGTCTGCAATCAGTTTGAGGATGCCGGCGGTGACATAGGTCTGCAGCCAGGGTTGGCTGGGCGTGAAGTGATTGAGCACGGCGCCCACCAGCGCGCCCAGCACCAGTCCAATCAGAATGTGGTGCGTCAGGCGCACTGCGGCTTTGGATGAGTCGCTCATGATCCTAGAAACCTCAGTTGACCGTTTCATATCACCGATAACGCGATGATTCTTTTGACTTTGCAGAACTTTTATCAGTTCACCCATTGGGTGAGTCCGCTACGGGGCAGATTGCACGGTTCTGGGGGGTGAGAACCGGCGGCTGGCGCCGCATGCGGCGCAAGCTTGCCGGCTTTCACCCCCCATAACCGCACACTCTACCCCGTCCAACTCAGGTTTCTAGGATGATGGCTTCCGGGTAACAATCCTGTTGCTTGTAGCCTACCTGTTAGAAGGCATCCGCGGCTCATAGTCAGCGCTCTTAGCTTTGCGCTCTTCTGGTGCAACCGCAATCACTCACGGGCCTGAGCTATTCGCAACAGCTGCCTGCGCTTCACCCACGCATACAGCGCCGGGATCACCACCAGCGTCAGCACGGTCGACGACAACATGCCGCCGACCATCGGTGCGGCGATGCGGCGCATGACTTCCGAACCGGTGCCGGTGCTCCACATGATCGGCAGCAGGCCGGCGATGATCGCGGTGACGGTCATCATCTTGGGGCGCACGCGCTCGACCGCGCCTTCGACGATGGCGTCGATCAGATCGGCTGCCGTGAGTGTTTCGCCAGCGGCCTTGCGTGCCGCGGCGCGTGCGATCAGCGCGTGATCGAGGTAAATCAGCATGACCACGCCGGTCTGCGCGGCGACACCGGCCAGCGCGATGAAGCCGACCGCCACCGCGACGCTCAGGTTATAGGCCAGCGCCCACATCAGCCAGACGCCACCGACCAGCGCGAACGGCACCGAGAACATCACGATCAGCGATTCGGTGATGCGCCGGAAATTCAGGTACAGCAGCAGGAAGATGATGCCCAGCGTGAGCGGAATGACCACTTTCATGGTCGCCTGGGCGCGCTGCATGTACTCAAACTGGCCGCTCCAGGTGGCATAGGTGCCGGCCGGGAAGCTGACGTGTTCGGCAACGGCTTGCTGCGCGTCGCGCACATAAGCACCCATATCGCGACCGCGCAGATCGACGTAGATGTAGGCGCTGAGCAGCGCGTTCTCGGTGCGGATCGATGGCGCGCCCTGACTTAAACCTACCCGCGCCAGTTCGCCGAGCGGGATCTGCGCGCCGTCCATGCTGCTCACCAGCACTTCGCGGGCGATGCGCTCGGGCGAATCGCGCAGTTCGCGTGGGTAGCGCACGATGACGCCAAAGCGCTCGCGGCCCTCGACCGTGGTGGTGACCATCTCACCGCCGAGCGCGGCGGCAACCACATCCTGGATCGCACCGACCGACAATCCATAGCGTGCCAGTTGCGTGAGGTCGGGCTCGATGTCGAGGTAGAAGCCACCGGTCAGACGCTCGGCATAGGCGCTGGTGGTGCCCGGCACGGCGCGCACCACGCGCTCGATATCGCGCGCAACGGACTCGATCTGCTGCAAGTCGTTGCCGAATACCTTGATGCCGATCGGCGTGCGGATGCCAGTCGATAGCATGTCGATGCGCGCCTTGATCGGCATCGTCCAGGAATTGGCGACACCGGGAAATCGCAACGCAGCATCCATATCCGCGATCAGCTGGTCCTGAGTCAGCCCTGGCCGCCACGCAGATTCCGGTTTCAGGTTGATCACCGTCTCGAACATCTCCAGCGGCGCCGGATCGGTGGCAGTCAGCGCGCGCCCGGCCTTGCCGAACACCGATTCAACCTCCGGGAAGGTCTTGATGATGCGGTCTTGGGTTTGCAGCAATTGCGCGGCCTGGGTGACCGACATGCCCGGCAGCGAGGACGGCATAAACAGCAAGCTGCCCTCGTTCAAGCTCGGCATGAACTCTGATCCAAGCCGACTCGCCGGCCACACCGTGGCAATCAGGATCAACACCGCTACCGCGATCACGCCTTTCTGGAAGCGCAGCACGAAGGCGATCACCGGTCGGTAGATCGCAATCAGCGCGCGGTTCAGTGGATTACGTGATTCGGCGAGGATGCGGCCGCGGATGAACAGGTACATCAGCACCGGCACCAACGTCACCGACAGCATTGCGGCACCGGCCATTGCAAAGGTTTTAGTGTAAGCGAGCGGCTTGAACAAACGGCCTTCCTGGGCTTCCAGCGCAAACACCGGCAGGAAGGATACGGTGATGATCAGCAGGCCAAAGAACAGCGCGGGACCAACCTCCTGGCAGGCATCAATGATCAATTGCAGGCGCGTGCGCCCTGCCGCGCCGCGCTCGATGTGCTTGTGCGCGTTTTCGATCATGACGATCGCCGCGTCGATCATCGCGCCGATGGCGATGGCGATGCCGCCCAAGCTCATGATGTTGGAGTTCATGCCCAGCGCGTGCATCGCCAGGAAGGCGATCAGCACGCCGATCGGCAACATGACGATCGCCACCAGCGCGCTGCGCAGGTGGAATAGGAACACGATGCAGACCAGCGCGACGATCAGACTCTCCTCGATCAACGTGGTCTGCAGCGTGGCGATGGCGCGGTGGATCAGGTCGGAGCGATCGTAGACGCTGCGGATGGAGACGCCGTCCGGCAGGCCGCTGCTGATCTGCGCGATTTTGTCCTTCAGGTTGTGGATGACCGCTAGCGTATTTTCGCCCGAACGCGCGATGGCGACGCCGGCGACCACCTCGCCCTCGCCGTTCAGTTCGGCAATGCCGCGGCGCTCGTCGGCCGCCAGTTCCACGCTGGCGATATCGCGGATCAGCACCGGCGTACCGTTTTCTGCGCGCAGCACCAGTTGCTCAATGTCTTTGATGCCGCGCAAATAGCCACGGCTGCGCACCATGTATTCGGTCTCGCTGATCTCGACGCTGCGCCCGCCGACGTCGCGGTTGCTGGCCTTGATCACCGCGCCAACCTGCATCAGCGGCACGCCGAACTGGCGCAGTTTGGCCGGGTCGACGGTCACCGAATACTGGCGCACAAAGCCGCCGACGCTGGCCACCTCAGCAACGCCGTGTGCCTTGGTCAGTTGATAGCGCACATACCAGTCCTGGAGCGCGCGCAACTCATCGAGCGAACGATTTTTGCCTTCCAGCACGTACTGGTAAACCCAGCCGACGCCGGTCGCATCCGGGCCCAGCGTCGGCGTCACCCCTGACGGCAAGCGGCCGGCGAGCGTTGTCAGGTATTCGAGCACCCGCGAGCGCGCCCAGTAGAGATCGGTGCCGTCCTCGAAGATCACATAGACGAAGGACGATCCGAAGAACGAAAAACCGCGCACCACTCGCGATTTCGGCACTGACAGCATCGCCGTGGTCAGCGGATAAGTGACCTGATCCTCGACCACCTGCGGCGCCTGCCCGGGGTATTCGGTGTAAACGATGACCTGCACGTCGGACAGGTCCGGCAGCGCATCCAGCGGCGTGCGGCTAACCGCATAGATGCCCGCCGCGCTAATGGCCAGCGAGCACAGCAACACCAGAAAGATGTTGCGCAACGACCATTCGATGATCCGGGAGAGCATGGGTCAGCCCTCCGGATGCGGGTGCGCGCGCGCCGGCACCTCCCGTGCC
>Ga0163154_10002005_pt1 | contig 30470 bp, 26 predicted proteins | sample OliLakLV19MP9P1_FD_148649 | JGI IMG/M metagenome (GOLD analysis project Ga0163154, IMG submission 148649) | Freshwater microbial mat bacterial communities from Lake Vanda, McMurdo Dry Valleys, Antarctica - Oligotrophic Lake LV.19.MP9.P1 | ecosystem: Environmental > Aquatic > Freshwater > Lake >... | reverse complement strand
GAACAAAGAGGAGTTGAAAGATCTGATTAATAGATTACTTAATCGCGGAGAACTCAAGATTGATTGGGGTCGCAGGATTAAAAATAAAGGTAATTCTATAAATGCAAGTTAGATGCGTGTCAGCTTAGTAAATGGATAGAGTAAAAGCGGTTCTCTTGATGGGCAGTAAGGCCAGTCTTGGTCCGTGACTTCTTTGTAATATTCAATAGTTACAAATAAATCGAAAGCAGCAGCAAGTGACAATCCCACGGGCGTTGAGGTTTTCGTCGCATTCTCAAATGCTTGGTCTATAAGTTTTGTCGCCAAATCTCATGGCTGTTTGGGACTACCCTTTTTGCCTTCTCAAGCGCAGCCTCAACCCAATCAGGCTCTGGGGAGTTGGAGATTTGCTCTGGTGGCTGGTTCAAGTAATGCTCTGCCGGAAGTTTCTCCTGTAACTATGGCTCAACTATAGCTAGCTAGCTCTCTCAGGCGCGGTGGGATTTGTAGTAGTTGATGAGGCCGTTGGTGGAACTATCGTGGCTAGTGATGGGGCTGGGGTCTTTGAGTTCTGGTTGGATAATGCGGGCTAATTGTTTACCAAGCTCGACCCCCCACTGGTCGTAGGAGTTGACATCCCAGAGGATGCCCTGGGTAAAAATCTTGTGTTCGTACAGAGCAATTAATGACCCTAGAGTGTAGGAAGTGAGCTTCTCGAAAAGAATCGTGTTGCTGGGCCGGTTGCCCTCAAAAACCCGGTGGGGAATATTTGCTTCTAAGGCTGCGCCCATGAACCCTTCATTCAACAATTCCGCCCGGACTTCTTCCGCATTTTTGCCACGCATGAGGGCTTCGGTCTGGGCGAAACAGTTAGAGAGCAAGATTAAATGATGGTCGCCGAGAGGATTGTGGGACTGGAGGGGGGCTAGGAAATCACAGGGGACGAGCTTAGTTCCCTGGTGGATCAGTTGATAAAAAGCGTGTTGACCATTGGTCCCCGGCTCGCCCCAGATGATTGGCCCGGTGGCGTAGTCCACTAATTCGCCCGCCCGGTTGACGTGTTTGCCATTACTCTCCATATCCCCTTGTTGGAGATAGGCGGCGAAGCGGTGTAGGTACTGGTCGTAGGGCAGGATGGCGTGGGTATCACACCCAAAAAAATTATTATACCAAAACCCCAGCAGCCCCATCAGGACCGGGAGGTTTTCTGCAAAAGGGGCAGTACGGAAATGCTCATCCATGGCGTAGGCCCCACTCAGGAGAGCCTCAAAGTTATCCATCCCGATATAGACCGCAATACTCAGCCCAATCGCCGACCACAGAGAATAGCGGCCCCCTACCCAGTCGCGGAAGGGAAACATATGGTCTGGGTCAATCCCGAACTGTTTGACCGCCGCTTGGTTCGTGGAGAGGGCGACGAAATGCTGGGCCACTGCCCCCGGACCCGCCACCCGCAGCAGCCAGTCCCGAGCCGAGTGCGCGTTAGTCAGGGTCTCCTGGGTAGTAAAGGTCTTGGAGGCAATGATGAAAAGGGTGGTGGCGGGGTCCAGATATTTGAGGGTCTCCGCGAGATGTGTCCCGTCAATATTGGAGACGAAGTGGACCCGTAATCGGCGGTGAGCGTAGGGTTTGAGAGCTTCCGTCACCATCATCGGGCCGAGGTCTGAGCCACCAATCCCGATGTTGACGATATCGGTCATCGGTTGACCCCGGTAGCCCGCCCAGGTGCCATCAGCAATCGCGGTACAGAAATGGCGCATCTGGTCTAAGACTTGATTTACCTCGGGCATCACATCCACGCCGTCCACTAGAATGGGCCGGTTACTACGGTTACGCAGCGCAACGTGTAAAACCGCCCGGTCCTCGGTGGTATTGATTTTTTCGCCCTGGAACATCTTGTGAATCCAGTCCTGCAAATGAACCTGACGGGCTAGGTCCAGTAACAGGGCCAGCGTCTCCTCAGTCATACGATTTTTAGAATAATCGAGCAGGATGTCCTCGCAGCGGCAAGAGAACTTTTGGAAACGGGCGGGGTCCTGGGCAAATAAGTCGCGCAGGTGGACCGGGGCGATGGTTTGGTAATGCCGCTCTAGGGCTTGCCATGCCGTGGAGCGCGTCAACGCAGTCATGGGTCCTTCCCGGTGGATGGCTGTCGGTATCATACCAAACCCGGTGTTAAAAACCGTACCCCTCCGTCCCATACCCTGCCGGGTACAGGCGTGGTGGGGAACTAAGGCAGATAGAACGTGGAAAGGGGTTAGTGAATGACTAAGGCAGAAGAGCATGCCTAGGTGAGTAAGTAAATTATTCCTAATCAATCAAGGGTAAGAATTTGCGGAACCGGGGACTTGAACCCCGAAGTCCTTGCGGACACTAGAACCTGAATCTAGCGCGTCTACCATTCCGCCAGTTCCGCTGGTGCAGTCCTTTATTATCAATTATTCTTGTAACGGTTGTCAAAGGAATTTATGCACCAACGTCTTCCTGAATGGGCGCGGCGTTCGATTGGGCGGGCGAGCGCGATGTCCACGGTCCAAAAAATCATCCGCGAACGGCAGATTCACACCATCTGTGAGGAGGGCCGTTGCCCCAACCGCGCTGAGTGTTACGCCCAGAAGACCGCTACTTTTTTATTGATGGGTCCGGTCTGTACCCGCGCCTGTGGGTTTTGTCAGGTGACGAGCGGCAAGGCACAGCCCCTCGACCCGGCGGAGCCGACCAAGGTTGCTGAGGCAGTCCAGTTGTTGGGTCTCGATTACGTGGTCCTTACCTCTGTCGCCCGTGATGACCTCGCTGACCAGGGCGCAAGCTGGTTTGTGGCGACGATGACAGCGATCCGTCAAGTGCGGCCCCAGGCTGAGATTGAGGTCTTGACCCCAGACTTTCGTGGGGTGGTTAGTTGTGTGCAGACGGTGGTTCAAGCCAAGCCCGCCTGCTACAACCACAATATTGAGACCGTCGAACGGCTCCAAAAAACAGTGCGCCGGGGGGCTAACTGGCTCAATACCCTCAAAGTCCTGCGGCTGGTCAAAGAACTGGACCCGACCATCCCCACCAAGTCAGGTTTGATGCTGGGTCATGGCGAAACCGTCCCGGAGATTTTGGCGACCTTACAGGCATTGCGGGCCGTGCAGTGCGACCGTCTGACTCTGGGTCAATACCTCCAACCCTCCCAGGAACACCTGCCCGTCCAGAAGTATTGGACCCCGGAGGAGTTCGCAACGCTCGGTGGCCTAGCCCGTGAACTCGGGTTTACGGATGTGCGCTCGGGACCCTTGGTGCGGAGTTCTTACCATGCGGGGCAGATGGGCGAGGTACCGGCCCTGTCTACTTAAACCACGGGTCCCGCAATTCCTCACTCTTGCGGGACCATGCTAAATTTTCGCGCTGGGCATAGTTTGTTTTTACCTGTATGAAGCTTTACTCAAAACGAAGGAGTTGCAGAAACCCGTGGTTGGCTATCTGCTAATCGCTGTCTTTTTGGTTGGTCATTTAGGCATCAGCTACTACGCCTCGACTGTAGTTAAGGAAAGTGTTTACCTTGAGTATTTGCAAGCCACGCTTTACGCTTGTCTACTGCTTGGTCTTTCAATCAGTCCTACTCAGCTAATAGTCAATCGACTAACCACGTTCTTTGGTAAGATTAGCTACTCGGTGTATCTCAGTCACGCAACCATTATCATTTTTATCTCACCAGTCTATCCATTGATTTATCGTGTCGTAGATAACGTATCCATTGGATTTGCTTTATCTCGCTTGTTAGCATTCATGGTCATTGTGCCCCTGTCCTACCTTACGTTCAAGTTTATTGAGTTACCGACTTTGCAACTAGGGCGTGATATTGCTGCTAATTATTCCAAAACTTGAAATGAAAATTTTACGCCCTAGGGGTGCTAGCACGCGGTGAAGGGTGATACGGTAAATCAACAACGTACCTCCTCCCCTCCTCCCCACTCTTATCATGACCAAGCTTCACGCCTGTCTTATCTTGCCCTTAGTCTTCTTGGTGAGTGCCTGTACTACGAGCCCGCCGCCGGCGGTTAATTTGCCCACCTTATCCGTCGTAGACCGTGAACCCTCCCGTAACTTGCGGGTGAATTATTTTATTGATGCCACCGAGTCCATGGAAGGTTTTGCCGAACGCAAGGGCCGCCGCACCGCTTACCAAGAGTTATTGACTACCCTCGAAGATGCCGCCCTCAATCTCTCTCCCACTCCTCAATTCACCAAGTATCGTTTTGGCAATAAGCTAGCGGTGGTCAGTGGTCGGCTTGGGGTCACGGCTGGTCAGGATAAGAATTTTTATGACAGTAAGGTTGTCGGTACCCAGACCCAGATCCAGCAAGCCCTCCTCAACCCCAAAAACACCTGTGTCCGTAACGGACCTGAGGAGCTAACCATTGTAGTTACAGACCTCTTCCAAACGGACAGTGACATTGGGCGGGTGGTGAGTACCATCCAGCAATGTTTCCTAGCTCAGGGACGGGTAGTCGGTCTGCTGGGAGTCCAGAGTGACTTCAGCGGGATGATCTATGATTTTCCAGGGGGTCCGCTCTCGCTTGCTGGCGGTAAACGCCCGGTCTACGCGCTGGTTCTCGGCAAATACGCCAACGTCCAAGCCTATTTCGAGGCAATCCAGTTAATTAGCCCTAGCCTCAAACCCCCCACCGCCCGTTACACGATTTTTAGCCCCCGCGTCTTCCTGGAGTCCCCAGATTTTTTCAAAACCGACCCCACGGACAACCGGAACAATTTAATCAAGCAGGGTTTTGCTGAGTCGAAGATCTATCAGCTAGAGACCCAGGGCGAGCCTGTGGATTTTACGGTCTGTGGCGATACTCCCCGTCCCCTCAGCAAAGATATCGCGGGCTACAGGGTTCCTCAGGAGGGGCAGTTCATCCCCACCGTTCGCCATTACCCTCTCAGCGAAGGCCCAGCCACGGTGCTTAATGACTCGCGCATGGTCGAGGTCACCCCCGGTGATTGTGCTAACGGTCTCGGTCTGCAAGTGAAAGTTGACCCCGCTCGTCTCCAGGTCCAAGGCGAACCTAGGGGCCACTACTTATTTCAACTGGCCTTCCGCCCCTCCCCCCAGGGCTACCCCAAGCAGTGGGACGCCTGGAATACCGAAGATGTCCCCCGCAACCCGCGCAAAACCCTCAACCTCAGTCGTTTTATCAAAAGTCTCTACGGAGCCACCCTGACCCGTGAACCAGACCGCCAGGAAGTGATCCTGCGCTTTTTCCTAACTCGCTTCTGAAATAAGTAATATTACGGACCCTGGGCAATCTCCCCGTACCGCCCTTTATAATCAAACTCATCCGGGCCATATTCATGGACTTGGACCCCCTTCAGATAGCTAAGAGGTTGCCATGGGAAAGAATACCTGGATTGGTATCGTAATTATTGGGATAGCTGCCACGCTACTGATGCTATTTGGCTGGCCTTTTTTCATTCAGGCCATTCGGGTTATACGGCCCACGGTGAGTTTCAATATCTGGCTAGAGAGCTTTCGTTATTTTGGGCTTGTTAGTTTATCGGTAAGTTTACTGCTGAGTATAGTGTGGTGGGGTTATGGCATTGTGAACCCCGAACCTACCCCCGGTTTATGGTGGGGACTCTTGGTAGTGGCAATCCTCGCTGCGGTTGTACCGGGGTTCTTTTATTTGGCTCAGGCGGCGAACCGGGAAGTGGCCTTGGGTATTTACTTACTCAACAATGTTGGTCTTGCCTATTGGCTAGCTACGGTGTTTTTCTCGCCACCTAACAGTAAATTTGTACCGCCGGGTGCCCTCCAACTGCGGGGTGATTGGTAGTGAGTAATTACGTGATTGGCATTGGCGGTACCGGGGCCAAGGTGGTTGAAGCCTTAGCCCATGTCCTCGCAGCCGGGGTGACGGAGGAGACGGTCAACATCCTATTGGTGGACCCAGATGTGGCGAATGGCAGTCTGGAGCGTTGTACCCAGACCCTTCAGGTCTACCGGGATGCCCGTGAACTGACCCAGATGGGCGAGGTCGGTTTCCTCAAGGCCCCCGTAGAGACGACCAACCCCAAGGTCTGGAGTCCTTTCACCGACGATGCCCAGCCGACCTTTCAGCGACTTTTTAATTACGACTCAATGGGAACGGTGGCAGCGGGTCTCCTGGATGTCCTCTACACTCAGAGCGAAAAAACCGCTGACCTCCGTAAAGGCTTCCTGGGTCGGCCCTCAATTGGGGCGACCGTGATGGCAGAGGCCCTCGACCTGGAGCAAGATGAACCCTGGAAGACTTGGTGTGGGCGGATGCGTAACGACCGGCAGGCCAAGATCTTTATCGTCGGCTCGGTTTTTGGCGGGACGGGGGCGGCGGGGTTGCCGACTTTTGCCCGTCTCCTGGCTGATTTCTTGCGGGACCGCGCCGGGATGTACCGTCTGGGCTGTGCGCTGATGCTCCCTTACTTCTCCTTCCCGCCCAATGCTGACCCGGCGCAGTTGCAGGCGAAGGCCGATGAATTTATCCTGCGCTCCCAGGCGGCCCTCAACTACTACTATCAGAAGCTCCGGCAGGAAACCGGGGAGACCTATCAAGCGGTGTACCTGCTCGGTTCTGAGGACCAACCGCCAGTGGGCAAAAATAGCCTCGGAGCGCGAGAACAGCGTAACCCCCCCCACTACCTCGAACTCTACGCCGCCCTTGCGATGATGGATTTCTTCAACCAACCGATCAACGCTGACCCCCACACCCACACAATTGCCTGTGAGAACGCTTCCCAGCTAACTTGGGCTTCCCTCCCGGCAGTTAATCAATTTGAGGCCAAGTTCGCCAATCTCGCCCGGTTCGCCTACGCTTACTGGGGTTATTTTTATCCCCGGCTCAAGGCTCAGATTGCGGGCTCCCGTGAGCTAGACCGGGTGACTTGGTACATCAATTTCTTTACTAAAGAGGACCTGATTGGTAAGCGGACGGCTGAGACGGAGGCAGTCCTTGACCGGGTGGCGGATTACTGTAAGTTCTTCTTGCTCTGGCTGGCGGATCTCCATCAATTCACCGGGGACTTCCGGTTGGGTCTCTTTGATACCAAAGCCTATACCGTGACCGCCAACCGTGAGGTGAGCATTCCCAATGATGAGTACCGCCGTCTCTACCCCGTCCGTAACGACAAACTCCCCGCCACCTTTGCCAAAATAGGGGAGGTCCTCAATACCCGTCGGGCGATGGAGTCTATCAATGTCCGGGGGGCGGCCCGTTTCCTCTATGCCCTCTACCAAGAAACCAGAACTATCTAAAGGACCTCCATGAACGGTATCCCCAACAATCGTCTCCTCCTCCCCAAGCTTAATGACGGGGACAGTACGGTTCCGGCTTTGGACCGGGCGGGGACCTGGGGTAAGGGAGCGACGAAACTCCTCGCCGATGTAGCCGCCAGTCTCAAGGTCCCCAGCCTCCCGGAGACCGCCCGCAGTATTGACTCAATCCCGGATCTGTGGGCACGACCGCTCCTCTTTCGCACCGCGCTCTACGACGCTAACCATCCTTTACATCAACGGATTCTCGGAGAGTGGCGTGGCCTCCTAGCGATCCTTGCGCTTAAAGAGCGACTGGGACTCAGCCTTTTCACCCAGCCCCTAGAGCTTACGGGTACTGAGCGTTCCTCCTTCCTCCGGGTTGCCCATCGGCTATTACCGAGTGAGACCCTGGCGGAGAATACGGCTTGGTCGCGGTTACATCTGCTTTTTTATGGGGACCCAGACAACCGCGACGGTACCCCCAACAGTATCGGGATGACCTCTCCGACCACGTTGGTCTGTACGGCGGCTGAACTCAGGGGCCGTCTCGACAGTCGGGTGACGTGGTTTGTGGACGGTTGGTTACAAGACCCGGTCAACGTCCTATCGGGTCTCGAAAAAGCCGCTCTCAGTGATTGGTTGGAGCAACGACTCAAGGAACCCTTGGAGGTTGACTATATCAATCCTAGGGATGGTAAGCAACGCCGTTTGGTCAGTGGGTTGCTCAATATTCTGCAAACTTATATCAATGCTCTTAAGCGCGATGCCGTCGTTCCGTCCCAGCAGACCCAGTTCAACAGTCGCCCCCTCGGTCTCAGCCATGGCATCTTCAACTTACTGAACCAGCCGGTGCAGGAGATTGAGCGTCCCGTGGGCGAATCAGCGGTCGCGCTCGTCCCCAGTGTGGGCTACTCCCCAGCCAAACAACTTTTGGTCCTTGACCGCAACCTCGCCGCGAAATGGGGCGTTAGTAGACCGAGTGAGGTATTTCTAGCAGGGAATGAAACCCTAGCGAGTCTTGACTTTGACCGTTTGGGTACTGACCCGACGACGTTGAATGGCAAGAACTTGAGTGCGCTCCAGGCTGAGTGGTGCCGCCCGGAGGACTTTTTCACTGACAAACTATTGCTCACCCTCTCCGAGGGCTATCAGCCCTTCGGTGGGATTGAGGAGATCCGGGGTCAGAGGGACCTCGTGTATCGAAACTATAACGCTGTACCCGTCCTCCCCATCAGTACCAAGCTCCTTGATTACTATAGTCCCAAGGATTTAGGGGAACGGTTGCGGATTACGGCGGGTAATAAAGAAACTATTCTGGTTGAACTAGCGTTGACCTTGGCGGGTTACGACGGCAAACCCCGCACCCTCTTGGTCCAACGTGAATACAGTGGCGAGGACATTGTGCGGCGGACGGAGGTGCCTGACCTAGAGGTATGGCCCAATTTCGCCTTTGACCAGTGGAAGCTCTACTACACCTACAATGCGACAGACTCGACGGACCGGGCTGATGTCTTTTTTGCTAAGCCCTACTGGAGAGCCAGCGAACAGGTGGAAGTGACCGACCTGCGCGTTGAAGTCAGTGAGACGGACATCCGCGAAGTAACACGCTCCAGTAAAGCCCCCTCCCTACTGCTCTGTGAAGCCTACATCAAGGAAAAAAGAGTCCCCGTCGGTTGCTTGGTCCTCAAATCGTTACGGAAAGTTACACCCGTCCAGGATACCTGGAGTTTTGGGGTGGATTTTGGTCGCTCGGCCTCCCATGTCTACGTGCGGCGTGGGGACCAGATTGAACCGCTCCCATTGCACTTGAAACAGCACTTTTTCTCCGTCACCCCCCGTCAACAACAGTCCCAGATCCCGCAAATTGTGAAATATTTCTTGCCGACTTTTGAGCCAGAAACTCCTTTTGCTACGCTCTACCGTCCTGAACTAACTGCTTTGACTGATACCCAAAAAGTCCCTTTTCTTGTGGGTAATATCCGTTATGTGAAGCCGGGGGAATTTCTAAAGTCGGGCACGTTGGAGATAGATAGGGTCAAGTCGCGGTTCAAGATGGGGGGTAGCATTGAGGCTAAGGAGTTAACCGTAAGCTTCCTAGAGCAATTAGCCCTGCAATGTATGGTTGAGGCGGCGGCTGAGGGGGTGACTTCGGTTAATTGGTACGTCTCCTATCCCAGTGTGCTGTCTAAAGGGCTTAAAAATGCTTTTATGAGGACCTGGAGTAATATCAAGGAGAATGCACCGACTATCGGAGTTACCTGTCAAGGCGTGTACGAAAAGACTGAAAGTGAAGCATCGGCCCTCTACTTTGCTCAGAAAGAAAAAGTTTCCCTGACCGAAATGATCTGTATTGATATCGGCGGTGGAACTTCAGATATCTCAGTAATGGGGCGGTCTATCCTTCTCCAACAATCTTCAGTTGAGTTTGCTGGGGAGGCCATGTTCATGAATATCCTCCGGGCCAATCCTGCTGCTTTTACCGCCCTCGGACAGGATTTCGCAAGTACAATTGCTGCTGCACTCAGTCAACCTAGTTACTATACAGTTATTGATTCTTATCTCCGTTCTGTGCGAGTACGTAAGAACGGCAGAGAAGGGGACCGTTTGTTAGATAAGTTAAGTTTGATCTTTGATAGCGATAACCCACGCGACCCCCTTTATCGTTTTCTCCATCTGCTTGCCTTGGGTACCTCTGGCGTTGTGTTTTATGCTGGGTTAATGTTGCGCTATCTGGAGGAGCAGGGTAAATGGTCGGGCGATGTCCTCCCTAATATTTGTGTCGGGGGTAATGGGGCGCGTATTTTTAGTTGGTTGGGTCAGGGGCAATGGGACAGAGACAGTAGCCAGAACAGTCTTTTTCAACGAGTTCTCAAGGAGGCTTCTGGGTTGGCAGAGCGTCCCGGCTTCACGGTCAAAGTCAGCAATCAACCCAAGGCTGAGGCTGTCTATGGTTTACTTCTGCCACCCAAGGAACTTAAAGTAGATAAGGGAGAAGAAATTCAATTATCAGGTGAAAATTTCTTAGGCGCAGACGGTCAACCGCTCTCCTGGAATGAGAATATCACTGGAGAACTACTCACGCAGGGTTTGAAAGTACCCAATGAACTCACCCAGTTACGAGCTTTTGTCACAGCCTTCAATGCTTACGCGGCAACCAGGGACTCGTTAGTTTGTAAAATCAATCTACCCGACCTGGAAAGAGACATCTGTAACCACTTGCAAGAAGAGTTGGATAATGTGGGGGGTAAAGAGGCTAACGATATTGATACCCAGCCGCTGTTCATCATCGCACTTCGCAAACTCCTGGAACTGGAGACGGAGAAGTGGGCCAATGGAAAGTAAACGCTCCTTGGTAAGGTCTTTGATATTGGCTACCTACTTAGTGGGAAGCTGTTGTGTTTTACTACTCTTGGTGGAACCTGTTTTGGCGCAAAAGACATGTATCGGCTTGGAGTCAGAAGTAAAAAAGGCGCGTGGGAGTAAAACACTAGATAAATACCTAAGTGAGCAGTCTTTTGATGTCACTTCTAACTATCTTCAAAAAGCAAGTAAAGACAATTGTACTCAGCTAGTTGAAGAAATAAGGCAGGTAGAAAGGAAGATTATTTGGAATAATATTGCTGAAATCAAACAAAACAAAAGTAATATTCAGAATAGTGTTGCTGAGAACAACTGGAACAATCTGATTCAGAGTGTAGCTCTTTCTGTATTAGTTCTTGGCTTGGTTGGCTTGGGTTGGCTACAAATTGAGTCTAATCGCAAGTGGAAAAAGATACTAGAAGAGAGAATTTCATCAGCTAACTCTTCAACTATGGGTCCGGGTCCAGTTAATAGTAGGGCTACTGATGCAAGGATTGAAGATTTTGAAAAGCAGGTGATAAACTTAAGAAAAGAATTTAGTGAGGCTGTTGCAAAGATGAGCAGTCAGGATAATTCACCTCCCAAAGATCCATGGGGAAGTTCATCTAACGCAAAATTTACAACTCAATCCACCAAAATGTCAAACACTTCTGATTCTTCATCTGATAAAAGTTCTGTCACTCTTTATAATGACGTTTTAGAACGTTATCAGGATAATACAGACCGTCAAAATGCTTTGATCAGCTCCTGGTCTCCCTCAGTGGAATCTATACACAATATAAATGAAGTTACTGCTGGAGAAGGTGCGGTTCCTGAACTTCAAGCAAGTAAGCTTGGAGGATTTTACTGTATTGAGGGAGCCTCAGGGAGCATTGAAGCTTTTCCTATTCCTGGGAAATTTAATATTCAAGTCATTGAATATACCTTTGACCGTCAAGGGGGAGGCACGGGGTCGCGGATCAAGAAGCTAGTGAAACCAGCCATTTTCCGTGAGCGAGGTGGTGCGTTACAACTGGTAGAGAAAGGCATAATCGTCACTACCTGATTTTGCGCGGGTCTTTTTCTCATTAGGGCTGAGCGATGAATGTCACCTGTTTACTGGAATACGCTGGGGGGTTGTGGTTCGGGACTTCTGAGGATGGCCTTTTGCGGCAGGACTTGACTAGCGGTAACGTCTCTGCAGCAGGGAACCAGCTTAATATCAAGTGCCTCTACGCTCCGCCCGGTAGCACAGCTCCGCCTTGGTGCGGGACCGGGAATCGCGGGTTGTTGGAGTTTAAGGACGGGTGGGTTAAGGTACCGTTTCCCTTACCCGGTAGTGATGTGCGGATGGTAGTCCGGGATGGAACGCGCCTCTGGTTTGCGACCAACAGCGGGTTATTGCGTCAGCATGGGAACGCTAATAAGGTTTTTGATGAGGTGGATGGTCTGCCCAACCGCCGGGTCAAGAGTGTCCTGACCACAGACACCGGAGGCGTTTGGTGTGGGACTGAGGGTGGCTTGGTTTATTTGCTGGATGACCAGCTCAGTGTTGTTGAAGAATTAAAGAGTGAACACATCACCTGTCTCCTCCGGGACCAGAAGGGAAATCTTTGGTGTGGGACACAAAAGGGCGTCTGGCGGCGAGAAGCTCAAGTCTGGTCCCTAGTTTTCGAGACCAAGAAAGTCCGTTGTCTGCTAGAGGACCCCCAAGGACAGGTGTGGTGTGGCACAGAGAAAGGGCTATGGGTCTACGCAGCAGAAGTGGTAGGTCAGCGAGTCCGGGTTGTGAAACGGACTTGGCGGCTGGTAGAGCAAATTTCGGGCGCGGTCAACTGTCTATGTCTTGACCATAGCGGGCAACTCTGGTGCGGAACCGAGGAGGGTATTTCTCTCGTTTTGGGGGAGCTTAATCCTGCCGCTATGAGCGAGACGATTCCAAAGGAAGTCCCGCCACCGAGTCCCAGCGTTATTGCAGCCGCAGTCCAGTTAGAACCCCCAGTCTTGCAGATTTTTGCTGGGGCTAGTGCGAAGGGAGTTATCCGCTTAAATCGTACTAATTACAAGAAGCCAGTGCAGATTAGTTTGGGTAATCCACCCGCCCGGGCAACCGTACTCCTCTCTCCTAAAACGACTTACGATGAACTCATAAATATAACGGTAGACACCTTAAAAGATGTAGCCCCAGGCGATTATGTAATTAACCTCACCGCCACTGCTGAGGGAATAACTATTCTTCCGGTTCAAGTAGCTGTCACGATATTACCCCGCCCCAGCTTGAGTCTTGTGGTACCTAGACAAACAGTCCTTAGCCCTGGGGAAAAAACAATTCTCACGATTCCGCTTGAACGCATAGCCTACGCTGGTCCCCTAACCCTCAGTTCCCGAGGGGTACCCCCTGGTTTGGCAGTCAGGTTTTTAACCAATCCGGTGACGACACAAGCCGAACTCGAATTAACCGCTGATGTTGCTGTTCCCGGTTTGCATACCTTCCAAATTCTCGGTAGCGCAAAAGATATTACCGTTGAACCCATAAGCGTGACGGTTAAAGTAACCCCTAGGCCGTCACCTGAGAAGAAATCCACGGGTGGTAAGAAATCACTATTTTTAAGAATTTTTGGTGTTTTGACGGTTGTAGTGATAGTTATCCTAGGATTTTCAGATTTTAGTGCGCTTCCACCGACAGTAAGTGACGAAGAGATTTTACGAGTTGCTAAGTCTGGTGGTTTGATGGTGCGGATACGGGTACCACCGGAGGCTAAAACTCGGTTGAGTACTCTTAAGGTTGTCCATGAAAAAAATAAGAAATTATACGTATGCAACGATAAAGAGAAACCAGGCTTAATTATTTGTGACCAAGACTTACCCCTAGGCACTTATACTTTAACCATTGAGTATCCCGGCTATCGTCCTTTTATTATCCAGGGTATCGAGAAAAATAACCCAATTGGTATTTATAATGACAAAACTGGCAGTGTCGAGTCTGGATTACAGTTACCGCGCAAGTTTTTTGGAATTTGGTGACTAGGAGCAATCATGACCTACCCCTCACGCCTCACCTCCGCTGTCCTACTCTTCGCCCTCGCTACCAATCCCGCCTGGGCCATCAAGACGCAAACTATCACCGCCCAGACTATCAGCATTTCAAGTAACCAGCACGTTGACATGAATCTAGATAACAACCCTATCCCCATTGCCAATGTGCCCATGGTCCTAGCCGAGCAGACCCGTACAGACCCCAGCACACCCTTGGGGCCGGGGGTAGCCTCTTTAGGGAATCTCTATGGTTTCAACGCCAACACCGATGATTTAAAACGCGCTATCGGTGACTTGCCCCTGTTAGAAAACCAAAAATCCTTCGTGGGTTATGGACAGATGTTGCAGCAGATCCAGATAGTGTCTCCGGCTCAGCGCAAGAGTGCCCGTCGCGTCAGTCAGGATGCTCTTGATGGTGGCAAATTCCGGGGTATCCCTAATGATGTGCGCCGCATCCTCATCCGCTACCTCACCTTCAAATCCTATGGTCGTTCCGTCCTTCAGTAGTCTGGCAATCCTAGCCATTCTTCCAGGTCGCTAGCTCCCCATTTTACGGATGTGCGGCGGGTGCCCCAGCCGGGATGCTAGGGACAGGACCCAGAGGAAATGATGACCAGTGAATTATTGATAGCCTTCTCCGACCAACTCGCGGCGACCGTCGCCAAGGCCGGTCAATGGGTGGTGGGTGTAGATGCCCGTCAACGCCATACGGTGAGCGGGATGTCTTGGCAAGCAGGGGTAGTTGTCACCGCCCACCATGCCCTGCGCCGAGACGAAGACCTGACCTTAATCTTGCCCACGGGTGGCACAGCCCCCGCGACCCTGGTGGGTCGTGACCCCAGTACGGACCTCGCCGTACTCCGCCTAGACCAGACCTTACCCCTACCCGGATTTGCCCCCGCTGCCCAGGTGGGACAGATAGTTTTAGCCTTGGGCCGTAATGAAGAAGGGGTGAGTACCAGTCTGGGGGTGGTCAGTGCCCTGAGTGGGGGCTGGCGGACTTGGCGGGGCGGCAAGATTGACCAGTTCCTGCGACCAGACTTGAATCTGTATCCGGGCTTCTCCGGCGGACCCTTGGTAGATAGTCAAGGCGGATTATTGGGGATGAATACGGCGGGCCTGTCGCGTAATCTGGGACTCACCATCCCGGTCGTGACCATCCGGCGCGTAGTCGGGCAACTCCTGAGCCAAGGCCGAGTGACCCGTGGCTACCTGGGGATTGGGATGCAACCCGTGCGCCTCCCCGAAAACCTCCGCGCGAGCTTGGACTTAAGCGGCGGTGTGATTGTGGTCAATGTCGAGCCGGGTTCCCCGGCGGACCAAGGGGGAATATTGCTCGGGGATGTGCTAGTCCGGTTGGCGGGGACTGCCGTGGCTGACCCCGGTGATGTTTTAGGACTGTTGGGAGCGGAGCAGGTGGGCCAAACCGTCGTTGCCCAAGTCATCCGGGGCGGGCAATTGACTGAACTCACTATTAGCGTGGGCGAACGGCCCCAGCGGGGAGGCTGAGATGCTCGACCAAGCGTTACAAGCCGTCGCCGCCCGACTCCAGACGGTCACCGTCCAGATTGAAACCCGCCGGGGGAGTCAGGGTTCCGGGGTGATTTGGGGAGCGGGCTTAATTGTCACCAATGCCCATGTCGTCCCCAGTGCAGGGGTGCGGGTGCGCTGGCAGCAAGAGGTCTTTACCGCTGAAGTCCAGTCCCGCGCTCCAGAGTTGGATCTAGCGGTCCTCAAGATTGTGGGGCTACCTGCAATCACCCCAGCCGTGAGCGGAGATTACCCGTTGTGTCCCGGTCAACTGGTTCTAGCGGTTGGCAATCCTTTGGGAGTCCGGGGGGCGGTATCCTGGGGCGTGGTTCACCGGGCAGGTGGGCGTTGGGTCCAAGCCGATGTGCGTTTAGCTCCCGGTAACTCCGGTGGTCCCCTCGCCGATGCCCAAGGCCGGGTGATTGGCGTGAATAGTCGGGTGCTAGGCGGGTTGGCTCTCGCCATCCCGAGTCCCGTCATCCAGCGATTTTTGCAGGGTCCGGGTCGGCGGTTGGGGGTGACGGTGCAAGCCGTTCAGAGCGGTTCCTTGGTCCTGGTTGTCGAACCGGGAAGTGCGGCAGCGAGGGCGGGTTTACTGCAAGGGGACCTCCTCTCTATCACCCCCGAGCAGCTTGCAGATAGCCTAGCCCAAGCTCCCCCCAACCTGAGTTTGATGGTCAATCGCGGGGGTAAGTCGCTCCCCGTGATCGTCGGGTTTACACAGGCGGCGGCATGATCCAGGTGGTGGTGGTCGCGCAGTCGGTGGTGGTCCGGGCGGGGTTGGAGGCAGTGATAGCGACCCAGCCCGCCTTGCGTGTCCTAGCCAGTGGCAGTGTCCTGGCCCCGCTCTTGGACTTACACCCCGATGTGGTTCTGCTTGACCTTGACCCTGAGGACGATCTTCCTCCCTTCACTCAGTCCCCGGCCTGGGTTCTGCTTACGGAGGAGCCGGACTCGGCCTGGGTTTTGAAGGTCCTGCGGGCAGGGGTGCGGGGGGTCTTGGCTCGGGGAGCGAGTGCTATGGAGATTACCGGGGCGGTCCTTGCTGCCGCAAGTGGCTTAGTCGTCCTCCAAGCCGAACTCCTGGACCTATTGCCCCTCCTCCCCGAACGTCCTACCCTGGTCTCCGCACTCTCGCCCCGCGAGGGAGAGGTCTTGACGATGTTGGCAGAGGGCCTCGGGAACAAGACGATTGCCCGTCGTCTCAATATCTCGGAACACACCGTCAAGTTCCATGTCGCCTCCCTCTTCACCAAGCTCAATGCCTCTAGCCGCACAGAAGCTGTTACTTTAGGGGCGCGGTTAGGTTTGATTCTGCTTTGACGTATCAGACCTCTCTTATTCTGAGAACACAGATAAATTAAGACATAGCATTCAAAGGATGAATTATATAATTCCTACGTACTTGCCATACAACCCACATTTCGTGGACACTATTACCTGTAAACAGTCTAGAAGCTCATCTAAGTACCTGTGATTATGTGGCCTTGGGATCAAGGACGCCTAGAATACTTCCAGTTTGATGTCCTGCGGCAAATCGCGGCCTATGTTGAGGCGCATAATTTCAAGGCAGCGGATAGGGCAAGCCTATCTGCTGAGACCGGACTAAGCTTTGCACCGCTAGACTACAAGCCTTGGCGTAACTATTCTCGTGTTCTCAAACTCACCCTTTTAGTAAGCGAAGTTGGTGAAGATGCTCAACCTACGCCTATCGCGAGCATTCTCTCCCGACCAGGAGCAGTCACTTGTGATGAGTATCTCCACTTCCTACTCTGCGCGTTTACCGAGCCTGCGCCAGCTTTAACTGACTGGCGACCGGATGCAGAGTTTCGATATCCTCTATTGTTTGCGCTCAAATACCTTCTAGCAAAATCAGTGATCACTACAAGCCCTGTCGCTGGGCTTGATGAGATTATCGGTGCATATCGGACTAGCGGCTTCGATGGAAGTGAAGACGAAGAGCAATTCATTTCAGTTGTCAGCTTGAGTTCCAGCTATGAAGCTTCTGGTAGGAGTGTCCCGGCAGACCTGCGTAGGCAAGCACGTGAGAGCTTGAAAGTTATTACCCAAATTTCTTATCTTCACGTCCGCAGTAATCAAATCATTGTTTCTCTAAATCCGGCAGACGCGCAAGAAATCTTTGCCGATCTAGCTCCAATTTCCGGTCCCCGCGCAGTTGACCGTGAAGCAGAAATACGCAGGCTAGCCGAGCTCTTTAAGGGCGGTAGTACCAGTATCGTTTTTGACTATCTCAATACAGTTATTGGAGAGGTAGTGGAAAGCGGATTTCAAGAGGGAAGTAAGGTTAAGAAGACGCATATTACTATCGAGCGTAACGCTGGTCTGCGAAGAGAATATTTCGCGGCGAATCCAACTGCGATTTGTGATGTCTGTGCTCCAAATACTAAAAGAACATATCCATGGACAAATCGCATTTTAGACGTACATCATCTTCTACCACTTTCTTCTGGCACTCGCGTTGAAGGGGGGAGCACTACTTTTAAAGACCTTGTTGCAGTGTGTCCAAGTTGCCACCGAGCGATACATCGCTACTACGATATGTGGCTTGATACTAATGACCGTAAAGACTTTAAGAGTGGTGATGAAGCTCAAGCAGTATACCGAGAAATGAAATCTCATTTCCCTGGCCTAATTTTATGACTACTAGAGCATTCGGCTTAACCAATACTCGTATTAGGGAGCAACTTAAGCTGCTTGAAAAAGCAGAACGAACCGACGAACCACTTACTAAGGTCTTGGCAAATGCCGATTGGTCGTATGATGACCTGATTTACGAAAATTCGCGCACTAGATTATACAGAGCTAATTTTCCTCCTGTGCTAGATGAGTTCCGATTAGAAGGCCAACCTATACCCATGGTGAGCTTTTTCTCGGGCTGTGGCGGAATGGATTTGGGGCTAGAAGCCGTAGGCTATCACCATGTGGCTGCATTTGAAATTAATGAGCTATTTTGCAAAACGCTACGCCGCAATCGTCCAAACTGGAACGTCTTCGGCCCTCCAACGCATTCAGGTGATGTATCCCGCTTCGATGACATCGCCGAAGCTCTTACATCGCTAGTGCAGACGCCGTTTGAGGGGCTATTTGTCGGCGGTCCCCCATGTCAGCCGTTCTCAATTGCGGCGAATCAGCGATTTGCAAGATGGAGTGACGACTTCAAGAGAGTAGGCTTTTTACACGAAAAAAATGGAAGCCTTCTTTTTGATTTTCTGCGCCTCATCATCGAGTTCAGGCCACAAGCATTTGTCATCGAGAATGTATCAGGACTACGCAGCATTGATAATGGTGCACAGTTAGCAATGGCAGTTGAGCAATTGCAAATCAACGGTTATCACGTTGAAGAGCCGTTCGTGCTTAATGCAGCGCACTATGGTGTCCCTCAGCAAAGATTGCGGCTATTCATTATTGGAACACGCGGTCGCAGCGTGTTTAACCGTCCTGTACCGCGCGCAGAGAGCATCAGTGCGGGGAGTATTTTGGATAGTGGCATAGCGAAGTTGCTCAATAGCGAAACGCGCGAGCACAAGGCAGAGTCCATTCTTCGTTACATGAGGCTTGATTACGGACGGCGGGATCAATTAGGAAGGGTAGATAGGCTTGACCCCTCATTACCTTCAAAGACGGTCATTGCTGGCGGTACGGGTGGTGGAGGTCGCTCGCACTTGCACCCAGAAATCCCACGCACATTAAGTGTTAGGGAATGTGCACGCCTTCAAACGTTCCCCGATAATTACGTATTCATTGGTGCTTCTGCACGACAGTTCACACAGGTAGGAAATGCTGTGCCTCCTGCTTTAGCAGCTCAAATTGGACGCAGTGTCTGGGAGAGTTATTTTTAGCAAATCACACCGGGGCGGTTACTTTAGGGGCGCGGTTAGGTTTGATTCTGCTTTGACGCGCTCTCAACTACTTCACATAGCGTTGGGATGGTCAATGCCCAACAACGTCAAGCTATTGGCAAGGACCTGCTGACTGGCACGAAATAAGCCCCAACGAGCGTGAGCCAAGGGAGGATTTTCGATGATGACACTGCCAAAAACCCGGCAACGGTCATAGAACTTGTTGAACAGGTCCGCGACTTCGACGAGATAAACCACGACGCGGTGGGGTGCACGTTCCTGGGCGGCTAAACGGTAAACCTCGGGGGCGGCGAGGAGCACTAGGGCTAGTTTGCGTTCCTCGGGTTCTGTAAAGATTAGCTGACCCGTCTCATTGAGGAAGTGAAATTCGTCCGGGGCGATAATTCCTTTCTCCTGGGCATTGCGCTCTAGGGAACAGGTACGGGCATGGGCGTACTGAGCATAAAAAACGAGGTTGTCATTGCGCTGTTTGACCGCCAAATCCAAATCAAACGTTACCGGAGAATCGGCGGACTGACTGAGCAGGTACCACCGCGCCGCATCCACACCGACAGCATCCTTGGGGCTATCAATGCCGTAGAGCAGGTCATCCACGGTCACGCCCGTCCCGGTACGTTTGGACATACGGACTTCTTCTTTTTGCCCGGTCACTGGGTCTTGGCGGTAGAGTTTGACGAGTTGCCCGATGATGACTTCCAGGGTGTCGGGGGGATAACCAAAAGCTTGGACAATGGCCTTGAGCCGGGGGACGTAGCCATGGTGGTCTGCGCCCAAGATATTGATTAAGCGGTCGTAGCCCCGTTGGAGTTTGGCGTGGTGGTAGGCGATGTCGGCAGCCATGTAGGTGTATTCGCCCGTGGACTTTTTGAGAACGCGGTCTTTGTCGTCGCCAAACTCGGTAGTTTTGAAGAAGGTGGCAACTTGTTCACTGCCGTCCTCAAGCTGGGTCGTCTCTAACCTGAGATAACCCTTTTGGTCTAACGCTTGCACACCCTGCTCAATGGCCGAGGGCGACCCGGTATGGAGGGTCCGTTCACTGAACCAATGGTCAAACTCGGTGCGAAAAGCGCGGAGGGTTTGCTCTTGCTGGGCCAACATCTGGTGATAGGCGTATTCCCGGAACTCAGGGTCGGGCTGGGTCCGCCAGCTATCACCTACTTCTTGTAAGAGCGTCTGGGCCAGCTCCTGAATCGAGGAACCCTGGTAGCCCTGCTCGGGCATGGGGAAGTCTTCACCTAATGCTTGGCGGTAACGGGCTTGCAAGGAAGTACCCAGCAGGTTCATCTGGTTGCCTGCATCATTAATGTAGAACTCGCAAGTGACGGTATGTCCGGCGAATCTTAATAAGTTAGCAATGGCAGAGCCGAGGGCCGCCCACCGTCCGTGGCCCACATGCAGGGGTCCGGTGGGGTTGGCGGAGACGAATTCGAGCAAGATTTTTTCAGCCCGCCGGGGAGTCGTCCGTCCGTAGTCCGCGCCCTGGGCCAAAACCTCATGCAAGCCCCGGTCAATCAGTGCATCACTTAGATGGACATTGAGGAAACCCGGTCCCGCAATACTCAGGGTTAAATCCGGGGTCTCTAAATGGTCCGCGATGGCTTGGGCAAGGGCGCGGGGCGGGATTTTTGCCAGTTTGGTCAGCGATAGGGCGATGGGTGTGGCGTAATCACCGTGGTCGGGATTTTTGGGTTTCTCAATGACCACGCTCATTAGCTCTGGGGGGTCCGTGAGTTGACCCAGCCCATTTTTGAAAGCCATCGTGAGGGCGTGGTGGAGATGTTGTTGAATTAGGTCACTCAGGACCAGCGATGCCATGGATATGCCTGCTAGCGTTTAAAATCCTATGTTAAGGGATAGGGGTACGGGATGTTGAAGCGCAGGGTGGTGTTGACCGGAATGGCGGGGAGTTGGCAGGCGATGGCGGCACCGGAGGACCCCTTGGCGCGTTATCAACGGCAACTTCCGCCCAACTACGGGCCGGGGGCCGTCTTTCAGGTCCAAGCCCAACCCCAAGGCGAAAAAATTATCCTCACCGGGCGGGTCCTCTTGCCCCAGGAACACACGGCTCTGACCGCTGAGTTTCGCCCGCAAACAGTCGAGGACCGAACAACTAGCTTTCCCTATCCCCAGGTGGGTACGCGCTGCTACGCCGTGGTTACGGCTCGTCGCGTGGATTTACGGGCGAAGAACGATAGCACCAGTGAACTAGTTTCCCAGGCAGTGCAGGGGGATACCTTACTTTTGCTGGCCTCAGAAGCCAAGGGCTATGAGGTACTGCGGCAGTGGGACGGCTACCGGGGTTGGCTCCCGCAAAATACTGTACAGGCGTTGGACCCAGCTGAGTTTAGACAGTGGCAGCAGCAACCCCGTGTAATGGTTTTGAGCGATACCGAGCGGTATGACGCGGGGGCAATTCTTCCTACTGATACCGCTATTACCCCGACGCGCCCTTTAGCCTTGAGCCAGACAGCGGCCCAAGTCCGCACCCAGGTTATCCAGTCCGCCCAGGCTTTTTACGAGAAGAGCCGGACTACGCCTTACCCTTACCTCTGGGGAGGCACTTACGGGACCGCGCTGGATTGTTCCGGGTTCACCCAAACGGTATATCGGCTGGCGGGTCTTGCTATCCCCCGCGACACTTACCAGCAACAGGGTTTCGGTCAGAAAGTCCAAGCTAGCCCCGTGAATTTGGCGAACTTGCAAGCGGGCGATCTACTGTTCTTCAGCGAGAATAACCGCCGTGCTACCCATGTGGGCATTTACATGGGCGCGGGGGACTTCCTCCACTGTTCAGGGGGCAAGGGCAACCGGGGTCTAGGCCGCAATAATCTCCAAGGGAAACTCACTTACGAAAATTTCCTCCGCAGTATCTGGTGGGGAGCCGCCCGTCTCATCCCCGCCACTGGGAGCAACAGTTTAGGACTTTACGCTAAGGTTTAGGGGAAGGGTTTTTCCCTTAGTCGAATAGCTGTTTGCGTATTATCAAGCGGTCTTTGCGGTTAAATTCTAAAAGACTGACTGTTTGAAGTGGACCCGGTAATCTGGACAGCCAGCTAAGTTATGCTCTTGCCCCTAAACTGGTTATCAGAAGGAGTATTTCCATGGCACAATCTCGTAAAAAGTACAGCTCTGACCTCAAAGCTAAAGTGGCTCTTGAAGTGCTCAAAGGCGAGCACACTATTGCTGAATTAGCAGCTCGTTTCCAGTTGCATCCTGTCCAGATCTCCCAAGGGAAAAAGATGCTTCTAGATGGCGTTCCTTCCCTGTTTCCGGGCCAGCATGTTACAGAACAGAACAAAGATGCTGCCCTGGTTGATACGCTCTATCGACAAATTGGGCAACTCACGTATGTTGAGACCCTTTTACGGTTCTCGGCGCAGGTGCGTTTGGCTGCACGAGCAAGGCTACAGAGTCAATTGCAAGCCTCAGGGCCGCCATGGGGATTGAAGCACTGTACCCAAAACCTTCAACAAGTGCTCCAGCAAAGGCACACAAGGTTTGGCCTTGCTGACTATCAGGCGTAGATGTGGTAAGAGCGAATCAAGTCTGGGCCGCCGATATTACCGATATCCGTCTGGGCACGAAGTTCATCTACTTGGCAGTGGTATGCCTACAGCCGTCGCGGTATTGGCTGGGCGGGGCAGACTCTGGAGGCGAGTTTGGCGATGGCAGCGTTACAGATGGCGTTAACCAACCGTGCAGTCAGTTCAGGTTTGGTGCATCACGACCACCGGGGAGTGCAATATGCATCCTACATCAGACCGCTTCAGGCGCAGGGCATCGGCATGAGTCGCAAGGGTAACCCCTAGGATAATGCTCGTGCTGAGCGGTTGATGAAAACGTTGAAGTATATAGCCTGCTCGCGAAGCATGGAGGTGTACCTGAACGAGTACGAGAACTTGGCTGATGCCAGAGCAGCCATCGGGCATTTCTGGGAAAAGGTGTACAATCAAAAGCGGTTACATTCCGCGCTGGGGTATCTACCGCCAGCAGGGTTTGAGCGAAATCAACAACCTCTTAACTACCTGTCTCAATACTGGGGTTCACTACAGCTGAATCTTTGATGCACCCTTAAGAGAACGAGAACTAAGCATGGAACAAGCCCAACTCAACGGACTCACTAATTTCATCTGGAACATTGCCGACGATGTGCTGCGTGATGTCTATGTGCGAGGCAAGTACCGCGATGTGATTCTCCCGATGACAGTTCTACGCCGCCTGGATGCTGTGTTGGAACCAACCAAGCAGAAGGTGCTGGAGATGAAGAATGCTCTGGACTTAGCGGGGATCGTGAATCAAGCTGATGCCCTCCGTAATGCCGCTGGACAGGCTTTCTACAACACCTCACCGTTTCTCCTGCGCGACCTTAAATCACGCGCTACCCAGCAAAAACTCAAGGATGATTTTGAAGCTTATCTCGACGGATTCTCGTCGAATGTTCAGGATATTCTCATTAACTTTGAATTCCGTAATCAGATTCCACGTCTCTCTAAAGCCGATGCCCTGGGTCAACTTATTGAGAAGTTTCTCGACAAAGACATGAACCTCAGCCCGTACTTCGTGGGTGACCAGCCGGGTCTGGATAATCACTCAATGGGTACTATGTTTGAGGAGCTTGTCCGGCGCTTCAACGAAGAGAATAACGAAGAAGCTGGTGAGCACTGGACACCCCGTGATGCAGTCCGGCTTATGGCCAATTTGATGTTCCTGCCGGTGGCGGATAAAATTGAGTCTGGAACTTACTTACTCTATGACTGCGCCTGCGGTACGGGCGGTATGTTAACTGTGGCGGAGGAAACCCTCAAGAAAATTGCCGAGAAGCACGGTAAACAAGTCGCCACCCACCTCTATGGGCAGGAAATTAACGCTGAGACCTACGCCATCTGTAAAGCTGACCTTCTACTTAAAGGGGATGGTGATGCAGCGGACAACATCATTGGTGGGCCGGAGTACTCCACCTTGGCAAATGATGCTTTTCGTCATCGCGAATTTGACTTTATGCTCGCTAATCCACCCTATGGCAAGAGCTGGAAGAGTGACCTAGAGCGCATGGGAGGCAAGAAAGAACTCAAAGACCCACGTTTTGTTATTCGCCATGCGGGTGATTCAGAATATTCCCTTATCACGCGCTCTAGTGACGGTCAGATGCTTTTCCTGGCCAATATGCTGAGCAAGATGAAGCACGACACGCCTTTGGGGAGTCGCATTGCCGAAGTACACAATGGTTCTTCCCTCTTTACCGGAGATGCAGGTCAGGGTGAAAGTAATATCCGCCGTTGGGTGATTGAGAGTGACTGGTTGGAGGCTATTGTCGCTCTGCCCCTGAATCTCTTTTACAACACAGGCATTGCCACCTATGTTTGGGTGCTCACGAACCGGAAGCCCGAACACCGCAAGGGTAAGGTACAACTCATTGATGCCACTCAGTGGTTCCGTCCCCTCCGCAAGAACATGGGCAAGAAGAACTGTGAACTCGCTCCCGAAGATATCCAGCGCATTTGTGATACCTTCCTCGCTTTTGAGGAAACACCCCAGTCAAAAATCTTCCTCAATGCTGCTTTTGGTTACTGGAAGGTAAAAGTTGAGCGCCCGCTTCGCCTTCATAGCCAACTCACCCGCCAGCGCATTGAGACTCTGCGTTTTGCCTCAGGAGATGAAGATATCCGCACGGTGCTCTACAACGAACTTGGCGATGCGCTCTTTGAAAACCCTGCATCCGTCCGCAAAGAACTGGAAAAGCTCGTTAACGACTGGGGCGCGGATACTGAGGAGGACGAGGAAGGCGAAAATGGCTCTGCGAAAAAATCTCTGTCCGATAGTAAAAAAAAGAAACTTCTCAGTGAAGCGACTTGGCGACGGGATGCCCAACTTGTCGAAACGGCTACCAAGCTCCGCGAAGTTTTGGAGGATGGTCTTTTTGAAGACCACAATATTTTCCTGGAAAAAGTTGATACTGTCCTGAAAAAGCTCAACCTTAAGCTTAATGCTGCCGACCTGAAACTCATTATTAATGCGGTCAGTTGGCGTGAAGAGGATGCCGCCTGTGTGATTAAGAAAGTCTACAAGCCGGGAAAGGCTGAACCTAATCCCCTAAACGGGCTATTCGAGGCGGTGATTGATGAGAAGACTTGTGTGGTTGAGTACGAACCTGACAGTGAATTACGGGATAACGAGCAGATTCCTTTGCTGGAAGAAGGGGGTATTGAGGCGTTTATTCAGCGTGAAGTTTTACCCTATACGCCGGACGCTTGGATTGTGGAGGCGGACACGAAGATTGGTTATGAGATTAGTTTCACGCGCCATTTCTACCAACCGCCAAAACTGCGAACGCTCGCTGAGATTAGCGCCGACATTCTCGCATTAGAGCAAGAAACAGAAGGGCTGTTGAGTGAAATCACTAAAGGAACATTGAATCATGAGCATCAACACTAAGTCCATTTGGAAAATAGAAACCGGGATTACAGATATTGATATTCCCTGGAAGAAACTTGCAGCATCCGAAATTGAAAGTATCAAAAATATCTGGGCGGAACAGAAAAAACGATTGCAAGGCACGAGCCAATTAACTAAGTTCACGGAACGCTTAAGTCGAGAATGGGCAATTGAGACGGGGATTATCGAAAACCTTTATCAGATAGATCGTGGGATTATCCAGACACTAATTGAACGCGGTTTCCAGGCCGAGTTTCTCACCCATGGCTCTACGAATAAATCAACAAGTTATGTGCTCAATTTATTAAGGGATCAGCAAAATGCCTTGGAGGGAATTTTTAACTTTATTACTCAAAGGCGGGAGCTTTCTACTTCTTATATTAAGGAATTACATGCAGCACTTCTACATAGCCAGAGCCATACAGATGCACAAGACACACTCGGCAATTTGACTGAAATTCCTCTGATTAAGGGTACCTGGAAAACCCAACCAAACTATCCCACTAGGGATGGAGTGTTAATCACCTACTGCCCTCCTGAGCAAGTAGCCTCAGAAATGGATCGCCTGGTTGCTATGCATCATGCACATCGGTCAAATAATATTGCACCTGAAGTAGAAGCTGCTTGGTTACATCATCGGTTTTCCCAGATTCACCCATTTCAAGATGGTAGTGGTCGTGTTTGTCGAGCACTTGCTTCAATGATTCTAGTCCGTGCAGATCTTTTCCCTTTAGTTGTTACACGCGATGACAAGAACGCATATTTGGATGCGCTTGAGGCGGCAGATCATGGTGATCTGAAACCACTGGTTGACCTCTTCGCTACTCTACAGCGTGTTCAGTTCCGCAAAGCTACCGCATTATCTGAGAATATTCTTTCTACCGGGGTAGATATCGTTTCTGTGATGGATAGCTTGCTGAGGGTAGCAAAACAATCTAAGGCATCCTTAGAACAGGAGCGTTATAAAGTATTAGAACATGCAAAAGTGTTGGAATCAGACACCGAATCCTACCTTGAGCAGCTCGTGCCAAATCTTCAGCAAGTGCTGCAAAGTGTAAGCTCCGAAGGAAATGCATTAGTCAGACAATCTAATTCAGAAACAGATCATTATTTCCGTGCTCAGATCATCGAAAATGCTCGTAACTATTTGAAGTACTTTGCAGATACTTTATCTTACAAATCTTGGGTATCTTTAAATATGTTTTGGGAGCGTCGCGCATACCTTGTCTTTGCTTTTCACGGAATTGGTCGCCCTTTCACTGGCAGTTTGGTCTGCGCTCCATTTCTGAAATTTCGTGACACGGGTGAAGATGAGAAAAGTGTGTCTATTTTTCCTGTTGCTGATGAAGCTTTTATCTTTTTTTACAATGAACCTCTTGATCGTATCCAGGAGCGTTTCCAAGTCTGGAGAGAAAAAGTGGTGCTTGTGGCATTACAACAGCTTGGAGAGAACCTATGATATTTTTTCGTGCGTTATCTGTAAATCTAATTGAGGGGTTCCAACATGATTGAGGGACTTAAGCCCTATGCGGAATATAAAGAGTCGGGTGTTCCTTTCATTGGAGAAATACCAGAGCATTGGAAAATTAAGCCACTTAAGCATTGGGTCAAGATAAATACCGAGGTGCTCCTAGAAACAACGCCACCTAATTATAAGTTTAAGTATTTAGATATTGGTTCGGTCGGAACCGGAAGATTAACAAATAAACCTCAGCAACTTTTATTTAGCGATGCGCCTTCAAGAGCGCGACGTATTGTTCATGTCGGAGATACATTGGTCTCAACTGTTAGAACTTACTTGAAAGCAGTTTACTTTGTTGAGGAAGCCAACAACCTTGTTTGCTCTACTGGTTTTGCAGTAATAACCCCCCGGACTGGAACAATCATGAAGTTTGTAAGCTACCTCGCACAGAGTAGTCCGTTTATTGACCGAGTCACAGCGGAATCTGTGGGTATTGCTTACCCAGCAATAGCCGAATCGATACTGGGCAGGTTCCGTGTTGTAGTACCTCCCTCAGAGGAACAAGCTGCCATTGTTCGATTCCTCGACCATGTGAACCAAAAAATCGACGGGTTTATCCGCGCCAAACGGAAGCTTATCGCACTCCTGAACGAGCAGAAACAGGCAATCATTCACCATGCTGTTACCCGTGGACTTGACCCCGATGTGCCACTGAAACCTTCTGGAGTTCCTTGGCTTGGAGATATTCCGGCGCATTGGGAGGTGACTACTTTGAGAATGCGCTATACTGTCGAACTTGGGAAAATGCTAGATGCTAAACGTATCACCGGACGCTACTTAATCCCTTACCTAAGAAATCGTGACGTTCAATGGGACAGAATTCTAATTAGGGTTCTTCCCGTGATGGATTTTAAGCCAGAGGAATATGCTCGCTATACCCTCAAAAAGGGTGACTTATTAGTATGTGAAGGTGGTCAAGTAGGGCGATGCGCTTTTTGGAATGAAGAGATTCCGGTATGTGGATTTAAAAAGGCTCTGCATCGAGTTCGAGCTATCAATAATGCTCATGATTTTCCACGAATTTTATTTTACCAAATGTAACTTATAGCTGGGCTTGGGATATTTAGTGCTGATGGAAACGAAAACACGATTGCCCATCTTACATGTGAGAAGCTGCGTACACATCATTTTGTTTTTCCACCGTTCTCAGAGCAGTTAAGAATTGCTTCTTATCTCGACAATGAGCTAAATCAGATCAACACTGCCATCACCCGCACCGAACGCGAGATATCACTAATGCAGGAATACCGTACCCGGCTGACAGCATACATTGTGACGGGTAAATTAGATGTGCGGGAGGCTGCTGCTAAACTGCCTGACTTGCCTAGCGATGTAAAGGATTCAGTAGATGAGACACTTGAGCAAGTTCTTGACCTAGAGCCCGAAGATGATTGAGCGCAGAAAGTTCCCTTTTTGGGAACTAAGAGAGTATAATTTAGAGATGGGAACTTAGATATGCGCATCATTTCTAAGAGACCCCTGGTGGAGTACGGAGCTAGCGTTCCTGCGGCAAAGTCGGAGCTAGATGCTTGGCACGCAGAAGCCAAAGCGGCAGATTGGGCAACGCCCACGGACGTAAAGGAGAAATATGGCAATGCCAGCATTCTCAAGGACGGACGGGTAGTGTTCAATATCTGCGGGAACAAGCACCGGCTGGTGGTGTGGATCAACTACGAGTTCCGTATCATCTACATCCGTTTTCTGGGCACCCACGCTAGATACGACCAAATAGACGCGCAGACCATCTAATGAAACCCAAAGTGATTAAGACGGAAACAGATTACCAAGATGCCCTCACCCGCATCGAAATGCTCTTTGAAGCCAAGCCCGGTTCACCCGATGGCGACGAGCTAGAACTGCTCATCACTTTAGTAGAGCGTTACGAGGAAAAAGTCTACCCCATTGACCTGCCCAGCCCCGTAGAGGCGATCCGATTCCGCATGGAACAGCAGGGGCTCAAAGCAAAAGACTTGGTTGCTTATATCGGCAGTGCCTCCAAAGTATCCGAAATCCTCGCGGGCAAACGTCCCCTCAGCCTGACCATGATCCGCAACTTAGTGAATGGGCTGGGCATCCCTGCGGAAGTCCTCCTCCAGGAACCAGGAGCAAAGCTTGCCTCCGAAGTTGTATTAGAGCAAGGTCGCCAGTTTCCGTTAGCAGAAATGGTGAAGCGGGGCTGGTTTACTGGATTTTCAGGTACCGTAACTGAGGCCAAGCAAAATCTAGAAGACTTAATCAACAATTTTGTGGGAGTCCTTGGTTCCAATGCCTTGATCCCCACCCTGAATCGCCAACATATACGCGATGGCTGCCAACAAGATGAATACGCTTTGATGGCTTGGCGTATTCGCGTGGCTAATCTTGCATTATGCGAATCCCTCCCCCCTTACAAGCCAGGTACAGTGACACCAGCATTTCTACAAGAAGTCGTTCGGTTGAGCTATCTCGAAAGTGGTCCCCTATTAGCGCGGGAGTTCCTCAACAAGAACGGCATCCACCTTATCTGTGAACCCCATCTCCCAAAAACGCATTTGGATGGTGCTGCCTTAAAATTGCCTGATGGCTCATGTGTAGTGGCGCTGACGCTACGACATGACCGATTAGATAACTTTTGGTTTACTTTGTGCCATGAACTTGCCCATGTCGCACTCCACCTGGATCAAGACGATGTGGAAGCATTTTTTGATGATGTAAGCCAAGCAGGAACCGACCGATATGAAAACGAAGCTGACGCACTAGCTTCTGAGTCATTGATCCCTGCGCAACTTTGGGAATCTGCACAGCTTACGAAACACTCCTCCTCCGAGAGTGTCGTGCAGTTTGCCGAGCAAATTCGTATCAGTCCAGCTATTCCCGCCGGTCGTATCCGTTATGAGAATAAGGCTTACATGCGATTCAAGTCCCTCATTGGCAACGGCACAGTGAAAGCAATGTTTGGAGTGGTCTGAAACCATGCGCACCGACACCAGCGAAAAGGGACTCGAAAGCCTAATCATGCGCCACATGACAGGGACGGACGGTTTACCCTCCGGTTCCACTCCTAGCGCGGCCGATGCTGGTGGTCAGTATGTTGGCACAGGCTGGTTTGCAGGTAACTCAGTGAACTATGACCGCGAATATGCCGTAGATACGGAGCATCTATTTACCTTTCTCGCAACAACCCAGCCAGAGGAGTACGCCAAACTAGGTATCACCGATCATCGGGATAAGACCAGTATGGTGCGGCAAAAATTCCTTGCTCGCCTACAAGGAGAAATCACCAAGCGCGGAGTGATTGATGTCTTGCGCAAGGGTATTAAGTACGGTGCTCTTAGTTTTGACCTGTTTTATGGCACACCTTCACCAGAAAATACAGGCTCTTCCATATAAGTGGTGAACAGCTAAATTTAATTCGAGAAAGCTGCTAACAGCCTATGGCGCATATTGGTAAATAATCTGAAACCATATGCTTGCCTCTTTAATAGTTTTATTCTTGTATTTA
>Ga0163154_10002001_pt1 | contig 30502 bp, 30 predicted proteins | sample OliLakLV19MP9P1_FD_148649 | JGI IMG/M metagenome (GOLD analysis project Ga0163154, IMG submission 148649) | Freshwater microbial mat bacterial communities from Lake Vanda, McMurdo Dry Valleys, Antarctica - Oligotrophic Lake LV.19.MP9.P1 | ecosystem: Environmental > Aquatic > Freshwater > Lake >... | reverse complement strand
GCTGAACTCTATGCCAACGTGATTTCCATCTTGGAAACTGCCCGCCGACAGGGACAGAATATTTTCGATACGCTTGCGGCTATTTTAGCTTCACAACCCGCCTTCTCATGGCAAGGTGAATAAATACCCCTTCGCCATGTAATGGAGAAGGGGTCGGGGGATGAGGACATCATAAAAGTTAATCAAAGTACGCTCTCCAAAACTGAGGTTTTATAGTATCGTCGTTTTATTAGGCATCCTCTTGGGGATTTCGGAAACCGTTGGCAGTCATGTCTATTTTGAGACATCTGCCGTCATTTTAACGGTTGTGGCATGGGTAGTAATTGTCAAAGTTACGATGGTTCCTTTACTATTCCCGGAAACAATTTTCAATTGTCCACTTACCAACTGCGCCCGCTCCTGCATTCCGATTAAACCGAAGTGACCTGCACGAGTCAAATCATTCAGGTGAGATGGAACTTCAAATCCTTTACCATTATCTTGGACACGCAAAACAATAGATGAGTTCTCGAAACGGATACCAACTTGTATTCTTTCTGCCTGTGCATGACGACGGGCGTTATTGAGGGCTTCCTGAGCAATGCGGTAGAGCGTCAACTCTTTTTCCTGTTGAATAGCGCAAGGTGAACCCGAAACTGAGAATTGAGCCCCTACTTCTCGTGCTAACATTTCAAGGGCGGTCACTAATCCCAATTCGTCCAAGTAATGTGGGTGAAGCGCACGACTGAAACGCCGGACTTCTTCAATTGCTTGGGCAACCATCTGCCGAAGTTCGGTGATATATTCGCCCGTTTGTGGGGAAATCCGTTCAAAGTTCCGCTGCACCATCTGAGCTTTGTGACCGAGTGCAATCAATGTTTGGACGGTTTCATCGTGCAGTTCCCGCCCCAGCCGGGCGCGTTCTTCTTCCTGAGCTTGTGTAATTGCCCCCAGATAATCATGCAGCGCGGACTGGGAACTTTGCAACTGACCCGCCATATCGTTTAATGTGACACGCAAGTCTTCAATTTCTCGAACGCCACCAACAGGCTTTGTCACAGCATCGAATTGTCCTTGCCCAATGAGATTTGCGCGCGATCCTAATTCTTGCAAAGGCTGGACGACATAACGCAGCCCAAAAGAGAGTGTGAGCAAAGAAATTGCTGTCGCGGTAAATAGAACGAAAGGCATTACCTGCTCAATCCGAATGAGCGGATCGGTCAGGGAGTGCCAGGCTTCTCGGATAATCAGTGACCAGCGGGTATTCGGTATCGGTGCGTAAGCAATGACATCACCATGCATCGTATCTGAAGTAAAAAGTACGTCACTTTCCCCTGCCAATACTTCGGCGACACCAAGCCAGTCCATGATTGCGTTGTTAGGCGGTAAATTTCCCCGACTGAAAAGTATACTTCCATCGTAATCAAGCAGCGCGACAGTTCCAACAGCATATGGGTGTTCGACGGCAAGCAACGTGTTCAAGTCCAAGTCATTTGCTTGAACTTGCTCAAGTGGAATGTCATTCCGCCAGGCATAGTTTTCTCTCTGCGAAGTAATGAGTCGCGCAAGTGCGCCAATCAGCCGCGAGTTTTCTTCCACTGCCAGCGCACGCATTGAACTCTGGTGGCTGCTGACACCGCTGAACGCAAAAATAATTAGGAGTATCGTAAGCGGCAAAACTGTCCAGAGCAGCACCTGGGCGCGTAAACCATGTAAACTAAATGAAAAAGAAGGTAATTTCAACTTTGCTGCTCCGGCAGGTGAATAAGTCCCAGATTTAAGGCTTTGGTGACGGCTTCTGTTCGACTGTTCACTTGCAGCTTGGCATAGATGCTGGCGAGATGTCCTTGCACTGTGCGATCACTGATGGAGAGCTTCACCCCGATACCTCGATTCGTCAACCCAGATGCGACAAGTTGAAGAACTTCACGTTCCCGATCTGTGATTGGCTCTGTTGTTTGAACTGTTTCATGAGTGCTTCCCGCCATATGTGCAATTAATTTTTGTGCCACATCAGGCGCGAGAGCAGGTTCACCACGATAAACTGCATGTACTGCGGCAGTAATCTCTTCAGCCTCTGCATTTTTAAGAACATAACCATTTGCACCTGCTTGTAAAGCTGCCATGATAAAAGGGTCATCATCATAGGCAGTTAATATCAGCACACGTATAGGTAGAGCCTGCTCTCGTATCCAGCGGGTAACTTCAATCCCAGTGGCATGGGGCATTCGCACATCGAGAATGGCAACATCGGGTTGCAATTCAAGAATGAGTTCCTTGACCTTCAGCCCATCCCCTGCCTGAGCAATAACCTGAATATCCCCATCCTCTTGAAGAAAATCATAAATGCCTTTACGCACTACGGCATGATCGTCTGCTAAAACAACACGTATTGTCATGATCTTTACCTATCAGCTTGCTGCCATTATCCTGCTATGTAAGTATAATTCTTTCTCATGTGAGCTTGGTCTAATAAAAACAGGCAGGGTAAATGAAACACCCTGCCTGCCGCTTGTTATGAAATGCCAATCAATGCGAAATCGCGCAGCTACATCGCCATACTTGCCATATGACGGCAGGATTCGGCGCAGCGGCGGCAGGATTCGGCACAGGCTAACATCTGTTGATCGCCATTCGCCATCCGTTCACATTCTTGAGCGCAGCGTTCGCAGGCTTCCGCGCAGACCCCGCAGACGCGAGGATGCAGCGGCGAGTTGAGCAGCATAAAATTGGCGCTGGTCTGGCAAATTTCTGCACAATCGAGCAGCGTGGAAATATGCTCCCGCGAGGCGTGTTCACCGCCCATTTGCAGACAGTGTGGAACGGTTGCCAGACAAATGCTGTGACACTCCAGGCAGTTTTGAATACACTGCTGCATGTCACCGCTTAACCCTTGAATTCCAGTCAAGTTAACCATCATTCCGAATCTCCTTTTAAGCCACTAACTCGACCAGCAGGTTTTCCATCATATCGATTTCAGCAGTTTGATCCGCAATGATCTGACTAGCTAGATCAAGCACCTCAGTGTGACCTTCACCTTCCGGGACGCGCCCTAGGAGGCGCTCAGACATGTGGATGGCATCATCATGGTGGTCAATCATCGACTCTAGCCAAGCGATTTCGTAGTCAACACCTTCAAGGCGGTTGAGACCAGCCATCATGCCCATCATCATTGCCGGGTCGGTAGCAGGCATACCTTCCATCCCGCCATGATCCATGCCACCCATGCCCATGTCCATATCCATCATTGACATAGGGCTGTATTCAACGTTGTACCATTCCAGCAACCAGCCTTGCATAAGAGTAATTTCGGCGGTTTGGGCATCAATGATATTCTGACAGGTAGTTGTAACAGTTTCTGTAGTTGCTTTTGCCAGACAGTCGTTCGCCATATCAAGCGCCATCTGATGATGATCGATCATGCCTTCGAGAAACCGGAGTTCCGCACGTCCAGCACGTCCTTCGACGGGGGCATCTGCCAATGTCGCAGGTACAACAATCGCCGAAACCGCCAGCACAACGAGGCTAAGTACAATCCACAACTTCTTCATGAGCATCTCCTTATATACGGGTTTGGGTTACTAATGGTTAGTGATTCATGCTTGGCATTTGCGTGGAGGTTGTCTCGCTCATGCCCGACATTGATCCAGAATTCGACTCGACAACATAACTTTGCGATGCGGTATAGATCATCCAGACAACCAGCACAGCAAATACAACAGCGAATATCCATCCTACTTTTACATTTCTTTGACCTCCCGATTCTTCGACGGTTAGCTTTGACATTGTGTTCTCCAGTGACGTCAGATTAGAATAAGTTATTTTCTTGCAATCTTGCCATACAACAGGTGTAGTGACGGTTCAGTTTGTATGAAAGTGTTCATCAAATTCCTTGCGCGGATACCCCTGCCTTTAGGCATGGGGAGGAAGCGCAAGTTCTCCTTTTAATAGTAGCGGACGAGTGTCCCCGAAGGGAAAGGGAGATTTGCAGTTACCTGCTGGCTCTCCCTCAAAGCCTGCTCCGCTTGCGCGGGGTAAAGTCTTCCTCGACAATGTTATGCGGTGGTTTTGTGTATACGACACTGGTTTAGACCCTCAACCTGTTTAATCGTGTACCGCAGAGTTCGGGGCTGGAACGTCACCCCGAAGTGCCTATGTATTCACCGCTAACGGAGTTCCCCGAAGGGAACTAAGTCTGGTCAGCACGGCTTGTACTTCTACAAGCCCCTAGCTTTAGCTATGGGGTCGCTGACTTGCACTGATATACTTCTCAGCTTATGTATTGTATAACCACCATGGAACACACTTAACCCGCTATATTGCCTGTTTTTTGGGGTAGCAGAACCCGCCAAATGGCGTATGCCTTACTTAGGTAATTGTTGCTATTCTTATAGGCTCGAAACCTGAGACCCAAAATTAGAAATTTGAGACAAAGGAAAATAGGCGTGGAATATTCTCGATACCCCTCTAATGTACATGTGCGAAATAATACTTGGAAACTTGCTTTGTTTGGTGTGGGGATGTTGGGCATTGGGGCAGTTATAGGTGGTATTAGCGGCGTGTTTCTCTTCATTCGTATTACTGGGGGAACAGCCGCTCCAAGCGCACCTATCAGCGCTCCCACCCTATCGCTTGAAATGATCAGTACATCTACAGAGTCTGCGGGAACATTTACCACTAATTCACCTACAGGTATGCCGACGCTCGTTGCTGGTGCAGCAGTAACAGAAGTTACGACAACTCCTACGCTGGCTTTATCTTCACAAGGGTTGATGACGGTAACACCTGCTGTGTTGTCTCCCCAGCTTTTCCGTATAGTTTCCGAAGAATCTGAAGTGCGTTTTGCTGTAAGTGAAACAGTACCTGTCGGGATAGCAGTGGGGCGCACGAATCAAGTCGCAGGCGACATAATTGTTGATTTCAATAGGCCATCAAATTCTCGTATAGGCGTAATTCGAATTAATCTACGCACACTGCAAACCGATGACGCTGATCGGGATCGCTCTATCCGATGCTGTGTTTTGCTTTCAGCGCAAGACGCTTATGAATTTTCCGACTTTATACCGACAGCGATTAGTGGATTACCTGAACTAGTGCAGATCGGTCAGGAAGTCGCCATCCAGGTCACTGGCGATCTGACGTTACGCGGCACCACACGCACTATAATGTTCGATGTATCACTCACAATCGTGAGTGTCGATGAGCTGCGGGGACTAGGGCGTACAGTCGTCAACCGAAGTGAATTTGGCATCTTGAATGACGCCGAGAATATGTTTGACTATCATGGAGTTGATGAGGCAGTCATACTAGAATTTGAGTTTGTAGCGCGAGCGGTACAGCAGTAATAAATTTTCGTTTTAGCTTAAAGGGGCAACATTTAGTGAAGCAACATCTTCGCTACACAATATTAGTTTTCATCACGACTGTGCTGGCAACTGCTCTGACAGCTTGCAGTTCATCAAGTACATCCGTGTCTGACATGGCGGATGAGTGAAGAAGCCAGCAGAGCGTTGATCGAACTCGGTTATACACAGATATGGGATGTTCTGGGCGGGATGAACGCCTGGCAGACAAGTGGGCGTGAACTTATAACGAACGATGAATAAACGATGATGGAGTGCAGTTGACATGAAATCATTTGGATGGCTAATACCGATCATGGTACTGTTCGCATCAGCGGCTTGTACAAGTGAACCCCAAATCACGGTACAAGGAGTCAGCTTCACTCAGGAACAACTCGATCAGGGACAACAGATATACGCACAGTCTTGCGCTTCCTGTCATGGCGCGAATGGCGAAGGACAGTTTCCCAACGCGCCCAATCAGCCTGATGCTACCGGACGTATTGGCGCTCCACCCCATAATGGCAATGGGCATACTTGGCATCACGGGGACGAGATGCTCATCCGCTATACCCGTGAAGGGGGAATCAGCCTGACTGACCCTGTGAATTTCTATCCGATGCCTGCTTTCGGAGATCAACTCTCAGATGAAGAAATTATGAACGTTATCGCTTACATCAAGACCATGTGGAATGATGAACAACGTACTCGCCAACAGCAGGCCACCGAAGCTGAAGCTGGCGGATAACGCGATATAGATCATCGGTTTGCTATAAACAGGCTAAATGACGCATATCAATCTTATCTGAGAAGGCTATCATCCGAGATAACTGATAGACAGCTATGAAAGGATGGAAAGTGTCAATGAATACTACTCCTCAAAAACTAGATACAACCTTGAACGATCATGAGGATGGCGCTGAGAGCAAGGCGCATGACCACGATCACACCGATCACGCGCAACCTGATCATCCTGTAGTAACCGATCAAGTAAAGTCAAGCCATCTGGATCATACTGTGTCCGCAGCAAAAGATGAAGCGCATCAAGACCATGCAAACCACCCTGACGATCCCTCCAAAAAAATGGATCACGGCGGTCATGACGCTCATGCTGGACATGGAGTGATGCATGAAGGTCACACGACAATGATGCGAAATCGCTTCTTTTTCTCGCTGCCGCTGACCGTAGTTGTGCTGCTGTATTCGCCTATGATTCAGAACTGGTTCAGCTTCTCGATGCCGACCTTTCCGGGCAGCGCGTTTATTGCGCCTGTTCTGGGCAGCATCATCTTTTTCTATGGCGGACTGCCGTTTTTGGGCATGGCGCGACAGGAACTCCAACAGCGCCAGCCGGGAATGATGACCCTGATCTCATTGGCGATTACAACCGCCTATCTTTACAGCCTCGGACTTTTCTTCTTTCCGCCAGCGGACGCGATGGGAATGCAGACTGGCGTTATGATGGACTTCTTCTGGGAACTGGCAACGCTCATCACCGTGATGCTGCTCGGTCACTGGATTGAGCTGCGGAGTGTCAGTCAAGCCCAGGGCGCACTCAAAGAATTAGCGAAGCTCTTGCCAGATACCGCCGAACGCATTTTGCCATCAGGTGAAACTGAAACCATTGAAATCAGTCAGCTCAAGACGGGTGATCGTGTCCTGACCCGTCCCGGTGCCAGTATTCCGGCGGATGGCATTGTCGCTGAGGGGGAAAGCAGCGTCAATGAGGCCATGATTACCGGCGAAAGTATGCCGGTTCATAAGCGCCCCGGCGATACGGTCATCGGCGGGACGGTCAATACATCTGGTTCGCTGCGTGTCGAAATTCAACAGGTCGGCGCGAACACCGCGATGGCAGGCATCATGCGCTTGGTTGAAGATGCACAAAAGAGCCAATCGCGCGCGCAAACGCTGGCGCAGCGCGCCGCCTTCTACCTGACGATTATCGCCATCGGCGCTGGGATTTTGACGATGATCGGTTGGTTAGTCTTCACCGGGAATCTCTCAGACGCTGTACGCAACACCGTGACGGTGCTGGTCATCGCCTGCCCGCACGCACTGGGTTTAGCCGTACCGCTGGTTGTGGCGATTTCGACCACGCTTTCAGCACGCAACGGCTTGTTAGTGCGAAAACGTATGGCTTTAGAAACGGCTAAAGACCTGAACTACATCATCTTCGACAAGACAGGCACACTGACCAAAGGTGAACAGGGTGTCGTGGACTTTGCCGCGAACGGTTTAAGCCGTGAGGAAGCACTGGGTATTGCTGCCGGGATTGAAGGCGACAGCGAACATATCGTTGCTGAAGCCATTCGTAAGTACGTACAAGAAGGGAAAGTCTCCCCCGCACCCGTAAGCAATTTCGAGAGCCTTGCTGGGCGCGGCGTAAAAGCAACTGTAAACGGCACAACATACTACATCGGTGGACCGCGTTTACTTGAACAGCAGGAGCTAAGCGTGCCAGCAGCACTGGAAGCGGCTCAACAAAAAGCTGAAAATTCCGGTCAAGCGGTCATTTATCTGGCAAATCAGACTGAGATTGTGGCGCTATTTGCGATTGCCGATGTGATCCGCGAGGAGAGCCGAGAAGCGATCAAACAGTTGCATGATCTAGGGTTGAAGGTTGCCATGCTGACCGGTGACAGCGAAGCGGTGGCGCGAGCAGTGGCAAAAGAACTGAACATCGACACCTATTTCGCTCAGGTGCTGCCTGAACATAAAGCCGACAAGGTGCGTGAGTTGCAGCAGGGCGGGAATAAAGTGGCGATGGTCGGCGACGGCGTGAATGATGCCCCTGCGCTGGTGACGGCGGATGTCGGCATTGCGATTGGCGCGGGGACGGATGTGGCGATTGAGAGTGCCGGGATTATTCTGGTGCGCTCAAACCCGCTGGACATCGTAAAGATCATCCGTCTCAGCCGGGCAACCTATCGCAAGATGATCCAAAATCTTGTCTGGGCGACAGGCTATAATGTCGTGGCGATACCGCTGGCAATGGGCATTCTTGCTCCTGTCGGTATCACACTTGATCCAGCGATTGGGGCTGTGTTTATGGCGGTCAGCACAGTGGTGGTCTCGATCAATGCCCAGTTGATGCGTGGTCTGGATTTGTCGAAAGCATAGCTGAACTCGATAGGGCGAAATCATGACGAATTTGCCCTATTCTATCTTTTTCGGAGAAAAAATGCGTTTATCTGGCGTTTTATTTTTCATCTTAGGGACTATGCCTAGCTGCCGTCATTTCCTTGATGTTCACTATTCGTATCATAACCACGCAGACTGGTATAGCGCCCGATTTGATGGGGTGTCAGAATTTCAACCGTTGCGATATGGGTACGAAGATGAACAAAGCGCAACTGCGCTTGCAAAGCACCAATTTCATTAAGCTGCGCTTCTAAGAATGTGTCATCCATCGTATTATCACGAAAAGCGAGTTCCAGGGCTGATTCTGCTTGAAGGATTTGTTCACCTAGTAAAACCGCTTCTGGCCGCATCCCATCGTATAACGCCTGAATTTCTGTCTGCTGATCCTCAGTAAGTTCAAGTTCTTCAGCCAAGTCCAGCACATGTCGCGGGCCTGGATAGCCGTTCAATTCTGCCGGGAGCGCCAATCCACCCCCTGCACCTGTCCGATAGGTTTCAATGGCTTCTGGTGAAAGTCCACGTATTTCGGTATTGAGTAACTGATCTTACGCAGACACTCAAATCACTGGACACTGGCAGTTCAAAACTGCCAGCTAGAGGGTTTAAAAACCCCTGAAGGGGTTAAGTAAAAAGGTTCTTTAACCTCTTTAGAGGTTTCCAGATTGCACGTAGCTCTGGGTTTTGAACCCGGAGCGGCTGGCTGCGTAAGGTGAGTGAGTAATTCGCCATATCCCGATGGTGTTGGTGTCGGTTCAGTCTGGGCAGCAACAATTGGGTTGAGGCTCATTTGCTTTTGCATACTGTCACTCCTCTATTTAGCGACTGACTAACTCAAAAAGACGCTTAATTTCTTTCAGCCCTTGTTCAGGATTTTCCTCAAGCAAGGATTTTGCCTGATGCGTGAGATAGCCCTCCATCATGTAGATAACCAGACTCGACATGGCTTTCTCAATCGACATCGCCTGTATGACCAGATGCTCACAGGTGCTGTCGGCTTCTATAGCGCGTTCCAATGCTGCAAGCTGTCCCTGAATACGGTGAAGGCGACTTATGGTTCGTTTGCGCCTTTCAGCGCGGGTTTCAGTATCCATCATTCCCCTGTGAACTAAAGTGTGCATCAAGCAATATAAATACCCCAGTGGGGTATGTCAACACGCCATATGGCGCATACCTTCGTGTCTACAGTGATTTATCCTTAAGATGTGAGCTAAATGTATTGGGAGAATAAAATGGCAGATACAAATCTTCAACAGATTGAATTGCCAATTACTGGTATGACCTGTGCAAGTTGTGTTCGCAATGTTGAGCGTGCGCTGAAAAAGACCGAAGGTATTGGTGAAGCAACGGTCAACCTTGCCACCGAACGGGCAAGTGTTCAATTTAATCCTGGCGAGGTTGATGTTAATCGCATGATCCAGCGTGTGCAGGATGCGGGTTATGGGGTGGCAACGGGTTCGATTGAACTGCCCATCACGGGGATGACCTGTGCAAGCTGTGTGCGGAACGTCGAGCGGGCTATTCACAAGCAGCCCGGCATTCTCTCGGTTAATGTCAATCTGGCAACTGAGAAGGCGACAGTCAGCTATGTGCCGGGCGCAGTGCGGCGCGGTGATCTGGTCAAGGCAGTTGAGGCGGCTGGCTATGGCGTTCTTGACCTCTCGAATGCCGAAGTCCCAGAGGACGCTGAACGGGCGGCGCGTCAGGCAGAAATTGACCGTCAGCAGCGCATGGTATTGATTGGCGCAGTCTTCACCATTCCCTTGTTTGTCTTGAGCATGGCACGTGACCTGTATATGACGAGCTTTGCTGGCTCAGATATGGGCGGCATGATCCTGGCTGGCGAAATGACAGGGCCAAACCCGGCCTTGAACTGGCTGCTGTGGGCGGGCTGGCCGTTTATCTTTTTCCTGCTGGCGACCCCAGTTCAGGTGATTGTCGGACGGCAGTATATCGTCGGTGCATATAAAGCAGCACGCAACGGCTCAGCTAATATGGACACCTTGATTGCAATGGGTTCACTGGCAGCCTACATCTACAGCCTCGTTGTATTGACAGGTATCGTGTTTGGTTTTGCTGGATCAGTGGGTGATCACGTTTACTTTGAGACAGCGGCAGTTATTCTGACGCTTATTACCCTCGGCAAATTGCTGGAAGCCCGCGCCAAAGGACGCACGAGCGAAGCCATCAAAAAACTGATGGGTCTCGCCCCCAAAACCGCAACGCTGCTACGTGATGGTCAGGAAGTCGAAGTCGCTGTAGACGATGTACTAGCGGGTGATCGGCTGATTGTTCGCCCCGGCGAGCGAATTCCGGTTGATGGGATTGTCATTGAAGGGCGCTCGGCGGTTGACGAGTCGATGCTGACGGGTGAAAGCCTGCCCGTCAATAAAGAAACAGGCAGCGAGGTCATCGGCGCGACGGTCAACAAACAGGGACGTTTAGTGGTCGAGGCACAAAAAGTCGGCGCACAGACCGCATTGGCGCAGATCGTTCGACTGGTGGAGCAGGCACAGGGGTCAAAAGCGCCGATTCAGCGGATCGCAGACACGGTATCCGGTGTGTTTGTCCCGGTTGTTTTGGGATTGGCGGCAATGACGTTTTTCGGTTGGCTGCTGATCGGTCAGGTCGGTTTCACCGCCGCGATGGTGAATGCCGTCGCCGTGCTGGTGATCGCCTGCCCATGCGCGTTGGGACTGGCAACCCCTACCGCCATTATGGTCGGCACAGGGCGCGGCGCGGAGATGGGCATTCTGTTCAAAAACAGTGAGGCGCTGGAGAATGCCAAGCGGGTGCAGGTGGTTGCGCTGGACAAAACCGGCACGATCACGCGCGGTGAACCGAGTGTGACCGACATCGTATCCCTCAACAACTTTGATGCGAGTGAGCTGTTACGCCTAGCTGCGGTAGCCGAGCGTGGCAGTGAACATCCGCTGGGACAGGCCGTGGTGAAGGCGGCGCAGGAACGCGGTCTATCCCTGGCACAACCGCAGTCATTCGAGGCGGAGTCAGGACGGGGTATCCGCGCAATGGTTGAAGGTAAGGTCGTACTCGTCGGCAGCCCGCGCTTCATTCGTGAACAGGGCTACGAACTGCATACGATACAATCTCAGATTGAAACACTCCAGAGTAAGGCACGGACAGTCGTATTGGTACTGGTTGACGGTGTACTGAGTGGTCTCATTGGCATCGCGGACACGGTAAAAGAGGGTTCACGCGAGGCAGTTGCCACGCTGCGAGCGCTGGGACTGGAAGTCGTCATGGTCACAGGTGATAACGAGCGAACTGCCCAGGCGATTGCCCGCGAAGTCGGCATCGAGCGGGTGTTGGCTGAGGTACTGCCCGATCAAAAAGTGGAAGCGGTCAAGCAGTTACAAGCTGAAGGCAAGCGCACAGCGATGGTAGGCGATGGGATCAATGACGCTCCGGCGCTTGCACAAGCGGATGTCGGGATTGCCATCGGCACCGGTACGGACATTGCGATGGAAGCATCGGACGTCACGTTGGTGAGCGGTGATTTGCGCGGTGTGGCGCGTGCCGTCAGCCTTAGCCGGGTGACGATGCGGACGATCTATCAGAACCTGTTCTGGGCATTCGTCTACAACATTATCCTTATCCCGGTAGCAATGGCAGGCGCACTCGTTCCCATGCTGGCCGCTGCGGCTATGGCTTTTTCTTCCGTCTTTGTTGTAAGCAACAGTCTCCGCCTTCGGAATACCCGCATGGCCGAGACAGAGATACAAGCCATACAGTCTGCAAAAACCGAAGCGGTTTCATCGACTGTACCCGCTGTGTAAAGTGACTTTGAGGGTGTGGATTTTCGCACACCCTCAATTTTCGCATATCTAACGTGCGTCGTAACGATAAGGCACGGGTCACATATCACTTGCATCAAGAAACTAGTACCCTGAATTGCTGAAGTTGAGGAGTGAGGGTATGCTATGCGGCATGAAAAAGCATATTGTCACACTGACACCAGACGAAGTAAAAACCTGCCGGTCCATCATTAGTCGTGGGCAGAACAAAGCCGATATGATCCGTCGGGCGTATATCCTGCTCAAAAGTCACGACGGTAAAACGGATGTCGAGATTGCGGCGGATTTGTATATCGATGATGAAACGGTACGCCGGACACGGGTGCGCTACGGTTCGGCGGGACTGAAGGCAGCCCTGGAAGTCGGGACAGCGCCGGGCAATGGGCCGTTACTGGATGAGATTCAAATCGCGTATCTGACAGCGCTGGCGTGCAGTGTGCGGCAATCCGCGATGCGTTCGGAATCAGGGACGGTGAATAAAAAGAAACCTCGTCTTCGGTTTGGAGACGAGATTTCTTGGGTTTTTACGGGCTTGTAATTCCAGGTTTTGCTGAGACTTACGCTTCCGCTGGCACAGGTGGGTACTCAATGCCAATCAGCGCTTGTTCGATCAAGTCCCACGACGCGGGCGTATTCCATTCCACAGTGACAAGCTGCGCGGGTTTGTTGACATCCACATTGATGACACCTGTGACATACTCCCCATGCCTGAAGGCAGGGGCTTCTGCCGTGAACGCCGGATGCCGTGCTTTTCGCAGGGACTTCCACCGACTGAGACAGTATGAGATGATGCCCCATCTCAAAACACAGACCTTGTTGGTTGAATATTTTACGTGGCAACCTATTTGCCACAACCGCCTATATTCCGTTGTTAAAGTGCCTCGATTGGCTCAATTACCGGGCTTTACGCCTCGTGCAATGCGCCAATTGAATGAATGGAAGTATAGCGCCAATGGTTTCAAGCTTCAAGATTTTCTACGCCTTATATCCCCCTATCTAAAGCTAGGGGCTTTACGGCGTTTTTCGGTAAGCTGCTCAATCTCTCCTTTGACCGTGCTGACACAGCCGTTGCAGGTCATATTCGGCACTTGGAAGGTCTTGGTTTCCATACAGAAAACTCCTGTTTGCTTGATTATAGATACGTTCAAGCTAGAGCTTATCATGCGTTTTCGCGTTCGATATGCGCCATTTGGCGATGTTTCAAATTGAGAATTACTGGAATACTTGAAGATAGGAGAATAAAATATTTTCTTAAGCAGGTTGAAGAAATGGAACGACAATCATGATTCGTGTACTACTGGCAGAAGATCATAAAATTGTCCGACAAGGCACGCGGATGTATTTGGAGAGTATGGCTATTGAAATTGTCGGCGAAGCGACAACTGGCGTTGAAGCGGTAAAGTTAGCGCGTGAATTACGACCGGATGTGGTCGTCATGGACATCCACATGCCTGAACTCACGGGCGTTGAAGCAACTCGCCGTATTCGTCATGAGAATAAAGAGGTGCGCGTACTGGTGTTGACCGCGTATGACGACCCGGCTTATATCCATGCTTTACTCGATGCAGGCGCAGATGGCTTTGTCTTGAAGACCGCCGAGTTCTCCGAGTTGTATCGAGCGCTGCAAGATGTCGCAGTAGGTCGGATGGCATTCAATGATGAGATGCTGGCAAAGGCGGCTCAGTATGGGCAGAATACCTCCATGCTGACTGAGGGAATGACAGATCGTGAGGTCGAAATTCTGAGCTATGCTGCGCGCGGATTGACTAATAAACAGATCGCCAAAGACTTGTTTATTTCTGACCGCACGGTGCAGGGACATCTCCAAAACATCTATCAAAAACTGCATGTAGCGACGCGTACCGAGGCGGTTACGGCTGCTGTGACACGCGGCTTTATTGCGTTAAGCGAGGGAGGCCAGAGTTGAACGGATGGTTGCATGTCACCATCACAGTTTTAGTGTTATTGCTGGTCACCAATATATGGCTCGTTTACCGGGTGCTAAATCCTTTGCATCGGCTGGCTTCACAGACAATAGATGTCGCTCAGGGGAATCTGGTAGCGTTCAATCAACCCTGTGGCGGCATACAGGAAATTGGCATTCTAAGCCAGACAATGGCAAGCATGGCGGGACACGTTCGCCGCGCCCATCAGGAAAGTGCTGCCTACCGTTATGCCTTAATAGATGGTCAGGAAGCTGAACGCGCACGCCTTGCTCATGAACTGCATGACGACACGGTGCAATCTTTGATTGCGATTGCACAGAGTATCAACTTGGCGACAGGTTGGATTGAGAAAGACCCGGCACGCGCTGTTGGAATGCTAAATGCAGCCCGTACTCAGGCTGTGGAAAGTGTTGATAGTTTGCGTGGGCTGATCGCTAATCTGCGACCACCCGCACTCGAAGAACTGGGTTTAGTTCCAGCTTTGCAAATGCTTGCCGAGAATGAACAAGGTGTTATGTTGACTGTCACGACAATGGGCAAAGAACGTCGTGTTCCCGAAGCGCATGAACTCACATTGTTCCGTTCCGCACAGGAAGCTGTTCGTAATGCAGTCCGACACGGACAAGCAAAACATATTGTCATTGAAATTCATTATCAACCCAATGAAATCCGTCTCGTTACCAGGGATGATGGCAAAGGTTTTAATCTACCAAAGCGTTTGGACAGTCTCGCTGACGGTGGACACTACGGATTACTAGGTATGTACGAGCGTGTTCAACAGTTGAGAGGAAGCGTTCGTATTTCCAGCCAGCGAGGTCAAGGAACGCAGATTGATGTCTTGCTGCCGTTGGACGGACGTAATCAACCGAATGAAGCGGTTCATGATCCAGTTTGTGGTGCGATCATTTACCCGCAGCAAGCCTTTGGTAGTGTGATGTACGAGAACCAACGCTACTATTTTTGCTGCCCTGTTTGTCAGGGTGCGTTCCAGAGTAACCCAGAAACCTACCTGATTAACCTGAGTTAAAGTTGGCAGAAAAGCAAAATTATGCTGGCGAAACGTGGATTATCTTGAGTGGCTGGGCTATCAGTTGCATGAAGCAGAGGCAACATGATAATCTGCGTTGTTCGCTTTTTACAGTAAGGGATGTCCAAGGGTATTTTGGGCATCCAGAACCTGTTCAATGCTGTGCAAAAGAGCGAGAGAAGACTTAAAGACTCAGCTTACGCAGGGTGTGGTCTTTTGTAGGGGCGACTCGGCGAGTCGCCCCTACCGAAAACTTCCCTTAAGTGCGTAATATCAGTTAAAGAGACAGTTAGCAGTCGCTAAATCCTTCATGTGTCGCCAGAACCGCTCAATCATATTCAAAATAGGACAATAAGGAGGAAGCCAGAAAACACGCAAGCGATGTTCAAACAGACTCAAAGCTGCCGCAACCATCTTACTGCGGTGATAGGGTGCATTGCGTGCTACGCCCCTACGCTAGGCAACTGGATTTGCAATTATTTCCCCGCCAGCGAGTTACCCGAAACTACAGCCCTAATTTAAGCGATTCGTAGAGTTCAGGGCGGCGATCATCAAACACCGGAATCCGGCTGCGGATTTCATTTACCCGGTCTGTCTCGATTTCCGCCGTAAGCAAAATCGGCTCGTCACTCGCTTCGATAACGATCTTGCCCCAGGGGTCAATAATCATCGAATGACCGCCGAAGGTTGTATCCCCGGTTTGCCCGGCGGCATTCGTGGCGACGATATAGCATTGATTTTCAATCGCCCGCGCTTGCAGTAAAACGCGCCAATGTTCGATTCGCTCCATCGGCCATTCGGCGGGAATGATAACCATCTTCGCGCCTTCTAAGGCATAGCGACGGAATAACTCTGGGAAGCGCAAATCGTAACAGATCGCCAAGGCTGTGTTGCCCCAAGGTAAGTCCATTTGCAGCGGTGATGACCCCGGCTGAAGATATTTATCTTCTTCCATAAGTTTAAAAAGATGGATTTTGCGATAAATGCCCATCATACGACCATTCGGCGCAAAAAATGACGCGCTGTTCGCTACTTCTAGGCCGCGTTTTTCTAGCACAGAGCCGACAATGCTGATTTTATTCTGGGTGGCGACGGTGGAAAGCTGAGAAAAAACGCCGGCGTTCAACTGATGCGCGAAGTCTCTTGCACGATCAAGCGCGTAACCCGTTGACCACAGTTCAGGAAAGACGATCAAATGCGACCCACGCCGCGCCGCCTCAATCGTCCATTTTTCCATCAGCGCCGTGTTCTTTTTGGGGTCGCCGTGTGCAATATTCATTTGTGCTAGACTGATGGTGACTTTGGTCACGTTACTTCCTCTTTCATAAGATATTACAAGCTGGTCTTATTATAACAAGTTCTACGCTCGACAGCGCCTTGAGGTATCAGCCACGCACCAGCGCTAATTCCTGCCAGCGCGAGATTACAGTGTCGATGACCTCATCTTCAGCCATATACGTCATATTAATTTCATGGATGCCTTCCATCTTACGCACCGCCCATTCGCGCTTAAGCTGCCCCAACGCCAACGCCCGTTCTTCCGGGTTGTGATAGCGCGCACCGAGATGCAGATGCAGCCGTTGCAGCATTGCGTCCAGCCCAATCACCAAACAGATCACCGTGCCGGTCTGCTGCAACTTCGCTAGTGCATCCCCATGCAAGAGGGTGCGCCCACTGACGCGAATCACGGTACTGCGGCGCAGCATCGCCTCTTTGATAATCTCGGCTTCAATCGACTTTAAGCGTGTTTCGCCATAATAAATGCGAATTTCTTCCACAGGCAAGCCCACACGCTCGGCAATTTGGTTTTCAATATTGACGAAGGGGAGCCGCAGTCGATCCGCGATTTGCCGACCAAGTAGGGGTTGATTCGGGCCGATATACCCCGTGAGAATCAGGTTCTGATCGGAAATCGGTAAAAAATAGGTCATCAGGCAGGAAACCACCGGTCCAAAATCGCTGGAATTTGCAGCAGCGAGTCGATCACCGCATCCGGCACAACCAGCGCACTAATCAGCGGTTTTTCAGGATTTTTACGGCGCAAAATCGCCCGCATTCCCGCCCCTTGTGCGCCAGCAATATCGGCGATGGGGTTATCGCCCACGAAAATAGTTTCTTCGGGGGTCGTCCCCAAACAGGCCAACGCCGCACCAAAAATACTTGGATGCGGTTTTAGATAGCCGACATCGGCCGCAGAAAAACGACAGTCAGGGAAAAAATCGAACAGGCCGTGTGCTTTAAGTTCGACATCGCGCAGCCACATGGGTTGGAACGCATTCGTGACGATCCCGAATTTTAAACCACGCTCACGTAGGAGGGTTAAACCTTCGATGACATCAGGAAAGATACTTGTTCCCTCTAGCGGGGACCAATGATACGCTTCCAAATAGGCGTTCTGTTCCAGTTGTTCCTGCGGCACACCCATCGCCAGCGCGGTTTCTGTCAGAATCCGGCCTAAATGCGGTGCTTTAAGCGTATTACGAGCGTGCGACCATGCTTCACGAGTCCGCTTAAAATATTCTTCGGTATATTTTTCCAGCCCGCCTTTCATCGGCCTGGTCTCGGCGATGTGTTCATACACACCACGCAAATGACGGCCTTCTATCGCCTCCCAATTTTCAGAAAAATGTCCCCAGTCAATCAATGTATCGTCTAAATCAAACAGAATGGCTTTTAGCATAAAAATAGAGTCACAATTCGATCATGGGGCGCAAGCTGCCGCGCCCCTATACGGATAATTTGCAATAAGGTCTTTACGGCTTAACGATCATCTCTGAGCGCCAGATAAAGAGAGTATGCTCGATGCCTTTAGCATGGGTGGGGTATTTGGGCTTCCAGCCTAATTCTTGCTTGGCGGGTTCATTGCTCACTTTGGCGGAAAGTTCCATCAAGGTATTGGTTATTTTACCGCCGAGCGCCCGTGTGATAAAACCGGGAACACGAACTGCGGGTTGCAAGCCCATCGCGGAGGTAAAATCTGCCAAAAATTCGCCGGGTGTGGCGGGAGCATCATCCACGATATTATAGGTCGCATCAATCGGCTTGCTGTTTACAGCGGCGCGAATGGCTTGGACAACATCGTCAAAATAGACCCAATGCGCGTAGTTATGACCGTCTCCTGTGGGAACGGGCCGTCCGGCGCGAACCATCGTCGCCAGCGTCATCGTGTCGGGCATGTGCGCGCCATAAATGTAACCCGTCCGCAAGACGCAGGCAGGCATATTGGCATCCTGCACCGTCGCATCGGCATGAAGCGCAGCCTTCAACAAGGGATTATCATTCGCCGCCACCAGTGCCGATTCGTTTTCGTTATAAAGAAAGGCATAGCTGAGATAGATCAAATATTTTGCGCCGCTGCTTTCTGCCGCGCTGGTAATGGCGACTGCACTGTCACGAATACGGGCGGGATCAAGATCAGCACGGAACGGTAGGGTGCTGGCATTGGCAAGATGCACCACTGTATGCGTTTCTGTCATCTTCATCATCGCTTTAAGCTCGCCAGCCGAAAATGGGTCGGAATAGACCGGTAGGCCACCCGCTGCCCGGATTTGTGCCGCGCCATCTTTACTTTCCGCCATACCGGTCACTTTATGACCATCAGCAGCGAGCGCTTGCATAACCGCTAAACCCAACGGACTGGTTGCCCCGGTAATAAATACATTCGTCGATGCGCGTTTTTCTTCGTCCACTGTGATTTGTCTCTTTCTTCAATCGACTAAATATAAAGATTATGCCATTTGTTGCGCGTCTAATCAATAATCCGCTTATCAATTGACACAAATCTTAAAGGTGTCATAAGATTCGGGCGCATCGTCGCCTCGTATGATTGACGCTTCATCGACCAATTCAAAGGCGAAATCACTCCAATGGGGTGATGATGTTTTTGCGATAGAAAATCCAATTGGGGAGTGTCTATTTTGATGGATGTAGGGAGTGACGGATATGTCACTCCCGGCGGACACGCCTATAACCGCATCCGTGAGCAGTTCAGCGTAGCTTTTAGCCTTCGTCCGCAGGTTGCAGCGTTACCCCGCCCAAACACATCTCGTCGGCTGTGCCTTCCCCCCAGAAGATGAACCTATCGCCGTCGCTGTTATCCCAAGTACACGTAATCCGAATCGTGTCACCCGCGTTGAGCAGAATGGGTTCGACATATTGATAGCGCCCTTGCCAGTGAAAATCCCATGCAGGAATATAAAGCAAAATTTGGGCATCCGCGCTATCGGGATTACGCTCAATTATAAAGGTTTGCCCACGCTCGTGCATGTGTGCCGCCACCGCTACCGCCAAACTGTCTTCGCGCACCGTAAAATCGCAGCTGCTCGCTACCTGAGCAGCATCTTGATCGACATAATCTTCTTGGTTTCGTCCACAAAGCCCCAATAACCCAACATTCCGGCGGAGCGCACGCTGACCGTCTTCGGCAACCTCGTTACGAATGGCGGTTTCGAGGTCGCAATCCGGGCTTGTCGCATCTGGCGCGCACGGAATCACCACTGGCGCGACCAACGACATGCCTCTCAGAGCAATGATGTCTGCCCCTTCATCCTCAAGCTGAAAGACAGCGGTGGTTTGGTCGGGAACAGGCTGTTCGTGTAGATTATAATGCACCTGCATCACGATTAAGCTGTTCGCTTGGAGCAACCCACCTGTACCTTCAGGATGAAAAATCGGTAAAGAGCCGGGTGTCCACGAGCCGACGCTGCCTGCCACACCTGTCCCGCTATCCGTGCCGCGCTGAATCCCCGCGCCGCCAAAACACTGCCAACCGGGCTGCGAATCGGCAGAATCAAGCGCTTCGGCTTCGGAACGGGCATCTGCACTAATCTGATAGAGCAGGACATGATGGACGAGTTGTTTCGCGCCGGGCTGCACGGTGTAGCCTGTGATATAGCGGTCAGTGGTCAACTGTGGATCAAGCAAAAAGCAGCGGTAGTCATCGGTTAGGCTGGAATCGGCAGTATAGGCGACGGGCATTTGCAGCGTTAAATCCGCCCGCACTTGGGGGATTTCCACCGCCATCTCAACCACATCCGCCGGATCACCCAACGGCATATCATCGGCATACCAAGCCGCAATCGTATCAATTTCGTCTTGCGTTAGGCTGCGCTCATCTTTGAACGCTGGACTTTCTTCGCCCGGCATCCAAGGCGGCATCACGCCAGTTTGGACGGCTTCCACGATAAAACGTCCAGCCTCTTGCACCACCGCCGGGTCTTCCATCGAAAACGGTCCAATTCCGCCCTCGACATGGCAGCCCATGCAGTTCCCCGCCAGAATCGGTTGGACATCGGCATAATAGGTGATGAAGTCATCCCCAGATGACTCCGACTGTGCGATTACAGCCGAATCGCTGGGCAAAATGCTAGGCAAAATGCCGATCATAACCACCCCTAAAAGAACAGTTGCTAATAGAAAAACCCCTGAACGTTTGAACATAGCTCTAAATCCCCGTTAATTTGACGATGCGAGCATAGCACGTGCCAACCGTTAAAATTGCTATGGACGTGTAAAATTTGCGTAAATTTGGGCGTTGGGCAAGCGTAGGGCAAGCGTGGGGTAAAAATTCAGGCAAACCTCATCTAGGTATGATTTGATAGTCGAAAGAGTCATTAGATAGTCAAAGTAAGGAGATGTATCCTATGATTCGCAAAGTTATGCTTGCAATCGTCTTATTGGGAATGCTTGTGATAGCATTCGTTAGCCCTGCGTCTGCCCAAACCAATGTCGTTTGGTCAGGCCAATATTATAATAACCCCACCTTGAGCGAGCCAACAACCTTCACACGGCAAGAGACCGCCATTGCCTTCAACTGGGGACAAGGATCGCCCGGCACCGGAATCAACGCCGATAATTTCACCGTGCGTTGGGCGACAGATGTCGTTCTGCCTGCTGGAACGTATCGCTTTTACGCGCTGGCGGATGATAACATCTCAATTGTGGTGGATTTCAACCCGATCCCGCTGATTAACACGTTTAACACAGCGCAAGTTGGGCAGACCCTCAGCGCAGATGTCACACTCGGCGCAGGGTCACATCATATTCAGGTGGATTATCGGGAAGTCAGTTCCACAGCCTACGCTTATGTCTCGTTTGCTAATCTCGCCACCAACCCAACTGGCCCCACTTTTGGCGGCACAGGCACGACCCCCATCGCCAGCGGCAACTGGACGGCGCAGTATTTCCCGAATCAGTTCCTTTCTGGTTCGCCCACGCTGATTCAATCAGAAGCAAATCCGGGGACGAATTGGGGTCTCGGTTCGCCAGTCGCCTCTATTCCGGCGGATAATTGGTCGGCGCGATGGACGAGTACGCTGGCATTAACGGGCGGCTCGTACCAGATCAGCGCGACGGCTGATGACGGGGTGCGCGTGTATGTCGATGGTGTGCTTTACATCAACGAATGGCATGAATCAACCGGACAGACGTATTCGGTCACACTGCCGTTGATCGCGGGAAATCACAGCTTCCAAGTGGAATATTATGAGGCGTTTGGGATTGCTTCGCTGAACTTCACCATCCTTCAGCCGAATGCCCCCGCGCCGACCCCCATCCCGGCGACACCGCAGCCCACCGGGGCAACGGCGACGGTCACAGCCTTCCAGTTGAACGTGCGGAGCGCACCTTCGACCAGCGGTGCCATTTTGACACGCATCAATCGCGGACAAACCTACAGTGTTATCGGCGTGAATCCGTCGAATACCTGGGTGCAGATTAATGTCAATAACACGATTGGATGGGTGAGCAAAGCGTTTGTCTTTTTGAGCACAGACAGCATCACCGTCGTCAACCCAACCAATCCGATACCTGCGCCTGTTGTGAATACCGGCTATATCGTGACAGCGACCCCCTTCAATGTGAAGATTCGCCTTGGGCCGGGGACACAGTTCGGGCAAGTCGGCAGAATGCCCGTCGGACAAACCGCCAGCGTCGTAGGGCGCAACGCCACGAATACGTGGTGGCAGGTGAATTATAACGGGATTGTCGGATGGATGTCTGCTGTATATGCGCCCATTCAGGCTAATGCAGATTTGAACCTCATCCCTGTAACGGGATAAAGTCTCTGTAACGTCAGGTTGCTATTCGTAGGGGCGAGACATGCCTTGCCCTACGAATAGCAATGTTTTTCACGGTTATTTATCTGTGCTTACTTCTTAAACTGGCCTTACGCCAGCTTTGCCGTGTGAGACTCTCCATCCCTCATAGTATGATCGAGGGATGGAGAGTCGGCGTGAACCTCTGTTTGATGACTTTCTTCCGTTGGATGTTTATCTAACACTTCAGTTTTGTCGCCTCCCACATCCATCACTTGAAATGCCAGTGCATTCCCCAACGCCGCCGCAGCTAATTCCGCGATTTCCTCTAAGAGCGACACCCGCTCCGCGTCAAAATAATCGACTAGCGGATGAAGCAAAAGCATCACGCCGAACACTACGCCATTTTTATGCAGCGGAATCCCAACGGCTGAACCGTTCTGGGGCAGTTCTGGCAGGTTGATCCAACGGGCATCTGCCGCCACATTACGCAGCACAATCGTGCGCTGGCTGTGCAGCACAAAACCGATCAACCCGCGTGAGAGCAGCGTTTCCCACACATGATAAGGAATAGAAGGCTGACGGGAATTCATCTCTAACGGCGTGAGGGCATCAATCGTGCTGTCATCGCGCAGCACCAGCAAACAGCCCCGTTTTAAATCCAGCATGGACGCAATCGCGTTCAAAACGCGCTCCATCACCAGCCCTTTATCAAGCTGATGCAGCGCACGGGCTAATTTATAGAGCGCTTCATAATTACGGCTGTGGGGCATGGGCTTACCCTGTTTCGCATGGTGTCGGCGGGATAGTGCGTCCGCCGAAATTACGGTTTTTGGCGCTTTAGTTCTGCGATCAACTGCTTATAAGCCATCTCTGGCAGGCCAGGGTTATACTGAATGCGCGACAATTTTTGTGAGCCAATCGGCATGTGTTCCACCAATTCATGAATCAGCAGCACAATCGATTTTTCCCGATTTTGGAAGTGTCGCCAATTCTTCCGCACCAATTCCGCCCGCATCGCTGCCGGAGAAACTACGACAACCAGCGCCCAACACTCTAAACGTGCTTGTTCGGTGTAGGTATACCATTCCGCGCTGCCGATCACCAGATTTTGCTCAACCCACACTTCGATTTGTGCTTCTTTTAGTCTGACGAGCAAGGGCGCAACTATACTATCCCAGTCATCCCGCGCATACGTTACCAGCACCTTATCGCGCATGGAGACAAGCTGTAACCCGCCTTTGAGTATCCCGACGGGTCGTGTCGGCTTTTCAATCATCGCTTCGGGAATGTCGTCCGGCGATGTCTTACGTTTAGGTGTCGGATCTAATGCGCGTGTTTCCGCTAATGAAGGCAGCGGATCCGTTTTTAATTTGCTGGCGATTTTATCCGGCGAGCCGCTGTATTGAATTTGCACCATTGTGCCGATGCTGATCGTATCGCCCGGTTTCAGCAGTACGCCTTCGATCAGCATATCCCCATTCACCATCGTGCCATTAGTCGAGCCTAAATCTTCGATGATATAGCCCTGCCCAGTAAGAGTCAGCCGGAAATGTTCGCGGCTCATCTCTGGCTCAACGATAACAATATCGTTGGTCTGCCCACGCCCGACCTTCATCACCATACCTTCTAAGGGATAGATGGCGGGATCGGGATGCGAACTCAGCGAAATGATGAGATAGGCTTGTGATGGGGCAGCAGCCGCCACCGTCGCGCTCACCAATTCGGAAGTCACGATTTCCTCTTGCGGTTCGCCGAGACGATATTCCATCGTAATGGCATCGCCCATTTCGATAATACAGTTGGATTGCAGCAGCCACACGCCATCCACCATCTGTCCGTTGACGGAAGTAGTCTTGGTGTCGGTAAGATCAGTTAGCTCATAGCCTTCTGAAGTACGTATCAGCAGCAAATGTTCCCTAAAGACATCGTTATCGTGGATAATAATGTCATTCTTACTGCCGCGACCAATTTTGATTTGTTCAATTTCTAAACGATAGACTTTGCCCGGTTCGGGGCCTCGGCGCATTACAATGTAGGTCATGGATTTTATAAACTTAATATAATTGCCCTAATTAAGTAAATTCTAGCAAAAAAACGTCATTCAAGATACAAGTTATGATAAACTCGTACAAATCTTCACATTCAGCGTAATTGAACGATTTTGTAATACACAATTTTGAATGTTACGCCGTCCTTTGAACTGTAACGATTATTTCGTACAATTAAGAAACTAAATTTCATTTTGGGTCTTACACGGAACGATACAGCCGATAAAAACGAGCCAACGGGTAAATAACGATGAGCGTAGGTACACTCCCAACCGATGAAGTTCTGGAAGATTATTGGCAAGTCTTTGTGATGGTCTATGCCCAAGAGCCGAAGGTTCATTATTTAGGCAACCAATGGTACCAAGTAAACGGGGAACCTGTTCACCGTACTATCATGATTCGTGAAATTGATCGCCTGCGTGATCTTGCCCAGTTACAGCGGATGAACCAGAAGCGCACCCAACTTAAAGAAAAAAGCGCCGTCCAGCGTCTTATTGATAGGCTGCGCCGGGTGTAGTTTCTCCGGGCAGATGCTCTCGCAGCGCACCCAACAGCCTCGGTAGATCACTTAAATGTGCAGCGTGACATTCCAGCACTTTGCCACGAGACTCATCCCAAATCGTCAAAATTGCCTTCTGCTTAGAGCGCACCAACCGCCATTCTTTCAGTTCATCGTAAGCATGATAGCGCGGGACATAAACCCGAATACGCAGTCCTTCCGGCAGTACATCAACCCCTTCTTGCCAGATATACCACGCAGGCAGCCCCATCAGCACCAGTATTCCCCAAAAACGCGGGTCAAATAATGCCAAAACCGCCCCACTACCGACGAAACTCGTGATGACGAGCAGCCCAATCGGCAGCATCCAAAAAACGATCAGCAGCACCCGATACGGATGCGGCAAACGGTGACGGCTGAGTATTGGGTCGGACATCATAAAGCCCCTACATTTTAAACCTGATTCTGCGTCATCCCTTCGCGGCGGTAGTGGCGCTGGCGGCGGGTGCGATACGTGCGCCATGCGCTCGTCAGCGAAATCACCATCGAGATCAGGATAATCAATGGCGCGAGGATGCTGCCGATAATGGTCAACATCGGAATCGCCCGTCCCGAAATAATATCGGTGATAACTGGCGGATTAAGCTGTTGAATATCCGCCCAAAACGACGGCAGCGAAAACAGAATAATGCTGAACGACAGCGCCGCCAACGCCAAAGACATCCAGAAGGTCTCTCGGTTATTATCTTCGGAAAGTCCGGCTAAGTACAATTCATCGACATGATTCACGAGGCTGGTTAAACTGCCGACATTGCGCTCGGTATGGCCTAAAACCACATCAATTTTCATCGCTCGCACCAGATATTCGGCTTTATCCGCGCTGTATTCCGCCCGGCTCCACACCTGCGGATTGCTCATGCTTTGCGCCACGCTGACCAAACGGCTTAAATTGGCAGACGCATTCACCAAGTCGGTCAGTTCGCCGCGATGACGGTCAATATGCACTTGATCGTTGAGCATATCTTCACGCATTAGGCGCAATGTCGTTACGAATTTTTGCAATAAGTCGGTGCTGTCATGCTCCAAAAGCTGCGCCAACACGCGGATTTCTACCACGAATTCAATCATCCGTTCCAAAGCCTGCCAATAGGCGGCATAAGTGACATTGGTATCGGTCTTGGTCGGCAAATTCGAGATAAACAACTCGGCATTCATCGAACGCCGCGCCGGAACAATCAATGCGGAACGCGACTGCATGACGCACAATTCATCCTGCCAGGTGGACATATCGCTGGCGAAAATATCGTCAATAAAGTCCTTGGCGTGAGTCGGGAAGTAACGCCGCGATTTATCCGTCTTGCCATTTTTGCCGTTGCGCTGAGGCGGTGTGATCTTACGCAGCATCGCGCCTTCCAACAGATTCACAAGATTCTGCCGAATTTCGTCGTAAGACTCTAAATCCTTGGGCATGACATCGCGTGCGCTATTGGTCATCGGTGTATCTTTAGACCCCGATTCGTTGGTCAGCTTGGGCAGAATCGTCAGCAGCTTGTCCAGATGATAGACGACATACGAGTCGAAAATCGGCTGAGTGCCTTTTTGCGGCTCGCGCAGTTGAATCGGCTTGGTATTTTTGTGTTTGAGGTCAATCATTTCCCCAATTTCGCGCACAAAATGCCGCCCTACGTCCATCGCAAGCTGCCACTGTACGGGCGTATAACGCAGCGTAGGCGGGTGTTGCGAGTCGATTCGCATCCAATCGAACAAGGCCTGCACAGAAGCGCGTTTCTTGCCCAATTCACGCGGATTCATGCTCGTCATTTCGTCCAAACGGTGCAATTCATTTAATGCACTGTGAACATCAAACGACATTTGCAGCTTGATGACATCCTGCGCGATGTTCCGCAGCGGAACAGCTTTGGTATAAGGCCGCACCACCCGCAGCGTAAACATACCCGTCATCGTCGGGCGGAGGTAAATATCCCAACTGTCCCAAATCGGCTCATACAAATTGGTAAATTGCAGATTTTCCAGAAGCGGCGCGGGAAAATCAAAAGCGTCTTTGTTCAAGCGGTAATCTGGCGCGGAGTAATAATTGAGGATGTTCTGACGGAAGATGCCCGTCATGAAGCCGGTTTCATCCACCGACATGGCATCATCGCCGCTGATCTTCAATTCCGGCGAGGAGGGAATAAACAGCTTGTTATTTCTGAGGCGCTGCGGCCAGTCTTCCCGCAGCACACGGGAAAAAACCTCTGAGCCGCGCACACTATCGAAAAGCCCCTGGCTTTCCGACGCGATAAATTGGCGCATGTTGATGACCAGAATGACACTGGTATAGCCGAGTGCGGTAACTGCGAATTGTTCTTTGCGCTGTTGATTGGCGTTTTGGTCGGTTCGGTTGCGTTCCGGTAGAGTCATAGTGTATTGATGTGGGTTAGGTCACTATAATGATAAGATTCGCCACATCATATCACAAACTCTTTTCTAACGGCGCATCAAAATAACTCCTCGACCAACACCGTATACGCGCCGCTGGTCAGATAGCCATTCACGCGCACGGTATACGTCCCATCAGCAGGCAGTTCTACCGTCATCACCGGGTTCAATCCTTCGGTGTCGTCGGCTTCCGCGATCACATTCCCCGATGGATCAAGCAGCGCCGCTACCGGGTCAAAAGTCGTGCCATCAGCGGCGAGAACGCGAATCCGTACCCGTTCTCCCGCCCGTCCCTGAAACGGATAAAAGTTATAGGCATTATTTTCAACCGAATCATCCACAGACAGCACCGGAAACACGCCCGGTAGCGCCGTTGGGGTCGGCGCGAGGCTGATGTAACGCCAGATCAAGGTATAACTGCCGACTGTCGCCGCACCCGCCGCTTTCACACGCAGCACATACAAGCCGCCTTCCGTGATGCGTAAATTGCTGATGAGGGCATTCACGCCACCGCCGTTGTTATCATCAATCGCCAGAATGTTATCTTCATCATCCGTCGGAACGAGTTCGAGAATCGGGTCGAGTGTGCTGCCGGGGGCGGCACTGGCAGCAGCCGAAATCACATCCCCCGTATGCAGTTCCACCGTCCACAAATCACGCAGACCGCGCCGAGAAATATCGGCTTGTACGGCTTGATCGGGCGCGATTAACCCGCGTTCCACGTCTTGGCGTGTCGAGCCATCGCCATAAGTGATTAAATACTGTCCCGTCGCGCCATTGAGCGATGTTACAAAGACCTGATACGTGCCGGGAATATCCGCCCGTAATCCAGCGATGAGTGCCTCGCCTGTCGGGTCAGATCGGGCAGGTTCCGCGCTGGCGACGACTACACCATCAGGATTCACCAGTTCGATTTTGCCGCGAAAGGTCGAATTTTCGGTCTGGTTCAAAGCAATCGAAAAAATTTCACCCGCCTCGGCATTCACGCTAAAAATCGCCACATCATCGACGTTTTGTAACGTCCCGATCAGTGGCGCAAAGGGTGATAAGCGCTGCCCCATCATAGCAGGGGCGAAGGTCGCCGTTGGCATAAGCGTCGGCGGCGTGGGCGAGGGTAAAAATATCGGAGTCGGCGTTACGGGCGCGAATTGGTCATAGATGAGCAGCCGCAGGGTATAGCCCCCTGTTAGGCCGTTTCCGCCCGCTTGAATACTATAAAGGCCATCAGCAGGCAGTCGTAAATTCCGCAAAATCGCACCTTCATTACCTGCGCTGTCATCATCTAACGCCATAACATCGCCATTAGGGTCATACACCTGAATTACGGGATCAATCGTGCCGCTACTGCGCGACATCTCGATTTGCGTGTACTGCCCGGTACGGCCTTCAAAAGTATAGATGCTGTCTGCATCAGTGATGAGTTCACCGTTGGCGGGAACACCGCTCACCAATGCGCCAATAAAATTGCTGCCCTGCGCGAAGGCCGGAATAGGAGTCGGCACACCCACCACCTGCGGCAGCGGTGTCGGCGGCACATCATTTGGATTGGGGCGATCTGTATAGCCTAAACCGAGTTCGTAACTACCCGCGTTTGCTGCTTCGACGATGACCGTATATGCGCCGCCAGTCGCAAGCTGCGTCTCAATCGGATTGCCTTCTCCTAGAATCAGTCCATCAGCAGATTGCAGCTTTAGAATTACGTCAATCCCGCCCCCAACTGCACGTAAGCTGATCTGGTCGCCCGACTGCGCCTGAAAGACCCATTGATTCGGTTGATCGGCGGCAACTATACCGCTGACGGATTCCCAAAATGCGAGAGGCTGCGCGGCTACAGGTGTACTTGTTGGCGCGTCCAGCGTGATTTGCACACGAGTCGGCACAACAACCGTGTTGGCGCGTGTGCTGCAAGCGCTCAATAGCATAAAGCCTATCGAAAGCATCAGCACATTTTTAAACCCCAAAATAGGGAAAAAGAAGACGTGATGAACTGTACCCTTTGCCCGTTTCTGGAAAAAGGGAAGATGAAAAAAACGATTTCGTTTCAAGCGACTACATCCTAAAGTTAAAAACCCGCGCCGCCTGCATCAAAACCCGGCAGCAGTTCATCCATCGGTACAATTACAGCGTCTTGTGGTATGGTCGTCAACGACATCACGTTAAAGCGTGTTAAATCCAGCGCGAAATCAAAACGCAGATCGAAGTATAACGCGGAAAAGCCTAACGGGTCAGGGGTATCCAACAGGTCAAAGACCGCAGTTGAATTCGGCGTATAGGCGAAACTGATTTCGGCACGATGAAGATAATGATCGTCCAAGCCGATCATGCGCTTAAAGTGAAAGGACGTTCCTGTAAATAAATTCGCATAGCTTTCGCTGATCTGCGCTAATTCCTGCTCGCTATAAAAGCCGCCGAACTGCTCCTGCAGCGTCAACAATAACCCCTCAATCAATTGATCCTTACGGGCGGTGTCTGCCAGCACATCAGCGAACTCGATGCCAGTATCAAATACCGCCAGCATCTGACCGTTGAGTTCGCTATCTTCTAACCGTTGCAGGACAGCAATCTCTTCCAACGCGACGATTATAGGAGTCCGTTCCACTAATGCAGGCGGGTTATTGCGAAAGCCAGCTACATCCAATAATGCACGATAAAACGCAATTAAATCCACGCCATACCAGCCGACAGGGGTGCTGCCCGTGTAATCCAGCGCAGCGACTTTATTTAAATTGAGATAGCCCACACCTTCGACCAAGCGTGTATCAAACGTCAACAGGCCAGCGTCGATATAATAGGGGAGCAAAGTCTCCAAATCTGATACATCAAGGATAAGGTTCACATCGGCATTCACGCCGTTAATCAGGCGCAGCATATCATCGGTTTCGTTGGTGTCTTGCAGGCTGTAAGCCCCATTTACAACTGCCCGCAGCGCTACAGGTTCGGGTAGTATGACATAATCGACTCCCAACTCTGCTTCGAGATTAAAGGCAGCCGATTGTACCGCACCCATAACCGCGTCAAATTCCCCTAATAATGCACAGTCATCGGCTGTAAGGCCGCACTCGTCTTGCGCTATGGTCGTTCCGTTTAAGACCAACAACACCGCACTCACGATTGCTAACACCATCCATCGCTTAAACATGATTTACCCTCACTCTCACTCGCAATGTTGCTATTATAACTTGAGTTTCGGATAGCGTTTTCATTCTATCCCCTCCCCACTTCGTAGAGA
>Ga0163154_10002000_pt1 | contig 30506 bp, 19 predicted proteins | sample OliLakLV19MP9P1_FD_148649 | JGI IMG/M metagenome (GOLD analysis project Ga0163154, IMG submission 148649) | Freshwater microbial mat bacterial communities from Lake Vanda, McMurdo Dry Valleys, Antarctica - Oligotrophic Lake LV.19.MP9.P1 | ecosystem: Environmental > Aquatic > Freshwater > Lake >... | reverse complement strand
ACGTGACAAAAGAGCGTTGACGAGAAGCAGAATCGCCCAGAACAGACACGCGGCAAGCGGGGGAAACGGTCCGGCAACCATCGTGCCGCCGACAACCATATCGCTCCATTGCACAAACAGCGACAAAGGAACGACGCCGGTCAGAGCGACAACGACGGCACGCGCCCTGTTCCTCTCTTCACCGAGAAAAGAGGAACCGTTAGATTTATTTGTTGGGTTGCGGGGTGGTGCGAAGATAAGGCTTGATCTCCGTGAAACCCTTGTCGGCGAACAGCGTTTTGGCTTCCTCGTTGGAAACGGCGGGCGTAATGATCACGTCGTCGCCGTCTTGCCAGTCTGCCGGAGTTGCCACTTTGTACTTCGCCGTGAGTTGGAGCGAATCGATCACACGGAGCAGTTCCTGAAAGTTGCGTCCAGTGCTTGCCGGATAAGACAACGTGAGTTTAACTTTCTTGTCAGGACCAACAATGAACACCGAACGCACGGTAAAGGTATTGTCAGCGTTGGGGTGAATCATACCATACAGCTCGGAAACTTTGCGGTCTGCATCGGCAATCAGCGGAAAATTCAGGGCAGTGCCTTGCGTTTCGGCAATATCTCGCGCCCAGCCTTCGTGATCTTTGAGCGGATCGACGCTCAAGCCGATCACTTTGGTATTGCGCTTATCGAACTCCGGCTTGAGACGTGCAACCGTGCCGAGTTCGGTGGTGCAAACCGGCGTGAAATCTTTGGGATGCGAGAACAGAACCGCCCAGCCGTCGCCGATCCAATCATGGAAATGGATTGCACCTTCGGTAGATTCTTGTGTAAAATCGGGGGCGGTATCGCCCAGTTGTACGGACATCACGTTTCTCCTCATTGATGAAAATGTCGTCTGGAACCAAAAACCTAAGTTAATCTATCAGTTATATGGTGTATAGGATAGCAGAGAGAAGAATTTCTTGTCAAGACTGTTTTTGACTATTTTCAATAGACCTCTTGCGTAAGTCGGGTACAAGAACGTACCCGACTCAAAAACAGCCGTCCTACGGACGAAATTCTCTTGCCTTGAGAGTGCGAAGCACGGCACGGCGGAACACCCCCAGCAGAAATTCATTTCGCTGTACTCTTACAAGAGGTCTAATGGGGATTGGATCGCGTAACAGTTCAGGGTTGTGGGAGTAAACTACAAAAATCGCTACTTTTGATCATGCTTCGAGATTGAGGCAGAGAGCCACAAGGCGTTTTTGAACGAAAATTCCCACAACCCTGAACTGTTACGTAATAATCTACAAAGAAATTTCCTTGACAATCACTTTCTTGGCTGACTTTTCGGTTCTGTTCTCACTCAAAATCAGGCTTAAACCTTCTAAAAAAAATCCCCTGTTCTTGATAAGAACAGGGGATAAAGCAAACGAATAGCACTATGCCGGTTCGGGGCGAAGTCGCGCTTGAATACGCGGTTCCTCGACGGGCGGCGTAATCATCGGCGGCTTGTCATCAATGTTCGGGGGCGGAGGCGGAGCCACCATATTCTTGCGAATATCGTCTGCCGTCATTTCGCCGCTGAGCAATGCCGTAAACTCCTCACGGGTGAGGGTCTCTTTTTCCAAGAGAATGACACAGATTTCGTCCATTTTCTCGCGGTTATCAGTCAAGATACGCCGCGCTCGCTCGTAGCCCTGATCGATGATCGCCCGCACTTCCTCATCAATGGCACGCGCTACATCTTCGCTATAGTCGCGATCTTCCATAATATCGCGTCCAAGAAACGGATTGCCGTGTCGGCGTCCAAGGCGAAGCGGACCGAGCCGCTCACTCATACCATATTCGCAAACCATCGCCCGCGCCGAGTCTGTGGCATGATCGAGATCGCTGACCGCTCCCGTCGTCACGTCGCCAAAAACCAATTCTTCTGCGACACGCCCGCCGAGTGCCGAAGCAATATCGTCGAGCATATCCTGCTTAGTTTGCAAGCCCTCTTCTTTGGGCAGATACCACGTCGCGCCGCCGCTCATGCCACGCGGAACCACCGTGATTTTGTAGACTGGCTTAGAGTTCGGGATTTTCGCCGCAACGATGGCGTGTCCCAACTCATGATAGGCGACAACCTTGAGTTTCTTCTCGTTGGTCATCCGCGATTTGCGCTCCGGTCCCATAAGAACGCGGTCACGCGCCTCATCGAACTCGCTCATGGAGATTTTTACTTTGTCGCGCCGTGCCGCAAGAATAGCAGCCTCGTTGACGACATTCATAATATCGGCTCCGGTGAAGCCGGGCGTCAGTTTCGCGAGGGTGTCAACGTCAATGTCGTCCTCAAGCGGCTTGCCGCGCAGGTGAACCTTGAAGATTTCCTTGCGTCCGAGAACATCCGGCGCGTCAACAACGACACGGCGATCAAAGCGTCCGGGGCGAAGCAGTGCCGGATCAAGAACGTCGGGGCGGTTGGTTGCCGCGATCATAATGACGCCGGAGTTCGGATCGAAGCCGTCCATCTCGACAAGCAGCTGATTCAAAGTTTGCTCACGCTCATCGTGTCCGCCGCCGAGTCCGGCTCCGCGCTGGCGTCCTACCGCGTCGATCTCATCAATGAAGATAAGAGACGGGCGATGACTTTTGGCGGTCTCGAACAGGTCACGAACGCGGGATGCACCGACACCGACAAACATTTCCACAAAGTCGGAACCCGAAATATGGAAGAACGGAACGCCCGCTTCACCGGCAACCGCTCGTGCCAGCATGGTTTTGCCACAGCCGGGAGGTCCCAATAGCAGAACGCCCTTGGGAATTTTTGCGCCCAACGCTTGGAAGCGGCGAGCGTTTTTCAGGAATTCGACGATCTCCTGCAATTCTTGTTTGGCTTCTTCAACGCCTGCGACTTCATCGAAGGTAACTTTCGGCACTGAGTCGGTCATACGACGTGCCTTGCTCCGTCCGAAGTTCATCGCCTGATTGCCTCCTGCCTGTGCTTGGCGCAGGAAGAAGAAATAGATCATGACAAGGAACAATGCCGGAAACAGGAAAATCGAAAGGAGTGTCTGCATCCAATCGCTGAGGAGAGGACGACGAAACTCATAGTTGACGCCAGCTTTACTGAGCTGCGCGTACAGCGAACTTCGCGCATCAGGAGCGTCTGGTAAAACAACCGAAAATTGTGTTGCCGTGCTGAGATTGGGGTCTTTGCCTTTGACAATTTGCCCAACGACCTCGTCTTTTTGGAAGACAACTTTTTCGATACTCGCCGCTTTGTCTTTTTCATTGATTTGGCTGACAAGCCACGAGTAAGGACGTGAGACGACTGAGCCGCTCCACCGATTAATGTACGGGGATTGGAACGCGACAATCAGGAGGGCGATTATCGCGATGAGAATGAGAATGCGTGATCCGTTGTTGCCCGGTTTCAAGTGTTACTCCCCCGGCGTTCGTGTTGATAAACGCAGGACATGGACTTATAGAGTGTGATTATAGCACAGAGGCGAGAAGATAACAAACTGTGCGGTAATAATAAAGGATACGAGTCAGTGTTCTATGAAAGTGCCTCAAATCTCCTCTGATGTGACGCTTTCGTTGTAACGATGAAACTGTATCTCCAAAATTGGCTCATCCGGTGGCAGAAACGTATGCGGATTCAGTGCCGCATTATTGTATTTGAGATTTCCAACACACAAAATTTTGCCGAAGTTATCCGCAATTATCGGAACCCAATCGCGCTGTTCTTTAGGAATTTTTGCGTCGGTCAATATATCTTGAACTTTGCTGGTTCCATGCGGCTTGCCCCATGTGATTCGATCTCCATTGCGCCTCGAACGCGCAATCAGTGGTAAGCGAACTTCCGAGAGTGAAAATCGTAACCTGCTCGTCGGAACATTGCACTTAATGAAAGGCAGAATTTCCGTTTCAATAGATAGGTTGGCTTGCGAGATTTCCGTTCTGCCCGGAGTTGTCAGGACAACTTCCCAAGCAATCGCGCTTGCCTCTGCAACGACTCTTTCGATATAGAGGCGGTGATTTCCTTGTGAGAGACGTGTCGAAATCCCATGATATGCGGGTAATACTCTGCCATAGGCAGAATTTTTTTCTGCCGATGCCAAAGTTTGCTCCGTCGTCTCGAAGGCGATATTCTCTAAACTGCCGCGAACCTGTCCAATCGCTTGCCGCAGCACTCTGCGCCGCAGGGCTAACGGAAGCGCGGAGAGTTTTTCGCTATCGAGAACGAGCAAACTTTCCGCGTCCGAAACGGTGCATTGCGCCTTTGTCTGCGCTGCCGCTTCTTCTAAATAGGAATTATCGGCAGCGGCAAGTTCCGCCATTCGGTAAATTGCGGTGTCGATTTGAGAATTGTAGTGCGTTCGCAATTCAGGAAGCAACTCGGTGCGAAGGCGATTACGGCGATAATGCAGGTCGGCATTGGACGAATCGTCACGTGGGTTGAGATTGTGTTCAGCGCAATAAGCGTGCGTTTCGGCGCGAGTGACTTCGTAAAGCGGGCGAATCAAAGGCAAATCTTTCGGCGGCATGGCGGCTAATCCGTCCAAACCCGTTCCGCGCAAGATGTTGCCGAGAACAGTTTCGACTCTGTCATCGCGGGTATGTCCGAGAGCGATTCGGTCTGCGTTCCGTTCTGCCGCAACTGCTTTGAGAAGCGTATGACGGGCTTCGCGTGCGGCTTCCTGCGCGGAAAGATGCCGCCGCAATTTCATTGCCGGAACATCAACCGAGCGAATCACCGATTCAATGCCCAACGCCTCAGCAAGCGATTCGACATATCGCGCATCTGCGTCTGCCTCTTCGCCGCGAAACCCGTGATTGAGATGAACGGCGATCAGTTCGAGATCATATCCTGCCCGCAATTCTGCCAAAAGATGCAGCAAACAGACCGAATCCGCGCCGCCCGATACCGCGACCACGATGCGCGTATTTATCGTGAAGAGTCGTTCATGTATGATACTGTATAGAACTTTGGCTTTCAACATCGGTCTGCACAAAATGCGGGTACGGAAACGTACCCGCCTGAAAAACAGACGTCCTACGGACGTGCAGGTTGGAAGGCTGTAGACTCTTTCGGAAGTTTCAGCAATGAGGAGGTTTCAATCAGAGCACAAACGTAGCAGTCTGTTCGTCCGTAGGACGTCTGTTTTTTAGACGGGTACGTTTCTGTACCCGGTATGTCTCATTCTATAAATTCCGCATGATAATTCCCTGACTTTTGTTGTCCATATTGGTTACATCGGGAATCTCGTAGCGATTGCCGTCAACATCGGTGATGACCATGCGCGTGGCAGACAACTCCTGCATATTGTCGCGCAGGTTACGAACGACGATCTCTTTTTCGCCGCGATCCGTCTCCACATTCCAATACACCGCCCCAAATTCCTCTTTCACCGAAATTACGCGGTCAATGACTGGTACGAAATAGCGGCGTTCGACTTCTTCCTCGACCACGCGACGCGAATCGTTATCCAGTTGTACCGGATCGTACAGCATCCCGATGTCTTTGCCGCCGCCGTCCAAAAAGCCGATATAATGCTCTGGGTCGGACAGTGGAAAGGTTCGCGCCGGAGAAATCTTCGTCCACGAGCGTTCTCCTTCCAATGTCAGGCGCGGCACTCCGGCATGGCGAAAGACTTTCATTTTCTTCGGATCGAGTATCCGCAACTCGAACGACGACACATCGCCACTTGTCACTTCGGGTTCGTTATCAAGTGTTCGGGGTTTGTTATTGGTTGTGCTTGGCGGCATTGGCTTTGACTTTTCTATTTGGGATTTTCAGGCGGCTTGAACCTGTGCTTTTCTACGTTGTCCGCATCCTTTGTGTTACTTTAGCCTTGCGCGGTATTGCTCATAAAGACGCGAATGTTTGCTTTCGAGTTTGACGGGTTTGCCAGCGATGAATTCATAGCGCAGTTGAGTTCCGATTTCGAGCGGATCGCCGTCGGTGAGAATGATGTCGGCGGCTTTGCCTGTTTCGAGAGTGCCGCATAGGTCGCCGATACCAAGAATTTCCGCGTTGGTTTGGGTCAGGGATTTGATCGCTTCGGCGTGATTGAAGCCGTAAGCGCAACAAATGCCCACCTTGAACGGCAAATTGCGGGCGTCGGCGTCGCCATTGGACATAAACCCGACTTTGACACCGGCGCGGCGCAGGAGTTCGGGCGCGGCGTAAGGAGTATCATAGGGTTCATAGTCTGTGAAAGGCGAAGCGGCGGGCGTATACAGCACCGGAATTTTGGCTTTGGCGAGTTCGTCTGCAATGCGCCATGACTCGCGCCCGCCCCCAATGATCGGTTTGAGTCCCAACTCTTTCGCAAATTTCAGGGCGTTGCGGATACCGCCCCTCGTATTGACTTGAAAGATCACGGGAAGTTTGCCTTCGAGATAGGGCGTCATGGCGTCCATTGCCAAATCCTGCGGCGAGGTTCCGAGTTTGCGCCCTGCAAGATAGCGTTTGGCACTCTCGAAATAATCCTTGATACGGCGCAGTCGGTTTTTCTGCTGTTCGCGGCGTTTGGTGATCTCGTCTTCGCCCAAAAACTGCTTGAGAAATTCCAACTCTGAGGCGTTGACTTCGGGATAGTTGACACGCAATGCCACACGCTCGCGAATGCCCATCTGCTCCCAAGTCCAACCATCGAGATGAATGATGCTGGCTTGACCGGCAATCACGCCGCCATTGAGAGAGGAAAGCGCGGTGGTGATGCCCGTAAATCGCGTGGTTTCGATGTGTGCGCTGACAGGATTGACACTGCGAAGGGCGGTCAGGTCAGGCTGGAAATCGCCGTCTTCGCTATTGTCGTTGGTGGCATTGATAGAACTGATCTCTGCCAATCCGAGCGTACTGCCGCCGTCAATCAAGCCGGGATAAGCGTGCAAGCCCGTTGCGTCTATCGTGACAGCGTTGGCGGGAGTGGGCAGGTTTTTGCCGACTGCTTTGATTTTGCCGTTTTCGATGGCAATATCGCCGAGTTCTGCGCTTGGTTTGGCGACAGTATGAACCATTGCGTTCTTGATCAGATAAGCGTTGGCTTTGCGATTGTCGAATAGCTTGGCGTTGTTTTGCGCGAGTCGGCGTTCATCAGCAACAGCGGTTCGGTTCTCTTTTTGACGGTATGCCGGAACGGGGCTTGCGTGCAGAGTTGCGGCGGAATTGAGACCAAAAGCGTCGCGGCGTTGGAACACAACTTCGCCTTCGATCATCGTATAGGCGCAGCGACTGTAGACCGAAAGCGGATGCCCGTCCCAGATCGCAACGTCGCCGTCTTTGCCGACTTCGAGCGAACCGGCGCGATGCGCGATACCAAGTTGAATGGCGGGATTCAGGGTGACGAGTTTGAGGCAGTCGGTTTCGCTCAGTCCACCATAGCGTAAAGATTTCGCGGCTTCGAGGTGAATCATCGGCAGACCGTTGAAGGTATCTGAGTTGATGGACGCGACGACTCCGGCTTGCATACACAGTGCCGCATTATAAGGAATGGCGTCGTAGGCTTCGATTTTGTACGCCCATTGGTCGGCGAACGACGAGATCGGAATGCCCATGGCAGCGAGTTCGGGAGCGATTTTGTACGCTTCGAGCGCGTGCTGAAGGACGAGATTGAAGCCGAATTCCTTCGAGAGTTTCGCCATCATCAGCATTTCGTTCTGATTATAAGAGTGGCACTGCACGCGGATTTTGCCGCTCAATATCTCGGACAGGGCTTCAAGGCGCAGGTCGCGACGCGGGGCAGTGGCGTTGGGTTCGCGCTTTTGGTTGTAGGCGTCCCATTCCGCTTGATATTGCTTGGCGTCGAGGAAGGCGCGGCGATAGACCGCTTCGACTCCCGGACGGGTGGAGGGAAAGCGCGGCGTTTTTTTGGCTTCGTCGCCCCAATTAGAGCGTTTGACGTTTTCGCCGAGTGCGAACTTGATCATGCGCGGTGCGTCGGGAACAATGAGGTCGGCGACGGGGTGCTTCCACTTGAGTTTGATAACCGAACTTTGCCCGCCGATGGCGTTGGCGGAACCGTGCAGAATGAGCGCGGACGTGACGCCGCACGCGGTATATTGCCATATTCCGAGGGCGTTGGGGTCAAGTATATCGCTGATGCGAACCTCGGCGGTGATGGAGTCGGTTCCTTCGTTGGTGGCGTCGGAGGCGGTGTGCGAATGGGCGTCAATGATACCGGGCGTGACGAACTTGCCAGTGGCATCAATGATTGTAACACCAGCAGGGGGCGTGAGATTTTGTCCGATTTGGACGATTTTACCGCCGCGAACGAGAATACTGCCGTTTAGGATCACGCCTTTGGTGACGGTGAGGAGCGTACCGTTTTTGATAAAAACATCGCCTTTGGTGACCAGTGTCGGCTTGCGATCCGCCTCCAACTCTGCCGCTTGATTTTGGGCGCGGGCAGGGAGTAGGAGATAGGGAACAGGGAATAGGGAACAGAAAAGCGTGAGTGATAGGGCGGCGCGTCGGGTGAGCAAGGCGGGCGGTTCCTTTCAGAGTTCAATCAAAGTATAGAGGCAAATTCGCGTCATGCGGAGGGAAGCAATTCGTCCCAACTCTCGACTTCCAGCAAACGCAATGACAGGGCTTCCAATTTTGCAAGCTCGCCGATTGCCTCCAACGCGGCGCGAGTGGCAGCGTTTGGCGTGCCGAAGCGTTTCTCTCCAAGCCGCAAAATCACTGCGTGGAGTGCTTTTTCTTCGCCTCTTTCCTCCCCCGCCGCTTTGGACTTGGCGACCCTCCCAAGCGGAGCCAGCGGCAAACAACGCCGCGCCCGCCTCCAGAAACGCTTCCGGCGCAATCTCCCACAACGAACTGAATACTCACAGTTATAGCACAAAACGCCTGTGCCATGCTTATCTCCACTCGCGCCGTAATTGTTGCGCCCAATAACGAGACGGCAGAACCATCGGGATTTGCGGATGTTCTTCACTGATGAGGACAGGATTTTACCGAAAACTAAAGATGACACCAAACCGGAAAAATGACAAACTACGGCAGGAATATTTATGTCAACGTCTCAATGAGGTGGGGGATTAGGGGCTTGGGGTAAACTCTTCCTATGAAGCACGTTATTATTGGAACAGCCGGACACGTAGACCACGGCAAAACAACGCTCATCAAAGCCCTCACCGGAACCGATACCGACCGGCTCAAGGAAGAGCAGGAACGCGGCATGACCATAGACATCGGTTTTGCTGCGCTTCGGCTTCCGGACGGCACGGTGGCGGGGATTGTGGACGTGCCGGGACACGAGCGATTTCTCAAGAATATGCTGGCGGGCGTCAGCGGGGTGGATGTGGTTTTGCTGGTGGTTGCCGCCGATGAGAGCGTCATGCCGCAAACAGTGGAGCATCTCGATATACTGCGGATATTGGATGTCAAAAACGGCGTGGTCGCGATGACAAAAATGGATATGGTGGATAAGGAGTGGGCGGATGCCGTCGAAGCCGATATTCGTGAACATCTTGCCGGAACCTTCCTCGCCAACGCCCCGATCATTCGCGTAAACTCTCTGACGGGCAAAGGCGTCGAGGCACTCAAGCGCGAATTGCAGTCGGCGGTCAGTCGCGCCGAAGCCCGCAATGCCTCGCTTCCGTTTCGATTGCCCATTGACCGCGTGTTCACTCGTCCCGGATTTGGAACGGTGGTGACCGGAACGCTGGTTTCGGGTGCGCTTCATGTGGGCGATGCGGTTTCGATTGTGCCGCAAAAGCACGAAACGCGGGTGCGCGGCTTGCAGGTTCATGGGCAGAAAGTGACAGTGGCAGAAGCGGGTTCGCGAGTGGCGGTCAATCTCGCCGGAATTGAAACCGACGACATCGAACGCGGCGCACAACTTGCCCCGCCGAATACGCTCCCGACAACCGAACTGTTCGATGCAGTCTTGAATTTGCTGCCCAATGCGCCGAAAGTGCTGAAAGATCGGGCGCGGGTGCGTATTCATCTGGGAACGGCGGAGATCATTGGGCGCATTCGCCTTTTGGACGATAAAGCTGCGTTGGAACCGAACAAACGCGCTTACATTCAATTTATAGGAGAGACAGAGTTTGCGGCGGGGCGCAGAGATCGCTTCGTCCTGCGTTCGTATTCGCCGATGCATACGCTTGGCGGCGGCTGGATACTCGATCCCAATCCGACGAAACACCGCAAAAACGAAGCCGCAATCTTAGCCGCGCTCGCTTCGCGGGAAAAAGGCACGCCCGATGATGTACTGGAAACGGTGATTTTGCGATTTCCGGTGGGAGTGGCGCGTAAGGAGTTACTAGTACAGAGCGGGCTGGCGCAATCCGAAGCCGAAACTGCCCTTGATACGCTCATCGAAGCGAAACGGGCGACTTTGCTTCCAAGTGACCGTTTCATCAGTGCGGTTTTATTGAGCGGGTTGCGCGAGCGTGCCATCCATCTCATCGGTGCTTATCATGGGCAATTTCCCTTACGTGCCGGAATGCCGCGTGAAGAATTGCGTTCTGCGTTGGGGCGCGATATGGACGGTAAAGCGTTTGCGGCAATCGCGGGGCATTGGCAGAATCTCGGCGTCATCGTCACAGAAACGACCACGCTGCGCTTGCCGGATTTTCGGATTTCGCTGAACGAGAAGCAGAATGCGCTGCTGGAGCGGATTGAAGCCTACTATATTGGCTGCGGCGTGGCGACTCCGCTGATCGAGGATGTGGCGCAAGGCATCAATGCCCCGCCCGATGCGATCAACGCCCTGTTGCGGGTGGGAGTCGAGCAAGGGCGGTTTGTGCGGGTCGCGGACGGCGTCTTTTATCACCAGAAAACGGTAGAATGGATGCAGTCGCTGTTACAACAATTGGCGGCGCAGTCGGACGGAATCACCGTGTCGGGGTTTCGGGATTTGACCACAAGCAACCGGAAATTTTCGGTTCAGGCATTGGAGTTTTTCGACGCGATTCGAGTGACACGGCGCGACGGAGAGAAGCGAATTTTAGTTTAAGGAGAACACGAATTATGTATGTTTATACCGAAGATGGAGCGTTGGTGAATGTGGCGGCGGCGTGGGGCGTGAGCGCGGAAGAAGACGAAGGTGATTGGGCGGTGGTCGCGCAGTTCAGCGAAGATTTCTATCTGATGGTCGCTTCCGCCGATGGCGAAGAGTCGGCAACGGCAATTTTGCAGCGCATTCACGCCGCAATCAAGAACGGCGAAACGTATCTCGACTTGACGGCGTAAGATGTCTGCCCTGAGCAGATAAAAAGCCGATACGTGCCGAGCGCATTAAACAATAAAGACCGCCCGCTTGCTTCTTGAAAAAGAAACAAGCGGGTGGTCTTTAATTAATATCATTGGTAATTGTTGCGGGTTGTTGTTGTCAACTGCCAAAACTGCCCTCTGCCCTTCTCCTTCGAGAGTGGAGCAGAGAGCCGCAAGGCGTTTTTGAGCGAAAATTCCAACAACCCTCAACAGTTACCTCGCCGCAGTGATAGCAGAGATCAAGGCGTTGCGCGGCAAACGTCTGTTCCAATACCGTGACGTAGAAAATACAGTGCAAGCGATCTCCGCGCAGGATGTAAACGGCTATATCAAGGCGTGTATGGGAACTGAGTTTTCCGCCAAAAACTTTCGCACTTGGAATGGCACGCTGACGGCTACTCTCGCCCTCGCCGAGACGGGAGCCGCCGAAACCGAACGCCAACTCAAGCGCAATATCAACATTGCGGTCAAGCGGGTTGCGGACAAATTAGGCAATACGCCCGCCGTCTGCCACAGTTCGTATATCCATCCGCTCGTCATCAAAAATTATGAGCGCGGCGTCACACTGTCGGATTTTCGCCCGAAACGCACGCTCCGCTTGCAGAAAATCGTCGCCGAGATGGAAATCGAAGAGATCGCCTTGTTGGAGATGCCGAAAAACGGAACCAAGCGGCTATAACGGAAGCGTGCCGAACTTTGCCAAATCGCTTTTGATTTTGAGAACGGCAATGTCTTTGGCTTTATCAACGCCTCAGAAAATCCGCAAATCCGTGAGAGTGTTCGTTGCGATGAGATAGACATAAACATCGGTCAACGCAACTGAAACCAAACTCATCATTGCCCACAGACCGTGCTTGTCGTTCAGAAAACTGACTTTACGCCACACGCCGTATTTGGTGCGCTCCAATGCCGAGCAAGAATAGCAATCGGTTCCGCCGCCGATGAGATGCCGGAACGAGTGGCAGGAAAAGGTGTAGAACGAGAGCAGCAGGACATTGACGAGAAAAACAATCGAGCCGAGACCGATTCCCAATTGCGTGACGCCGTTTGTGGTAAAGAAGAACGCCTTGAACGTGTCTACCCACAGTAGCGCAACAAAAATCGCGGCGGCGTAAAAGGCGTAACGATGCAAATTCATCAGCACGAATGGAAATGCTTTCTCGCCGAAATAGTTTTTGCCGCGTATCAGCCACACCGGACCGGGTTTTTTGACGGCACACGCGGCAGGGTTGGCAAGATAGGAGCGATAGATCATTTTGCGATAGTAATAGCAGGTTAACCGGAAACTCAAAGGGAACGGCAGAATGAGAAGCGCGGGCGAAATCTCGAATCGCCCCAATTTGAGTCCCAATTTGATGGTTGGCGAATAAAACGGGGAGAGATAGCCGCCAATTTCATAGTGATCGTTCTGAAAAGCGCGAAAGGTTGCCCACAAACCGAACAAACTGAACAACACAAAAAAACTGGCGGGGGAAATCCACCAAGCGTCCTTGCGTTCGGTCTCTACCAAGGTTGCGGGCGTCGTCTGAACAGCCAAATTCATTTCTCCAATGGGAATAGCCGCGAGGCTTTATAGAATTATAATAACACAAATGCGCCGAAAAAGCAAAATCTCTTCTCAAAAAGGAAACAGCGACGCGACTTGCGGAGATTTCGGATAACACTTCAATTCGCGTTCGAGAGGAGAAGGCAGAATTTGTCAGGTGGCAGGGGCGTATAAGAGAGGTATTCCCCGCAAAAATGCGAGCAGGGAATGCACAGAAAAGAACACCGAACAATGGCTATTGCAATCACCACACCAACGGGAAATGTCGGAAGCAAAGCCGTCTCTTTGCTTTTGGAGCAAGGAGCCGCCTTAACGCTACTCCTTCGTAATCCAGACGAACTCGATCCCGCCGTTCGTAATCGCGTCAAAATTCAGTAGGGCGACCAGCAGGACGCCGATTTTGTCCGCCGTGCCACTGAAGGAGCGGACGCTCTGTTTTGGGTCACACCCAATGACACCTCAACCGATGATGTGCAGGGTTGGCATGAGCGGCTCGGTGCAAGCGTGGCACAGGCAGTTCAAGCCAACAATATTCCCTTCGTCGTCCATCTCTCCAGCGCAGGAGCGCAGTTGCCCAAAGCCGGACCTGTTTCCGGTTTGGGACAGATCGAGACGCATCTCAACTCCATCGCCGCAAATATCGTCAACCTCCGCCCCGCGTCTTGATTCTTATGGCATTTTCAAAGCCCGATGGCGTTGCGGAACCCCGCACTTCCCAAACCACCACACCGATGACACTCGCGGAATGGGCAAAAGCGGAGTTTGTCCCTGCCCTGAACGGCTGAATACAAACAAACACGAGTGCCGCTCTCCAATGGAGAGCAGCACTTAATTTGGAAGGCGTTCGCAGTTTAGCCGACCAATTCGGCAAATTCATCGATCTGTTTGCGAATCACATCGAGGCTTGCCGTCCAAAACGCGGTATCGGCAATATCAATGCCGAAGCGTTTGGCGAGCGTGCGGGCATCTTCCAAACCTGTTGACGAGAGCAAATCGTCGTATTTCGCCTTGAACTCATCGGGATTTTGTTGGTATTGAGCGTACAGTCCCAAGCCGAAGAGCAAGCCAAACGTGTACGGATAATTGTAAAACGTCGGACCGTAATAATGCCCCTTGACCGCCCAGACGTAGGGGTGAAGTGGTTCGATGCTGTCGCCATAAGTCGCTTTTTGGGCATCGGTTATCAGTTGAGTGAATTCTGCGGGCGTGAGGTCGCGCTCCTGTCTGCGCTCGAAGACGCTTTTCTCGAATAAGAATCGCGAATGAATATCCACGACGACCATCAAATTTCGCTCCAATGCCGTATCGAGTAGGGCAAGGCGTTCCGTTACGTCCGCACCTTCCAATGCCGCATCGAAGGCAATTGTCTCGCAGAAAATGCTCGCCGTTTCCGCCAGCGTCATCGGCGTTGATCGCTGCATGGCAGTGCGCCCGCGCAGGTTAAGGTTGTGGTAGGCGTGTCCGAGTTCATGAGCGAGGGTGCTGATTTGCGAGAACGAGCCGTCGAAATTCATCATGACCCGCGACTGTTCCACGCCCAACAGATCGGTACAGAACGCGCCGCCGGATTTCCCTGTTCGCGGCTCGGCGTCGATCCATTTGTGCTTGAAGGCGTGATCGGCGAAATCGGCAAGCCGCTGCGAGTAGCGGGCAAAATTCGTGCGGATAAAATCTTCGGCTTCTGCCCATGAGTATTTGCGCGTGGTTGCACCGAGCGGGGCGGCGATGTCATACCATGTCAATTTCTCCAAGCCCAACGCTTTGGCTTTGAGACGGGTATAGCGATGGAAATCGGGGAACGACGCAATAACCGCCGACTGCATGGCGTCCAATGTGGCAAGGTCAATGCTGTTGCCATAAAGTGTTGGCTCGATATCGTCAGCGTAGCCGCGTTTGCGCCGAATCGTGTTCTGGAATCCTTTGACGCCGTTCAAGGCAGCAGCCATTGGAACCTTGACCGCTTCCCAACTGGCGACTTCCGCCTCGAATGCGGCTTTGCGAACGGCGCGATCCGAGTCGCTAGCGAGGGCGCGGACTTTGCTCATCGGCAGTATTTGCTCTTCGCCGCGAATTGTCAGCGGAACGGTGAGCAGTGCCGCAATGTTGCCGTGCAGACGCGCCCAACCCGTAATGCTTGATGGACGCAGTTCCGAAACGAGTGCCTCTTCCACTTCCGACATCTGATGCTCAAACTCAATTTTCGCCTTGCGAATGGCGTACTCGTGGGCGCGGGCGACTTCGGATTGTGCCAGCAATGCCTCAATGTCGCTTGACCCGACCCACGCCGTATACCGCGTATCGAGTTGATCGAGCGGAATGATCTGCGCGTTGAGCTGCGATTCGCGGGACTGTGCGAGATCGTCCTCGGCATTGACGGCGACAAAACAGCCGATATAGGAACCGAGAGTCCAGAGCGTGCGCGAAATGGTGTTGAGCGCATCGGTTGCCGCTTCATACGCTGTGACGAACGCGGCATCAACGGCAGAAGTGTCGCGCTTTCGCACGCCCAACATCTCGAATTGTATCCCCAAAACGGCGATTCCCTCGATCACTCCCTCGTATGCCGTGATGAACTCCGGCGAGTCGAGCGAAGGGTAAACCGAACTCATATCCCAATGCGGCAGTGCCGCCGATGTGTCTTCCGCCATGTTTGCGGCGTTCTCCTTTTGTGTCAATCTTCCAAAGTCACAGCAATTATCTGCTCAGGATTCGGCTTTTCTATGGTCATATCCGATTCGAGCGAGAAATAAACGCTGTCGAACCAAATGATCGCTGTTCAAGTTCAGGGTATCTATCATGTATTTTGCTGAGAGGGTGCGAGGCTCCCAGATACCGGACGCAGAAATCTCATAATGCCGCTCGAAATCATCCCGACAAAAGTCAATGAATTCGATGCCCTGTGATGCCAGTCGTGCGGACGGAAAATGATTCCACTTGAAAGAGTTGCAGCGACTGCAAGCGTAGTACAAATTGTAGAAGTCGTATTGCTTCTCAGGAAAAAGAGATTTCGGATAAAAATGATCAAGCTCAAATGTTTCCGGTTCAGCCCAATCTTCATGCCGCAAGCAATACGCGCAACAATGCTCGAAATCTTTCCGAACATGAAAGCGACAGGATATATCGCTGTTTCTTGCGGGATTGACGGGCGCAGGAACAGTTCGCTGAAAACGTACCATCCGCAAAAGCCTTTCGTCAGAGCGTATGACACAACTCGTCTTGTGATGAAGAAGGCAGTTCCGCTCTGTTTTCGATCTGAGCGGTGAGGCGGTTGAACTCTTGAATCTCTTCTTCGGTCAGTCCAACCGTAAACTTTTTTTCAATCAAGCGATAGCGGCGACCAATCAAATTGCGCCATGAAAGAGTGGGACGACTTCTGCTCCCGAAATCGTCTTCCAGAAACGCATAATTCAACTCGTCAAGAGCGGCGCATTCCGGCGAGATACCTTGCTCTCTCGCCTGCTCTTCAATGGCTTGTTTCAGTTCCGGTGTCAGTGTGAGTGTCATGGCACGTTTCCTCCAAAAATTCTACTCCCTGTATTATATCATAACCGGCAAGTCAGCGGGAAGCGGCAAGAAGCAGTAACGCGACCAACGCCAGCAGGGCAAAGCCGATCCAACCGCGCCGCAATGTTTTCATGCTGTGGACGCGCCCTGACCACGCATACACGGCAAACCCGCCCGCGATGAGAATATAGAAAATAAAGAAGCGAGGGAGAATTTCTTGCACGCACAGCATCACCGCGCCAACCAAACCGGACGCGGTACATACAGGACCAAGCCAATCGCTGAACCGAGGTGCGACATGGTAAGCAAGGCGTTTGTCACGGTCACGCTGGAGGGTGCGGGCGCGGAAGGTCGCGCCGAGATGAAGCAGAACGAAGACCGCTCCGGCAAGAAAGGGCATCTGCTGCGTTCCCCAAATCGCCCCGCTTTGCATTCGGAGCAGCGGATTTAACGCGCCGCTGAGAAGCAGAATCGTCAGCCAGTATTTTTTGAGACGAATGGCAGGAACGCAATAGGCATACTGCCCAACGGTCATGGCGGTCAGGCATACAAACAATGCTTTCGAGAAGAACCACGAGGTGATGCAGACCAGAATCGGCAGCGTGTACAAAACATTCTGCATGGTTTGAGAAACGTAATAGTCCTGCTCTTCGGTGACATCGGTCATCTCGTTGAGCGCGTAGAGAGCCGCCCAAAGCAGGGTCGCCAAGATCAACGCGCCGGTCAGTTCGGCGCGTTGAAAATCGGCGTGTGCGAAATACGCCCCTAATGCCACCATGATCGGCGTTTTAGCAAGTACAGGCAAGCGGTGAGCCGGAAATATGTCGCGCCACTCGGCAGGACGGCGCATCGTGACGGCGTGCGTTCCTGTGGCGGAAGTTTCGTTTCTTTCGGAAAGGGGCATCGGCGTTGACATCTTGCCATGCAGAATACCCCACAATCGGCAGATTGCGAGACATTTGGGCGCAAATTGATCAGATCCGCCTTCTCAAATGGCGGCAGTGCCTTGCGCTCCAACCCAATTTGTGCTATGCTTTTGCCTCTGCGTCCTGTTCGGCTCGACTTCGTGGTGCAAAAATGCCGACGACGCCGACGATTTTCTTGCCCGCTTGGGCTTTGGAGTAATAAAACGATGTGTTGTACAATCCGAAATGGATTTTTGACCGCCTTTGCCACGGTGACACTTGTCTCCGGCGGGGCAGTTGCCTTTGCGAAATATCGGAGGCAGCAACCTCCGCCGCCCCCAAAGCCGCTGATGGCGGCGCATGAGCCGCGAGAGACTCATCTCAAAAATGTGCGCCAGTTGACCTTTGGCGGACAGAACGCCGAAGCCTATTTCAGCGCGGACGGCAAAAAACTGACGTTCCAAAGCGAGCGCGACGGAATGCCTTGCGATCAGCAATATGTGATGAATACGGACGGCACGGGATTGAAGCGAATCAGCACAGGAACAGGGCGGACAACCTGCGGGTGGTGGACAAAAGACGGCAAGCGCGTGATTTTTTCTTCGACGCACGGCGTAGATCCCGGCTGCCCCGCAAAGCCCGATTACTCCAAAGGCTATGTGTGGCCTATCTATCCAACGTATGCGATTTACAGCGCGAAGGCGGACGGCTCCGACTTGCGCGTGTTGTTTCCGCGTGACCTGAAATCGGGCGAGGAGCCGGGCTATAACGCGGAATCCGTGATTTCGCCGGACGGGAAGCAGATCGTTTTTTGCAGTGACCGCAGCGGCGATCTTGATATTTGGGTCATGGACATTGATGGCAAAAACCCGCGCCAACTCACTAAAACGATGGGCTATGACGGCGGACCGTGGTGGTCACCGGACGGCAAACAGATTTGTTTTCGTGCCTATCACCCCACAGCGGAGAAAGAGACAAACGAGTACAAAGCCCTGCTCAAACAGCATCTGATCCGCCCTTCGACCCTCGATCTCTATGTGATGAACGCAGACGGCTCGAATATGAAGCAAATTACGAATGAGGCTTCACAGGGGATCGCCAGTTTCGCGCCAAGCTGGACACGCGACGGCAAGGCACTGGTCTTTGCTTCCAACCGCGCCGACGCAAAGCGACGCCAGTTCGAGGTGTTCAGGATCAATCTCGACGGCACGGGATTGGAGCAAATCACTTACGGCGGGCAGTTCGACGGCTTCCCGAATTTCAGTCCCGACGGCAAGAAATTCGTGTGGGCATCGAACCGCAACGGCATCAATCGCGAAACCAATGTGTTTATCGCCGATTGGATTCCGTAACGATCTGATTGGAGTAACAGGGTAATGAAATTTCCGTTTTAGGAGAGTGCAAATCAGATTGAGTCCGGGTACAGAAACGTACCCGGCTGAAAAACAGACGTCCTGCGGACGGTAACAGTTCAGCAAATGACCCGCGCCTGCGTGGGTCATTTGCTGAACTGTTACCACAATGCGAATCAGCGGAAATCCTAGCGTTGACGTGAGGTATACTCAGGGCATCTCGCCCTCTCGCTACATCAGGGACGCGCCGGGAGCAGATCAAAACTAAAGAAAGAGGACTCTTACCAAGCCGAAGAAAATTCTCGCTGTTGATGCCAAACGCCCAGCAGTTCGACTTGTGCAGGTTACCCTTGACTGGAGATTTATAGATGAACTGCCCGATGACCGAACAACACAAGGTCGAGGCGTTGCTACGGTATCGCCTGCTCGATCCACTGGACGATCTGCTTCTGGAGTATGCTGACTACGTCGGCATCACTGCCGGGGAGATGCGCCGGAAGTACGATCAACTGGTCGCTACCAACTTTGCCGAACTGATCGGACCGGAGATCAAACTGCTCCCATTATTGCTCTCCTCGTATCAACTGCCACACCTGTTCCACCGCCTCCAGATCATGCTCGGCTTTACGGAGAGTTTTCCGAGCGGCTCCTCCGTCCTCGACATCGGCGCGGGGACAGGGCGCGACTGCGTGGCATGGGCACGCCGAGGCTTCCGGGTAACGCACGCCGACATTCCCTGGGAGGGAGTGGAGTTCGCGGCATGGCGTTACGCACGCCGCAACCTGGACGTCACGTTTGCGGACGCACGAGAACTGCCCGAAGAACGCTATAATATCATTAGCTGCCAAGACGTCTTCGAACACGTCGAAGACCCGGTCGAACTGATGACCAACTTTGTTTCCCGTTTGGCTCCCGACGGACTGCTCTTTATCTCTCTTGATCTGTTCAATCCCATCCCGACCCACACACCGAAAAACGACTTCTATGCGACGATATTCGATCCCTTGCTGGTTGATCTGGGATTGGAAATCGTGATGGGAAGGTTGCTGGGTGTGCAAGATGCCTCCATTGCGGCAATGCGTGTCTATTTCCGCAAGAGTCCGGCGATGCAATCATTCCATGACGAGAATGAGCAGCTACACGGGCGTGCCTATGCCTTTGCCGAGCGCGAATTAGGCGTCCTCCGTGATCGCCTGAACGCCGAACATGACCGCGTCCGCCAACTCTCCGAGACGTTCAACTCCGCCGTTCCCATGTTGTGATCACGCGCAAGCGAGCCGTGTTGACGAGTGTTCCCGGATTTTTGGAGGAAGTTTCCAACACTCAGCGATCCCTTGTCATTCGTTGCGATGATACGACAGGCAAACCCTCTCCAGAAAGCGGCGTAGCCCCTCCGGTCGAGGAGACGGCGCGAGAAGCCGATTTTGTGGCGCAAGGCAGATAGGCATGAAACTTTTTTCGGTTTATTTCATTCCGGCGATTGAATTGCGGCACGGACTCGTAGTATACTAACGGGGCTTGTTTTGATCCCTGTTTTTGACGAAAGGACAACCGCAAATGAAAGCCGGAATCCATCCCGAATATAGCACCGTCAATGTTGTCTGCCAGTGCGGCAGCACCTTCGAGACCCGCTCGACCAAGAACAATATCCGTGTTGAAATCTGTTCCGCGTGCCATCCGTTTTACACGGGCAAGCAGAAGATCGTAGACACCGAGGGGCGCGTTGAGAAGTTCCTTCAGAAGTACAAACTGAAATAGAGCGGGCGTTTGGCGCGAAAATCGTGTCGTGCTTGCAAACTCAATGTACCGAAGTTTGGCGCGTTCGCCGTATAATAGAAACGGTGAACGCGCTTTTTTTGATTGGGTCGTTAGGTCATTGGGTTCGGGTACAAGAACGTACCCGCCTAAAGTGCAGACGTCCTACGGACGAGCCATTTGTGAGTCTGACGGTTTCCTCTGAGAAATTCTACTCGCAAAGGGTGTTATGGGAAGGCAATAACCTTGTGGTTTGCGTCCGCAGGACGTCTGTTTTTCAGTCGGGTACGTTCTTGTACCCGGTCAAGAGCAAATCACCCTCAAGCGATGGGAGTGTTTTTCAGACGGGTACAGAAACGTACCCGAACTATCGCGTTCTTATTTTTTTCAATTTCAGAATTTGATGGAGCGACTATGAGCGGCAGTAAAAAGCAGGACAAAAGCCTTGCCCAATATGGCGGACAGGCGATTATCGAGGGCGTGATGATGCGGAGTCCCCATTACTTCGCGGTTGCTTGCCGGAAGCCGGACGGCGGAATCGTCGTCAAATGCGAGGAGATCGCCAAAACTGCCCTGCATAAACTGCGCTGGCTCAACAAGCCGTTTCTGCGCGGAACCTTTGCCCTTCTCGACGCCATGATTCTCGGCGGCAAGGCACTGAATTTCGCCTCCAACGTCCAATTGGAAGCGATTCAAGGCGAAACGTCTCCTCCCAAAAGCCCGTCCCATGAATTGAACGGAGCGAGCAGTCCAAACGGGATAGGCACAACGGCAACTGCACCGGAAACCAAACCGACAAAATCCGGCGGACGGATCAACGATATTGCCGTTGGCGGAACCATTGTGCTGAGTTTGGCGATCAGCCTGTTCATTTTTCGGATTGTCCCGACACTGCTCACGGAGATTGTGGAAAAACGCCAATGGATCACATTGCCTTCCGATACTGCCCGCAACGGCGTAGACGGCTTGATCCGAATGTCGTTCTTTTTCACCTATCTGATTCTGATTTCGCAGCTTGCCGGAATCAAGCGCGTGTTCCAATATCACGGCGCGGAACACAAAGCGATCAATACGCTCGAAGCCGGTCTGCCTCTGAATGCTGAAAACGCACAGCAAGCGTCACGAATTCACCCGCGCTGTGGAACCAGTTTTATTTTCATCGTGCTGGCAATCGATCTGCTCGTGTGTCTGCTGTTGCCGCGTCCCGTGTGGTATTTGCGGATTGTGCTACATCTCGCCATACTGCCATTTGTCGCAGGATTGTCGTATGAAGTGATCAAGGCGGCGGGCAAATATCGGCGTAATCCCTTCATCATGGCGATTTTCGCGCCCGGAATGTGGTCGCAGCTGCTCACAACCCGCGAACCCGATCCCGATCAAACCGAAGTCTCCCTTGCCGCGCTGTATGCCGTTCTCCACGCCGAAGGACGCACCGACTTGGTTCCCGAAACCACACCCAACCCGGACGAACCCGCCGCTGTCTTGGTCTGACACAAGAGGATACACTACCCACGATGGAACTGCCCAGCGGAGTGATCACGTTGGTTTTCACAGACATCGAGAACTCTTCCGAGTTGTCGCAGCAGTTGCGGGCGGCGTTCGAGGCAGTACGCGAACAGCATTTTGAGATTGTTCGGGCGGCGATAGCCGTTTGGAACGGCATCGAAATCAATACGGCGGGCGACTCGCTCTTTGCGGCGTTTGTGAGTCCGCTCGACGCCCTTCTGTGGGCGCAGGAGACCCAAAACGCCTTGCTTATGCACGATTGGCAGGGCGTTTCCCTGCGTGTCCGAATCGGAATGCATACGGGCGAGCCGTCGCAGATCAGCATTCCTCGCCCCGATTATTTCGGTCACGCGGTCAATGTTGCCGCTCGCGTGATGAGTGCAGGGCATGGCGGGCAGATTCTCCTCTCCGATACCACTTATCGCTTGATTTTCAGCGAACCGTTGGGGGCGATCACGTTTCGCGACTGCGGCGTTCATCGCCTCAAAGGCGTCGGTGAGGAACGCCTTTGGCAATTGCTTCACCCCGAACTGCCAGACACATTTCCCGCGCTCAATACCCTCAACCCCGAACGCCACAATCTGCCGCACCATGCGACGCCCTATATCGGACATGACAATGATTTGCGCGGCTGGGAAGAGAAAATTACCGACAACAGTTCGCGCTTGCTCACCTTGACGGGCTTTGGCGGCATGGGCAAAACCCGCACTGCCCTGCATCTCGCCGAACTCTGCGCGGACAAATTCGAGGACGGCGTTTGGTGGGTTCCGCTGGAAGAAGCGAAAACAGCGGACGATCTTTGGCGGCGGCTGGCGGTCAGCCTACGCCTGAGTATCCAAACGAGCATGACTTTGCCGGAGCAAGTGCGTCAATTCCTGCGCGAAAAGAAATTGCTGCTCATTTTGGACAACACCGAGCAGGTGGCGCGTGCGGCAGAAACGGTCAAATCGTTACTGGAAGCCGCTCCCCATATCAAGATTTTGATCACGGCACGGCGCGTTCTCGGTTTGCGTGCCGAAGTGGTATTTGCCCTGCGCCCCTTGAATACCGAAGAGGCAGAGCGGCTGTTTGTCGAGCGAGCGCAAGCCTTGCAGGACGATTTCACGCTCAACGCCGAAAACGCCGAGGACGTTTCGGAATTGTGCCGCGAATTAGAAGGCGTGCCGCTCGCCATCGAACTCGCCGCGTCGCGGATTGTCGGCATGAGTCCGCGCCAAATGCGTCAGCGTCTCGGCGAGCGGTTCCGACTGCTACAAACCCGCGCCCCCGATCTGCCGGACAGACAACGGGCATTGCGTGCCGCGATAGATTGGTCGTATGACCTTTTGCGGGACGATGAGCGGGAGGTTTTCGCGCAATTGGGCGTATTTACGGGCGGCTTTTCGATGGACGATGCGGAGGCGGTCTGCGAGGCGTTCGATGTGTTCGAGAGCGTGATGGAATTGCGGAACCACTCGTTTTTCCGCGCCGAAACCGACTCGCAAACGCAGGAAAGCCGCTTCCTGATGCTCGACATTCTGCGCGTCTATGCCATCGAGCGGATGCAGGAGATCGACGATAAGGGCAAAGCAGTTCGCAAACGCCACGCCGCATACTTCCTCAATTATGCGCGGGAGCGAATCGCCAAATTCCGCACGCCGGACGAACGCCCCGCACGCCGCCAACTGGAAACCAATAGTGCGAATGTCCGTTCAGCGATGGAATGGGCAAACACGACGGACGACGTCGCCCTTTTTGCGGAACTTGCGCTCTCATTCGGGACGATCTTGCAACGGCGCGGATTTCTGCGTGATGCGTGCGAACCGCTCCAAGCCGCACGAACGGCACTCGCCCCGCTTCTTGCCGAATATCCCTTGCTTGTTGCCAAAATCTCCGCCGAACTTGCGGGTTTGTCGTGTGATCTCAGTGATGCTCCTGCCGCTCGTGAGGAGGCAGAAAAGGCACTCGGCTATTTCGCGCAAGCAGAGGATACGATAGGACAGGCGACGGTGCAGAATCTGCTCGGTCAGGCGGCGGTTTTGGATCGCCGCTATGCCGATGCCCGCGAACATTATGCTCAAGCACTGACCGCGTTCACCGCCGCAGACCGCCGAATTGAGATGGCGATTGTCAATAATAACATCGGCATTTTGGAGTATACGGCGCACGACGGAGATCGCGCCAAAAGCCGGACGACTCTGGAAGAAGCCTTGCGGCTGCACAACGAAACGCAGTCTCAGCGTGGCATGGCGGAAGCACACAACAATTTGGGGGTTTTGGCGCATCACGGTGAAGAATGGGCGGCAGCAGAGCAGCATTACCTCTCTTCTCTGCAAATTCGGCAAAGTCTGCGGCACGGCTACGGAGCCGCGCTTGTTCTGAGCAATTTGGGCGAAATCGCTCAAGTGCGCGAACAACTTGAGAAGGCGTGCCAGTGTTTCGCCGCGGCAGAGGTGCTATTTTCCCAATCGCAGTCGCCGTATGCCGGATATGCGGCAGACCTTCTGCTCCAAACAGTGCCGCACACTGTTCAAACAGTTGAGGATTTTCGCCGCACCGCCAAAAGTCTGACGCTCGAACAATTGGTCGCATGGGCGACACAATCATCGAATTCGGCGGAATGAAATGGGACTCTCGACCCCATTTCCGCTGCTGTTGACGCCTGAAATCACTCCTCAACCCGATACTGGGGTTCTATAAAGAAAAATCGCCTCGTCTCCCTTGCGGAAGTCGAGGCGATTTAGGTTTCAAGCGATTGCCCGTTCTACTGCTGATTGTTGGTCAGCGGATAGAACTGCGGCAATAGCGTCTGATAGTACAGATCAGTTGTGCTATTGCGGGTACTTGTCCAGAACATCCAAAGGCGATCCGAATACGGGTCTTTGAATGCCGCAACTTGCCCTTCGTTGATGGACGTATCGGTGGGAACGAGGACTTCCGGCGTCGTAGAGTATCCGCCTTCCGTCGTTACAGTGATCTCATCACCCCAAGCGACGCGATACGTCAATTGTCCTGAAGCGGTTCTGTTTCTGTCAGGCAGTGTATAGCTGACGATAATCTGATTGCCTTCATCAAGCGAGGTGAAGTAGATTCGCCCCCGTGCATAATCCACTTCATACGGACCGACAGGACGATCCACACCTGTTACGGTGAGCGGCAATATCTGTTGTTGTCCCTGCCCGTTGGGTACTGTCAACCCTACTGAACTCGGTAGTTTGATCATCAAACGCATCGCTTTGTAGTAGAGACCGGAGCCTCTGCCATCTGTCTTGCGATAGACAACCCACATTCGATCCAGAGCCGGTGATGCACCCGCAGGACGAATCACCGAGGGAGCCGCCAGCAGTGTGCGCGGATTGACTCCGTTGAGTCCTCTGTCCCAAATCGCCACTGGGTTCGCATAGTTGCCAGCAGACGGTGTCGGCGTAAGCGGCTGGAATGCCGGATTGCCTTGCCATACTGGGGGCAGCAGAGAGCGCACGATGCCCGTCTCGTCTCGCGTTACACTCAGGCGCATCACCTGCGGCGTGTATGAGACGATGACCTTGTCTGCTCCTCTTCCCTGACCACGCGGCGGGATATTCGGGAACGTCACTGTGCCGGAGCGAATATCCACAACCACTTGCCCGCCGAGAGCCGAATTGAAGAACAGCAACCCCGACGCCTTGTCGTATTGCCCTGTCTGGAACGATGTCTCAGGATCAGGACGCTTGTTGATCGGGAGCAGGATCAGTGTTCCGTTGGCTTGACGCCGCAGAACAGAGATTTCGATATTGTTGGCGCGTTCCGCTGGTGAATCATTGGACATAAGATACCAGCCAGCGTCACGCCCCATATAGGTATTGGTCGAACCGACACGCATCAGCGTCTCTTGCTCGACACGCGGCAGGAGAGCCGGACCCGTCAGCGAGCCATTGTTCTCAATATAGTAGCGAATCAAGAACAGTTCCGATTGCTGTCGGCTTTTCAGAACACCTGTGAATACAAGGTCAATGGCATTCCTGACGGCTCCGCTCGCGTCACGCACTTGCCGATAAATGGGCTGTGCGTCGCTTTGCCAACTCAGCGCGTTCGGTGTCGGCAATCGGCGATCTGCTGTCCACATTGCCGCGTTGTCGGGTGTCGCCGAGACATTGTAGTAGAGAGCAGTTTGCCCGCCGTTTCCTGCGTGCCAGAATACATACAGGAACTGCTGCCCGCCGATTTTAAGATACAGCGGCTTCGGGCTGAGTTTCGTCAGAGCCGGATCGTTGAAGAACGATTTGATGCCGTTGATCTGAGGCTGCCCGCCGATCAGTCGCGTATAGAAAGTGCGCGAGTCGGTTTGCTGGCGAGCCTGCTGCCCTGTGCCGAGAAGTTTGTCCACTTCGCCTTGCCAGAACAGGAACCCATCGGCGTCGAGCGCGTTGGACGTGTTGTAGGCGATTACGGCTTGCGGGCTGGCGTGCCGTTCCGTCGTCGGTGTCGGAATGCCGGGCAATCCCGGAACCGTGGCAGTCGGCTGCTGCGGGAACAGTTGGTTCAGAGCCGCCGCCGTGCTATTGCCGATAATCAGGCGCGGGTCTGTCCACCATTTTGCCGACAGAACGCCGTTTGCTCCCGGTCTGGCAAATTGGAAATCGTTGGGAATGGCAATTGCTCTTCCCGACTGTCCCAAACTTCCGCCCGGAGACGGCAGACCCGACATCTGAATATTCCAAGGGCGATTGACGCCGACAGGATTAGCGTTGCCGGTTCGGTTCGATGTCCAGTAGGTGTAGATGCCTTGTATCTGTTGGTTGCCCGGAACGAATATCGCCGTTGGCAAAAGGTTGGCGTCCGTTCCCACAAATGGCGGGATATTCGAGGGATACAAGCGCAGATCGTTCATCAGATCGATTTGGCTGAGTGTACCGCGTGTAATCCCTTGGGTCAAACGCGCTTCCGTGACAGTCGCCTTGAGCTGGAATGGCTTGAAAGCGAACGGTTCAATGGGCGCACGGTTGACATTGAGGATACCGTCGTGTTCCCGCCCAACAACATCGCGTGTTGCTCCCGCTGACAGTTCCTGCCACCGATGCCATTGGTAAGGGATACCGTCCTCATACACATTGACCGGAGCCGAGTAGGTTCCCGAAGCCGCGCCAAGCGGAATGGCGATACCAATTTGAGGCTTCAAGTTGGAAATACTCACCGGCCCTTGATTCGGCAGGGTCACGGTGTTGACACCGTAAGGCACATCGGGAACGGTCAAGAACGTCGGCTGACCATCACCGACTCGCGCTTTGTGCAGGGTCGGATTCCCTTGCAGATTGGCTCCCCACGGAACGTACGTTTCTGCAATCGTATTCGTTGCTATCCGATCCAATCCGAGACGCTGAATGTCAGCAGCCGTCACGAACGGATTGTAGACAGGCCACAGATTGAGTTCGCCGGTGGCAGTGTTCGGATAGTTCCACTTGCCATGATCTAACGAGGAGGTGATACCGATATTGCCGACACCGCCCATTCCGTAGTTGAACGGAAGCGAGATCAAGGGAAGCCCCGTGAGATTGTTCACCTGATTGCTGAACAATCGGGTCGCATAAGCGAATCCGGGTGGCGGGAAATTCGACAACGAAGCGAGACTGACTTGCGAATTCGCTGCACCGCGCAACTTCTCGACGCGCACATCGAATAGGTTGACGTTGCTCTCGTTGTAGACCGTGAACGGCAGGAAGAACGCTTCCCATGGCGAGCCGCCCGGTGTCGTCTGCCAGATATTGGAGCGTGTCGGCGCGAATGGAGCGCGGAACGTCCCCGGAGCGACCAGATCGCTGAAGCCGGTTCCGTGCGGCACCTTGCCGATGTCGAGAACGTCTTCGGCAACACGCATCTTGATACTCGGCGGAACTGTGATTCCCATCTCGAAGCCGCGATACGGCGTATCGAAACTGGCTAATCCCGGATTGCCCGCCGTGCGGAAATCGGTGAAGGCGGTCATCGGGTTGAACCGCCGGACGTTGTTCTGCCCCGAAGGAACCGCGACGATGACCACTTCCGAAACATAGCCCGCCGCCGGATAGGTTCTGGCATTGGCAACGGAGTTGCCACTCGTCACATCGAGCGGACCGAAAATGTTGTCGTTGCCAACGCCTGTTCCCCGGAATCTGCCGGAAATATCTTGGTACGATTGCCCGAAGTTGCGGCTTCCGTTGAGGAACCGCCCAGCCACGGAGGCTAATCCCCAGTTGACATTCGCCGGCTGATATTTCGGCACGCTGATTTGCAGATTGAAGCGCGTCGGGTTGGCGATTCGATCCGCTAAGTTGCTCGTTGTATAGGTCGGCGGTCTCAGCGAGACCAGACTTTCGGTTGCCGACTGCTCCGTATCCGACATCACTCGGATATTTTCCGGCGCGATATTGGGATAATCTGCGGTTCCGAGACCGTCGAAAGGCAATTGCTCCCACGGCAGCGGGTTCATCACCGAAGTCGGACCGCCATGAAAGACGAGTGCCCGTGTTGCCGCTTGAATTCGCAAGGACGTGCCGGTTGTCGCCAGCAGATTACTGCGGTCAACCACAAAAAACGCAGGAACCTCTTGGTTGCCATTGAGACCCGAATAGATTTGGCTTGCCCCGTTTTCGATCATTCCAACGGGTGCATAGAGCGGCTTCATATTGAGGTTGCTCAACGTCGAAGGCTCGAAGCGGCGGTTGCCGTTGCTGAGAAGTTCGCCTTTATCCGAGATCAGGGCGTAGTTTCCTGCCGCACCGCCGAGGTATCCCATTCCAATGGTATTGAGTCTGCCTGCGCCGGTGTTGTCTCCGTTGAGCAAGCCCCGAACCGTCAAGCCGATGGGATTGGCGATGAAGATTTCACGCGGCGCGGTTCCATTACGTGTGCTGGACGGCGGCGCGTTCGGGCTGGCGGACATTCCCGCCCAATCGTATTGTCCCAAGCGATAGCGGTTCGAGACGCGGGACTCTGTCCGTGTGGTCGCTCCGTCGGTGATATTTTGGCGAATCTCCGCTTCTGCTGAAATCGAGAACGATCCCAAACCGGGCGAATATGATTTGTCGAGCGTCGGGTTGATATGGATACGAGTCTTAGCAACCCACGTCATCACTTTATCATTCGGTCTGTTCGGGTCATTGCGTCCCGTATAAAGGTTAAAGCCCAATGTATCCGGGTCTTGCCCAAAGATCGACAAAGTATCTTTTTCTGCATCGGTCAACGCCATATCATCTACCCATAATTCAGGCGAATTGAAACCGGGATCGTAGGTTGCAGGAACTGTGACACGAGTCGCCACAGGTGCGCCGCGTCCGCCCAATGTAAAGGTGACGTTGATTTGGGGCATCGCTTGGGGCAGTGCATTCGTCACGACTCCATGAACAGGCGCGTTGGGATTGGTAGTTTGTCCTTTGTAGACGCCCCATGCCGCAACGTAGAGATAATCGCCCCACTCTGCAATGACATAGTTGCGCGGGTTGCCCGTCGTCAATGGAGTTGCTGACGCTCCAAAAGCCGCCCCGCCGGGTTGGCTGCGTCCGGGTGTCATCCCGCCCGCTGGCAGCATCATTCGATCCCAATCCACTTGAGAATAGGCATCGAAAACGCGCATATCAATGCTGACAAGCCCTGCACCACGGCGGCGGCGTCCCGGAACGGGTCCGCTTCCGAGTGTGTCGCCCGCACCGTTCGCGCCGTCTCCTATACTGTAGGCGTAGACCAGTCCGCCCTGTGTGCCTTGTACGATCACGCCGCTCGCCAAAATCGGGGGAGCAGTGCGTGCGGTATCGGCATCTTCCCATTTCCAATAAGGCAAGAGACCATTATTGTTTTGGAAGTCAGGCAAAGGCTCTGTGCCAATCGCATGAAGCGAGCCGTTAGTGTCCGAATAGATCAGCGAGGGCTGACTCGTGACAGTGTAGAGTTCGCCGAAGGTGTCTTGATTGGAGTTGCTCGAAATCAAAGAAACAATCGGAGAACTGACGACTGATCCGACATCCGCGCCCTCTCCCGCCGAGACAAGATTGGGAAATCCCGTACCGGTAAAGGCATCGAGAGCCAGCATTCGCCCTGCCCCCGTGACGACATAGCACAAGTCACGAGCATTGGCGATATTCTGCCGATAGGCGAGTGTGCCGGGCAAAACCACGGGAGCGTTTCCGGCAAATTCCGGGTCAATCGCAATGGAATCGGGATCGTCGAGAGTGGCATTCGGCGGCAAAGTGGTATGCGGATAGACCCAGTTCAGCGGCGCGATGTTCAGGTTGCTGGTGGGGCTGTTCGGAACCACCAGATTCAGGGCATAAACGCGCCCAGCGCAAGTGAAGAATGCGGCACGATCCCCTGCGGTGTTTTGGAAGATCGCGGGGGTACTCGGCGCACGCCCAAGCGAACGAGCCGCTTCGGGATACTGCCACACTTCGCGCCTATTCCAGAGAGGAATGCCGTTGACAACCAGCGGAATCGCATCACGTCCTGCGGATAGCGCGTACATATGCCCATCGCCGGAACCGATCAGAAACGGCGCATTGACGCCCGCTTGCGGATCAAGCGCGGGAGACGAAGGAAATGTTACTCTTGCGATCTCATCAACTGGGAACGGGTTGTTAGTGACGACGTTAGGATTTACTGTCGCGTGATAGGCATCGGCACGAGTGCGGGGCCAAGTCCAAAGGCGTTGAGTTGTACCGGGCGTGTTGAGCGGAGTGGCAGGATTATAGTTTGGCTCGAAGTCGCCGCGCCCTCCCGCATCGAACGCATAGACGCGCCCGTTCATATTGCCGACGAGCAGCAACTGCGCCCCG
>Ga0163154_10001999_pt1 | contig 30514 bp, 23 predicted proteins | sample OliLakLV19MP9P1_FD_148649 | JGI IMG/M metagenome (GOLD analysis project Ga0163154, IMG submission 148649) | Freshwater microbial mat bacterial communities from Lake Vanda, McMurdo Dry Valleys, Antarctica - Oligotrophic Lake LV.19.MP9.P1 | ecosystem: Environmental > Aquatic > Freshwater > Lake >... | reverse complement strand
AGCTTAAAGCACCCCTATCCCCCCAGCCCCCTTATCCCCACTGCGTGGAGAAAGGGGGAGAAACCCATTTTAGGGCAGGTTTTAGCCCCCGCTCCAATTTTTTGGGGAGGGGGTGAAAACACGTTTAATGATGAGTTATTGACATAATCCTATGAATTTGTTTTCGGTTCTCCATAAGGAGCAAAATAACAACTACTATGAAAGAGTCCTGTATAAACAATTGCACAAGGACTCTTTTTATTTTAGAATAAATAAACTTATCTAGTAACTGCTTTGGGGTATTATGGATTACTATTCTATTGCCACACTCCATAAAATAGATCCTTCTATCTTGGCACTTCGTAAAGAGTGGCTACCATTAGCCGTTTCTTTTCTACATCTTGCCTTTAAGCATAAACATCAAGTATCACTCCCCTATGATATTTTTCGTGAGAAACTAGATAATTATATTGAAAACACCAATAATACGCTGGCAGAAGATAATCAACACAACCATGATGCCGATTATTATATCAATCAATGGATTAATGAGTCGAATCTGATTCGTCGCATTATTCATCATGATGGATATATCATTCAACTATCACAGCATGGAGAGCGTTTGATAGGGTGGTTTGAGGAATTACAAAATCGGAAAATCATCGGTACAGAATCTCGTTTGATGAATATTCTCTCATTACTAGATGATATTGTCACGCGTAGTACAGAAGATGTCGAAAAACGCTTGCACATGCTTTATAGCCAGCGAAACCAAATTGATAGTGAGATTGAGCGAATTCAAGATACAGGACAAGTAGATGGTTTAAGCGATGTCCAAATTAAAGAACGCTTGAATCATATTTCAGATATGGCAAGTCAACTTTTGCGTGATTTTAGCCTTGTTGAAGAGCGATTTCGTGATATGGCACGTACGATTCAACAAGCACAATTAAATCCAAATATTCGGCGTGGCGAAATTCTTGGCAGTGCTTTAGATGCAGACGAGCAATTAGAATCTAGCGATGAAGGGCAGAGTTTTCGTGCTTTTTATGAATTGCTTATACACCCAGAGCAACGTGGACGCTTTGATGAACTCATTCGTAATATTTTTGATATGCAACGCCTCATGCCATTTGTTGGTGAGAATGTTATTTTACAACGCCTGACATCTCATCTATTAGATGCTGGTGAGCGTGTTAATCAATCAAATCAACGCCTTGCAGAGCATTTAAGGCGCATTGTGGATACACGCAATATCACCGAAAGTCGGCGCATACAAACCCTTTCGCGTGAAATAAAACACATGATTAGCCAATTGAACCACTTATCATTGTTCAGCTCAGCGCGTACTTTTTATACGATTGAAGGCGAGCCAGATATTGAATTGCCTTTAGAACGCCCTCTATATACCCCTGCCGAACAAATTATAATGACAGAGCGCCCACGTAGCGCATCTAATTTAATTGATGATGATGCACTTATATCCCTATATAACACATTTTATATTGATGATACCCTTCTACATGAAAATATTAAACGAATCTTGATGAGTCGTACAGAAGTTACTTTGAATGAGGTGATTAAAAGTTATCCAATTACACACGGTATTGCAGAGGTCATTGCGTACTTAATGATTGGGACTGATGAACCAAATCACTTGGTTGACCGTAAGATACAAGATACTATTTCTATCATAACTCATACAGGTGATGAAAAAGATGTGATTGTGCCACGAGTTATTTTCCGCAGAGCAACCAAATAAATGGATATAACCCATGCCAGATAATCTTCCTAAATTTGAAGTGTATGCAGTCGCTATCCGAAAATTGTTGAAAGGGGTGGTTTATCATGATGACCCCGCATGGATGCAAATCCGCGACTATGAATTCCCCATTCGTGAATACTTAGCCAAGATTGGCTTGGGAATTCACCTAGATGAAATTGGTAATTTTGCTTACCTTTATGACCAGAGCCGTGATGATGACCAGCCTAGTTCGCTCCCTGCTTTGACAAATCGGCGTAATTTATCTTTTCCAGATACATTGCTTTTGGTCTTATTGCGTGAGCGGTTAGATGAGCATGAAATGCGCGATTTAGACGGCAACAGACTCATTTTAAGTATAGATGAAATTACAGAAATGTATCGTGTTTTTGTAGACAACACCGCCGATGCACGTCGTACAGACCAGAGCCTTTTGAATAGCATGAATCGCCTCAAAAAATATGGTTTTTTAACAGAACGCCATGATAAAAGATTTGAGGTGCGTCCATTGCTTCGTGCAAAAATTAGCGCAGATGAACTTGAAGAGATTAAATCTCGCTTGCAACACTATATACAACAAAATCATGTTTCAGAATTAGAGGATGAAGATGGGGAATCTGTTTAGTGAACACAGTGGTTTTCGGTTGAAACGCTTAGAGATTTATAATTGGGGGACATTTGACAAAGAAATTTGGGTGATGAACCCAGAGTGTCAGACGGCTGTTTTGACTGGTGCAAATGGTTCTGGTAAATCTACCGTTGTAGACGCTTTATTGACGCTTTTGGTAGATTCTCGCCAACGGAATTATAATCTTGCTTCTGGGGCAGGCAGTGGTCGTGAACGGTCTGAGCGCACGTATGTGCGTGGGCAATATAGCCGTTCTCGCGGGGATACCGCTATTGAAGCCAAAGCAAATACCCTACGGGATAGCCAATCGCATAGTGTGTTGTTGGCAGTTTTTTATGATACATCGCAAGACCGCACAGTCACCCTCGTACAAGTGCTATGGATTAGCAATGTAGATAGAGTCGAGAAGCGATTTTACATTGCATCACATGATTTATGTATCGAAAAGCATTTTCCGCAACGGCACTTGACCATCCGTGATTTTCCACAACCATTACAAAAAGACATCGCCATTTTTTCGAGCTTTACCGAATATAGCAATTCGGCGCGTAAGGCACTTGGCTTAAGTGGCAAAGCAAAGGCGATTTCTTTATTCAATGAAACCGTTTCGGTCAAGGATATTGCCAGCCTCAATACATTTGTCCGTGACCACATGCTAGATAAAGGGAATCCAGAAGAAAAAGTTGAGGCACTCCGAACACAATATCGAGAACTTAACGAAGCCTATGGGTCTATTCAACGTGCCAGTAACCAACTTCATATCCTCTCGCCATTGGTTAAAGCGGGACATGATTATATGCACTATCAAGACCAAATCGCCCGCTATGAAACCGCAAAAACACTCGTGCCATTTTATGTGGCATCGCGTGCGCGTGATTTATTGGTTAATGCCATCAATCAAACACAACAAAAATATGATGTGGAACAAAGCCATCTGGGGCGAATTGATACAGAATTAACCAATTTGCGTCAGCAATTAGAGCGGGTGAATATATCTATTGCACAAGATAGTGTGGGTCAGGAAAAACGTGAAATTCAAGGTAAAATTCACCCCCTCAAGGGACAGATTCAAGCCCTCAAACGGGCGGCCGACCGCTATGATGAAAATGCACAGTCGTTGGTATTGCCAACGTATCAGACAGAGGATGATTTTTACGAAAACCGCACAAATGCCAAGCAATTACAGCAGACGCTTATAGACACTATCCAAAATTTTGAGTTACAACGCAGTACCTTTGAGATTAACCAACGCGATTTAATCGCACAAGCAAAATCGTTGGATACCGAAATTCAATATTTACGGGTAAATCCGAGCAATATCCCACAGAATATTGCTAAGATTCGCCAGATGATATGCGATAATTTGTTTATTGCTGTTGATGAATTGCTTTTTGTAGGCGAATTGCTCAAGGTGCGTGATGAAGATTCTCAATGGGAGGGTGCGCTTGAGCGACTGTTCAATAATTTTGCTCAAGATTTAATTGTCCCAGAATCACTGTATCAACAAGTTAGCCGATATATTAACGAAAATAACTTAAAGGGTCGCCTGATATATCACCGTGTTGACCCACTTAAACGCCCTGAACGGGTGTTGGAACGCCGTAATGAACAGGCACAGCATGAAATAGCGTATGAAAAGTTAGAAATACTCGCCAACACACCTTATCATGAGTGGCTAGTTCATAACCTGATGCAAAGATTTGATTATGTGTGTTGCTATTATTTGCCCGATTTTCAACAGGTGCAACGGGGTATTACGCTACAGGGACAAATTAAGCATAATGCCTCTAGGCATGAGAAAGATGACCGCCATACGCTCAGTGACCGTTCCAGATATGTGCTGGGTTGGGATAATCGCCAAAAATTACGCCAATTGGAACAAGAATTAGACGATTTAGGTCGTCACCTTGCTAAATTAGAGGATGAGATTCAAAAGATAAGGGCAGATTTAGACCGTAACCGTCGTGATATTAGCACCATAGAAAATCTTTTGAACTATCAATTATTTTCAGAAATTGATTGGCGTACCCCGCAATCTGAACATGATATGCTTGAACGGCGTTTGACAGAACTGAATCAACAATCGCAACAACTGCAACAACTCGAAAACCAACAGGATAAATTGCAGGGTGAAATCACTGAAAAGACTCACCAGCGCGATAAAATCACAGGTGATATAGGTGTTCTCAAGAACCAAATTACAACCTATGGGACACAATTAACCCGTGAAAAACAGATACTCGATTCATCTACCGATGAGCATTTGCGCTTATGGGAACACGTTAGACCGATTATCGAAGAAATTGATAAAGACCCGCTTACCATTGATGCAGTCAATAACCGTACTAGCCAACTCGAAGTATCTATTCAACGCGGTATTAATAGCTTTAGGGGGCTTCAGGGGCAATTAGAGACCGCCATTGTCAATGCCATGAACACCTTTCGCCGTGATTACCCCGATATAGGGGTAGCACTCCTCGCCGATTTATCATCATTGGATGCGTTTTTGCAAATTTATAATCGGTTAGAGACAGATGATTTGCCACGATATCAAGACCGATTTAAGGATATGTTAGACCGCACCGTGACACGCGGTATTCAGATGTTTTATGGTCATTTGACAGAGCAAGAACGTCAAATTGATAAAAGTATTGCTGAGCTGAATGACTCTTTAGCACAGGTAGATTATGGTGGGGGGTCTATTATCCGTTTGATTGCAGACCGTACCAACGACACAGAGATTCATGACTTTTTACGCGATTTGCGAGCCTGTTTTGCGGATGTAGGCGATAATTCCGATGAAGAGCGTAACCGTGCCTATAATCGGATTAAGTTGCTCATTGAACATTTTGATAATGATCCCAATTGGATGCGCCGTGTGACTGATGTTAGGCGGTGGCGGGTGTTTGCCGCCGAGCAGATTGATTCAAATGGGTTGCAGGTAGATTATTATAATGATTCTTCTGGAAAATCGGGCGGGCAAAAAGCAAAATTAGCCTATACCATTTTAGCCTCTGCCATTGCTCATCAATATGGATTACAAGATGCCGTGCCGAATAATCGTACCTTTCGGTTTGTGGTGATTGATGAGGCATTTAGCAAATTGGATGATGATAATGCCCGCTTCGCTATGAAATTATTTGCACAACTAGGGCTACAATTGCTTGTTGTAACCCCTATGCAACAATTGCATGTCATTGAGGGATTTGTTCAGGCTTATCATGTTGTTGTGAATAATAACGAAGGGAGTTATTCCCGTTTATTCAACTTAACCCACTCTGAATATCGCCAGCGTCAACGCGAATTTCAGAATTAACAGGGTTTTTAATGATAACACCAGATGAGATTATCAATCGTGCCAAGCGAAAATATCACGATGTTCTTAGAGCGTGGTTTTTGGGAGAAGACATTTTCCCAATAGAATTTTCTATTGGCACAGTATCTAAAAATTTAGAGCAACGCCGAAAGGACATTGACCTATTACGACAATATTCCAAAGAACAGCGCGGGGCAGGGTATGAAATTGTCTGGAATACGGTTAATACGCAAGCATTCAGCAAGCAAACTACGCCACAACGTGTTGTTATCTCTGTTTTAGAAGATTATTTATTGCTGATTCGTAAAACAACAGAATTCAACCAATTTGTTGCGGATGTTAAGAAGATACATCAAAAATTTCCAACCCTAGAAAATTGGATATATTCTCGTCCGCAAGATGTGATTGATTATCATGATAAATGGGATGACTTGTTATTGGTGTGTGACTATTTCGTTAAAAGACCACGCCCAAATGTCTATATCCGTGAACTGCCTATTGCTATCCATACAAAATTTATCGAAACACATATCGCCATTTTACGAGATTTGTTAGACCAACTACTTCTGCCAGATATGATACGCTCCGATGTAAACGATTTTAATAAACGATTTGGTCTCAAAGATAAGCCCACATTAATTCGTCTTCGATTGCTCGATGAACAACTAGACTGGTTATATCGGATGGCGGTTGACGATTTATCATTACCCATATCCCAATTAGATGAGCTACTTTCAAACCATATCAAACCCAAGCATGTTATTATCGTAGAAAATTTAATTAATTTCCTCACATTGCCAAAATTGCCGAATACCGTTGGTTTGCTGGGTGGTGGCTTCGCCATCCATATTTTACGAGATATGGCATATTTATATGATACCCATATCATTTATTGGGGAGATATGGATGCACATGGCTTTGAGATTTTATCTGACTTGCGCGGATTTTTTCCCCATACACAATCTGTGATGATGGATGATTTTACATTTGAAAAATATGCCCAATATGTTGTGATAGGGAAGTCTAGTCGTACAGAACGATTTAATAATCTGACCCCAGTAGAATCACGCTTATGTCAAAAAATTTTAGAAAATAATTTGCGCTTAGAGCAAGAACATATTTCACATGAAGATTCGGTAGTATACTTGAGAAAATTCATTTTGAGTGGATGAGGTGTATAATCACCCTAAATTCATCGTACCTAATGTGGATAACCCATGAGGGCGCTTATCTTGACTAAAATCATCATCGGCACACGACAATCGGCGCTTGCCCTATGGCAAACACATCATATAGAGGCATTGCTCAAAGCCAGCTATCCTAGCATCGCCATTGACATAAAACCATTTTCGACACGCGGCGACGAAATTTTGGATAAAGCCTTGCCAGAGATTGGCGGTAAAGGGGTATTCACCGAAGCCTTAGAGATGGCATTACGCGATGGTCAGATAGATTATGCGGTGCATAGCCTTAAAGATGTGCCGACAGGGGATAGCAGTGGCTTGATGCTTGGGGCGATTACCCAACGGGCGACTCCACAAGATGTCCTCATCAGCAAAGGTGGGCGTTCATTAGACCAGTTGCCATCTGGCGCGACCATTGGCACGAGTAGCCGCCGTCGGTCTGCTCAATTGCTGGCATATCGCCCAGATTTGAACATGCTTGATATTCGGGGCAATGTTGGCACACGTATCGAAAAAGCCCTATCCGCAACCAGCCCCTATGATGCCATTATCTTGGCACAAGCAGGTATTGACCGTCTGGGCTTATCGCATTATATCGCACAGGTGTTGCCCATAGACCTCATGCTCCCCGCCCCTGGCCAAGGGGCATTAGCGGTGCAATGCCGGGTGGGAGATACCCTGCTTACACCAATTGCCGATGAGCAGACAACTATTTGTGTGACGGCAGAACGGGCATTTTTATCGGCATTGGGTGGGGGATGTTCACTACCAGTTGGCGCGTATGGGCAAATTGACGATAATATGCTCCATTTGCGCGGACGTGTATGCGCTTTGGGTGAACATCCTCACCATATGATTGATGTTGTCGGGAAAATTGTCGCCACCCGTACCAATGCCCATGCGTTGGCATTGGAATTGGCACAAACCGCCATCGCACAAGGTGCAAAAAATATATTGGCAGGGCTATGAATACCCTCACAGGCAAACACATCGTCATCACACGCGCCCGTCATCAATCCCAAGCATTGGCAGATTTGCTCCTTCAATGCGGTGCAATACCCATTTTTTACCCGTCCATCGCCATTATCCCGCCCCAAGATACCACTCTGCTAGATGAGACACTCACCCACTTAGCCCATTTTGATTGGCTTATTATCACCAGCCCCAACACCGTTATGATGTTACAACAACGGGCGCGGATGTTGGCGATTTCATCCCTTTGGGGGCAGATAAAAATGGCTACAGTTGGCGCAATGACTGCACAGGCACTACACGCTAGTTTTGGTAGATATGCCGATTTTATCCCCACGCGCCACACCGCCCAAGATTTGGCGTTGGAATTACCACTTGTCGGTGGTGAACGGGTTCTATTACCACAATCGTCACGCGCTAATCCGACTCTGAGAGAAATGTTAACTCAACGAGATGCCATTGTGACCGCCGTCACCGCCTACGAAACGGTTGCGGATGAGAGTGGGGATGATGTCCCATTATTATTGTCACAGGGCAAAATTGACGCAATTACTTTTGCCAGTTCATCGGCAGTAACACTGTTTGTTCAGCAGGTAGGTACTATCCCCGATGTAGCGGTGGCATGTATTGGCGATAGCACCGCCAAAACCGCATACGAGGCTGGATTTAAGCCGATATGGATAGCCAATGAAGCCAGTTTACACGGACTAATCACCCTATTAGAGAGGCACTTATGACTGATTCACAGCACAAAATTATCACCAACCGTCCGCGTCGCCTGCGCTTATCGGAGAATATGCGCCGTTTGGTGCGCGAGACGATTCTATCTCCCAATGATTTTATCTACCCACTATTTATATGTGATGGGGAAGATATAGTTAATCCTATCAGTTCTATGCCCAATCAATTCCAGCGTAGTGTGGATAGATTAGCCCCAGAAATTCATGAAATTGTCGCATTGGGTATTCCTGCCGTAATTTTATTTGGCATCCCTGCCCAAAAAGATGCTTGTGGAAGCGAAAATTTTAATCCCAATGGGGTGATACCGCGTGCTATCCGTGCGATTAAAGCCATCGCGCCCCACCTCATTGTGATGTCCGATATGTGTTGTTGTGAATACACCAGTCATGGGCATTGTGGCATTGTCAACACACCAGATAGTGACCACTATCGCGCCGATTTGCCATACGGCTATTTGCTCAATGACCCAACACTCGATATTTTGGCACAAGCGTCTGTCGTTCATACGCAAGCAGGGGCAGATGTGATTGCGCCGTCTGGCATGATAGATGGTATGGTGGGCAAAATCCGTCTGGCACTTGATGGTGCGGGATATTCGCATACGACCATCATGAGTTATGCCGCCAAATATGCCAGCGCCTTTTATGGACCTTTCCGTGTGGCAGTAGATAGCGCCCCCAGTTTTGGCGACCGCACCCAATATCAGATGGATTCTGCCAATGCACGCGAGGCATATAAAGAAATTTCGCTAGATGTTGAGCAAGGTGCAGATATTTTGATGGTGAAGCCTGCTTTGCCCTATCTGGATATTATTCAGGGCGTGCGTAGTCGCTATGATTTGCCGATTGCCGCCTATCAGGTCAGTGGTGAGTATGCCATGATACACGCCGCCGCCATAAATGGTTGGCTCGACTTGCGCCGTACTGCCCTCGAAAGTCTCACTAGTATTAAGCGGGCAGGGGCAGATATGATTTTGACGTATTTCGCTAAAGATGCTATTAAATGGATTGAATAAGATTAACCAGATAAGAAATACTATTCATGCGGAAATCCGCGAGGTGTTATCTCGTTAATCTCATAAAGGCGGGTATACCCAATAATCGGGTATACCCGGTAGATTTTTTATGATTGCAATTGGCGGAAATGGCTAATGGTTTGTTGGATACCATCTTCAATTGATGTTTGATAGACCTGCGGAAAATACTCATGTAGGGTGGTATCAAACCCCTCTGGAAACGGCAGAATAGTATCGCCAACCGTAACGCGCTGATGGGTAATTTCTGAGATGATTTGTGCGACATCCCCCACGCCGATAGGTGTTGTCCCCATATTGAAGGTATATGCACCATCTAGCCGATGTTCTGAGGTGAGTATAAATTGTTGTGCGACATCGGATGCAAAGTGAAATTGCATTTTGCCACCAAACGAAATATGCGAATCTTTTCCCGATGTAGCATCTTGCATGGCTTTGGTTGGTTCACTGGTCATCCCTTGGTCACGCCCAACCCCATATACTGTATAGGGGCGCAAGCCTGTGCTGGTGACACCCCAATCTCGAAAATAGACCTTTGCGCTATCTTCATTGGCGACCTTATATACCCCATAAAGCGTGGTTGGTAGGCGCAAAACCTCGCCTGTGATGAGTCCTGCGGGATATAAATCAGGTGTGCCATAGACGGCGATAGAGGTCGCATACGCTACATGATTGATACCTGTGGCGCGTGCCGATTCAAACACATTAATTGTTCCCGTCACATTGACTTGCGCTCCCAACGACGGATTATTACGGCAGAATGGCACTTGTAGCGCCGCTAGATGGATGATATGCGTGATAGTGTGTTCTTCGCATACCTGCCGAATATTCTCTAAATTGGTTATGTCACCTTTTACAAATGTGATTTTGGCTTGTTCATCAGGTGTGAGGAGTAAATCGAGCCGATGCCGTGATTCTGATAAGTCAAAGCTCACCGCTTTTTTGCCCGACTTGACGAGATGAAATAGTGTCCATGCACCCAAACAACCCATTCCGCCAGTGACTAAATATGTCATGATTTATTCCTCCACTAACGTATTTGTTAACTGACCAATGCCGTCAATTTCGATGATATAGCTATCTCCTACCTGCATATAGTGCTTTTCTTTCATCCCTAAAATAACACCTTCTGGTGTGCCTGTAGAAATGATGTCACCTGCGTGCAGGGTAAAGAATTGGCTGGCATAGGCAATAACCTGTGCAACAGAAAAAATCATGTCGGATGTATTGCTATTTTGGCGCAATTCGCCATTTAACCAGCCTTTGATTGCCAACGTTTGCGGATTTGGAATTTCGTCTGCTGTCACCAGATAGGGACCTATGGGTAAAAATTTATCCATTGTCTTGCCTAATAGCCATTGTCCACCCGCTTGACCGATTTGAAAATGGCGCTCGCTTAGGTCATTTCCGCAGGTGTAACCAAGTACATGATTAAGTGCATCCGATTCTGGGATATAGCGCCCATTTTTGCCGATGATTACCACCAACTCCGCTTCATAATCCACCGCCTTCCATGTGGATGCTATGGCGATATTTTCGTTATGACCCGCTATGGCATTGTTGAACTTGCTAAACAAAATAGGGGTCGGTGGGGCTTCCATGCCACTTTCTTCGGCGTGTTTGCGATAGTTTAGACCCACACAAATGATTTTGTTTGCCGATGGCACAACGGGACGCACGATTACATCGTCAATAGCGATGGTGGGTTCACCAGAAGAGGCTAAATCCTGCATGGCAGATATGCCTTGTGCATAAAAATCACCTGGCGACAAATTTAACGGTGTAATCTGCCCATCGGTGAATATGCCGAGTCGGTCTATTCCATCGTGCTGGTGTGCATAAGTAATGATTTTCATCGTGAAAATTCCTTTATAGTGACCATCAAAATTCAGTGACGACTTGGCGACCTTCTAACCATGCGGACATATTCAAGACAAGATAATTCCAATTCTGAAAACCACGATTGAGAATTGGTTCACCATTTTCTGGTTGATAATATTCGTGCATCGCCCCAAAACGCTCCACATCACGTCCAAATAGGCGAATTGTTTTCTCTGCGAGTTCACGCGCATCATCCTCAAATCCATAGCGCAACAATCCCCGAAACGTCATGTAATTCGATACACCCCAAATGGGACCCAACCAACATGATGGATTGCCAGAGGCGCGAATCGAATACATTTTTTCATATTTTGCCAATGTGCGAACACCATACGGCGCATTGAACGATGTTGTATCCCGATAATTTTGCAGGACGCGCTGTGCTTGACTATCGGTAGCGATACCCGCCCATAATGCCAAAAAGCCCGACCATACCCCTATCCGTTGGATAAGGCAATCCCATTCACGCGGTTGCCCCGCATGGAGACCTGTTGTCTCTTTGGGCAATAGGTTGATATCTACACTATAGAAAAAGCCATCGCGCTCATCCCAACAATGTTCTAATATTGCCGATTTTAGTGCATTGGCATCGGTTTGCAATTCTGCCCCGATTTCATTCAAGTTTAGGCACCCTGCCAAATAAATGGCGGCTTCTAATTCTTTCATCATGAGGCAATTGAGGTAAATAGAGGCAGAACTATGTGGCGGGCGATAATAGGTGCAGGGGTCGTTATCTGCGCCTATCATCAAATCACTTTGCCAAAAATATAAGCCTGTGATGTGGCGGTGATGATTACGATAGTTATTCAAAAAAGTGAGTAGGTGATAAAATTTATCCCGTAGCCACTCGGCATCCCCGCCGTTATTGCGGGTGATGAAGGCGGCATGTTGTGCCAGCACGGGTTTGTGCATATTGGCGCGATAGGGATTCTCTGGGCGATAGACCTCGCCCTCTCGGTTGATGACAATGGGAATCCAGCCATCCATCCCGCCATAATGCAGATAATTTAGGATGCACCCTTGTTCATATTGCAATAGCTTATCTGCATAAACCCCATCACTTGCCTCTAGCACAATTTGCCGTAGGGCGATATTGGTCAGCCATGAATCCCAATCCCATAACACATCGGCATATTGGTCACTACCGGGTGTTAGGAAGGGATAGGGCATGTTATTGCCCGCTTCACGAAACATCCCCGCATAATTTTTGATGAGATTCTCCCTAATTAACTCGCTATAATGCCGAATATCTGGTTTAATATCTATCATTATTATTGGCTTTCTATGAGGTCATAAAAGAACGCAGAATTGCCACAACTCCCCGCATAAAAGCAACGATTATCGCTGGCAATGGTGACAGTTTTCCAGCGAATAGCGCCCAGTGTTGGGTCATAAATATCATCCCATGTTGCACCACCATCACGGCTAATTATCACGGCGGAAGGGGAAGGTGAAAGGATGAGGGGTTCAGATACAACGATGATAATTTTTCCTGTGCTATCAACGGCTATTGATGTGGCATTAAAATGGTTGTCACTTGTTGGGAAGATTTTTTGCCATGTATCACCATAATCGGCGCTACGCCATAGCCCTTCACGGATAAACCCCGCATATAACACACCTGCACGATTGGGGTCTGCCCGTATCACATTGATGACCGAGGCATGTTGATGTTGAAAAGGCAACCCTGCGCTAATATCTTGCCACGACTGACCACCGTCTGTTGTGCGATAAAGCCCTTCTGTCCACTCACCTAAATAGAGAGTATCGGCGCGGTGTGGGTCTATACACAGCAATTGATTTGTCCCACACACATTTTTTGTCTGTGCCACCACCACCGATAATAATTCGTTTTCTATCCATTCGCGGTCATGTGGCACACGGGTGATATGAGTGGGGAAGGGATTGGTGAGGCGTTGCCATGAATCGCCATAATCGGTTGTGCGATAGACCCCTGCGCCAGAGGCGATAATGCCATCTATATAGGCATAAAATGTCCCCGCCTCATGAGGCGACTCGACCAATGCCTGCACAGAAACACCCGCCGCCCTTGATTGGAAGGCAAGTTCCGATGGGGCGGTATCTAGTTGGGCGCTTAATGCCAAAACCACTTTAGGCGTGGTTTCATAGTCGGTGGCACGAATGATAGAGCATCCTTCGGGACCCTTAATGCTATATAGGATGAGGTTTGGCTTAAACCGTGAGGCAACAATGGCAGTGCTATCGGGTTGGATGGTGTCTATTTGGGCGCGGGGCATCATGGCATAGGTACGACCACCATCTAGGCTATATTTGGGGTTATGGTCTGCTGTCACCATGAATACGGTGTTGGCATCGGTGGGGTGTGCGGTCATATTTTCGATACAAATATTTTCCATGCCTTCAAAATAATTGGCATCCCAACTTTGACCGCCATCGGTGCTGACTGCCACGCCATACCAATTGCTGATGTATAGGCGTTGGCTGTCGTCTTGGTCAATCAGAATTTTGACAATACACCAACCCGCATAGGGCAGGGTCATATAAGCAGGATAATTACGCAAGTCTGACATGGTGTGCCATTTGATGAGCGACCATGATTCGCCACCATTTAGTGTTTCATAAACACCGATGGGAGGGACATCATCATCATAATTGGGGTAGGTTGATGCCGCACAAATAACCCGTTGTGGGTTTTTTGGGTCAATGGCAACGGTATCTATGTCATGTTTCGATAAATTGGGGGCGGTGTTTTCCCATGTGCATCCACCATCTTGTGAGCGCATGATGCCATCTTTCACACACGCGCCATATAATTTATCTGGATTGGTGGGGTCAAATGCCAGTTCAGAAAAATCGAGTCCTTCGTGGAGGACATGCCATGTTTGCCCGTTATCATCAGACCGATAAAGGCGGGCGGGGTTTGGGCGTATAAAATCGTATTGTTGCTCTACAAATTTGGGATTTTTATCGTGGCTACCTACTGTGCCGATGAAAACGGTGTCGGTGAGTGTGGGATGAAACGCCACACACGAGATACGTTCTTTTTCTAGCCCACGGCTAACCCATATCTCGCCACAATCCGCACTCACCCACACGCCAGTCGTATATGCCCCTGCGATGACCAGATTGGGGTTGTGTGGACTCACTTGGATGACATCGCCATACTGACGGATTTCGCCATTGCCATAAAAATCGGCTTGGGTACAAACAGGATACCAGCTTTCGCCACCATTGACCGTTTTATGGATTGTACCAAAAAACTTTTTCTCGCGCACAGACCCCGAACACCGAAAGAGGATGTCTGGATTATGTGGGCTGATGGCAAAACTTTGTATATCATGTTGATGACAGTCTGTCATGCCGTTATTGATGACCCGCCAAGATTTGCCCCTATCGGCACTCTTAAACACACCCGCCACATCTGAACGGGCATAGAGTATATCTGGTTGATACGGATTTTGGAGCAGACTTTCGATGAATCCGCCCCCTTGCATCGTTGCTTGTTGCCATGTCATGAGATAGCTCCTATTGTGTGGAATAACTGATAAATGCGTTGTGCGGTTTTATGGCAAATATCGGCTTGTATCGTTTGGGGTAGGTGATTGATGGCATCACGAAAACTAGCCACAATATCCTTATAGCCGATTTGGTTGAGTCCAAACGGGATATTGCTCCCAAATAACAAGCGTTCACTGCCAAATAGGGTTAATCCAATTTCGACTAATGGGCGGATGGTGGGGGTGATGTGGTCTATCGCCAATGTCGAAAAACCCGATATTTTCCCGATAACATTTGGCAATTCTGCCAATGGTTGGAGCGATTGTTGCCATAGTTTTGGTGTGATATGCACCATATCTATCCCGCCCATGTGGTCTAATACAAACATAATATGCGGATAGTCGGCTATCAGATTTGCTACTGCGTGCAGATGGTCTGGGTTGGTTAGGACATCCACTACCAACCCATGTGCCTCACATGCCTGTAAAAGGGGTGTTAGTATGCGCGAATTGGGATGTGGTTCTAGCCAATTGAGCCGAATTCCCCTAAATCTAGAATTTTTGGCAAATATAGAGAGTTCCTGATGCAAATTGGGTGGTATCCATCCAATAACACCCATTGGCATGTGGCTTGCATGGCTTATCTCTAGTAACCAATCAATTTCTTGTGGGTGGTTGGTGGCTTCCATCAATACCCCACCAACCACCCCACATGCCAGCATGTCTGCTTTTATATTTGGCAATAAAAAGTCTGTATTCAAAGGCGAATCTGCCTCTAACCAGTGATAATCCCAACGCGATGGTTGCAAAACATGAATATGTGTATCAATTATTTGATGGTTGGTTTGTCGCGCCATTGTTCATATTCCAGTCGGGCTTCTGAATCTAATGGATAATATTTGCCCAATGCGCCGCCTTCTTGGATACGCATCCGACTGAACGATTCCCAATTTTCATGTTCTAGGGTGATTTTGAGCAATTGTGGGGCAACTTTGCGCGGAATGAGTACCGCACCATCATCATCGGCAAGGATAATATCACCTGGGATGACAAGCACACGGCTACACGCAATCGGCACGTTATATGCCCATGGGAACAAACTAGCATGTGAGGCATAATTGGGGGTGTAGCCACGTACCCACATCGGCAAGCCAATTTCCTGAACTTTTGGCGCATCACGGATATAGCCATCCACCACAATCCCCACACCGCCTTGTGCCTGAAAATACGTGACCAGCATCTCTCCCAAACAGCCTGTATACGGGTCGCCATAGGCTTGAATGGTTAATACATCCCCTGCTTGAATGGTCTCTAGCACCGCCCATAATGCCGAGTATTTCTCGCTATATTCCTGATTTTTGCCAGAGGCAACATCCTCGCGCTGGGGCATAAATTGTAATGTGATGGCGCTCCCCACAATTTTTGTGCCAGGGAACATCGGGCGTGGACCTTCTATGAATGTTTGGCGGATTCCCATTCGGCTCATGAGTGCGCTGGCGGTGGCGCTACTCACGGCGTGTAATTGAGCAATGAGTGATGCGTCTGCCCGTTGAAATGCGTCACCGCATATAGGCAGGTTAATATCAGCAGATGATAGGTCATTATCAGTGTTCATTATCTATCCCTCCTAGGGATATAGGCTTCCTCAATAATTAAATTTTCTTCTTTTAATCGTCCCCATAAACCCGATGGTAATTCTTGGGCAATGGCGTTCAGATATGCCTGAACTTCGGTATCTTTTTGAAACCCCACCACCAGCGATTTAATAGCGGGGTGGGCTATGGAGAATTGTGTCGCAACCGTGTGAATAGATACGCCAAATTCGGCGCAGATGGTCTCGATTTTTTTAACACGATGGCTAATATCATCTGAGGCGGGGCTATGATTATATGTTGGGGTGGATAATGCGTGTGTGCCAGTGGCTAAAATACCACTGTTGTAGATACTCGCCCCCAAAATGGCAATATTATGGTCGTGACAATAATTCAATAATGGTAATGCGCCTTGTTCTAGTAACGTATAGCGCCCCGCAATCATAAAGCAGTCAAAATCGGCGTGCTTGGCAAATTCTAAAAGCATCTGCCACTGATTCATCCCCGCACCAATCGCTTTAATAACCCCTTGATTGCGTAGTGCCTCTAAAGCGGGAAATGTCTCATCAAGCGCCTCCCGATAGTGATTATCTGGGTCGTGGATGTGTACAATATCTACATAATCTATATTTAACCGTGCCAAACTCCCCTCCAGACTACGCAATACCCCATCACGACTATAATCTGGGCGTGTATTGCTTGCAGATATATCAAACCCCACTTTGGTCGCCACAATCACAGAATCACGCGGGACTTGTTTGAGTAATAAGCCTGTGCGCGTTTCTGCCAAACCACGCACATAGTTGGGGGCGGTATCAAAAAAATGGATGCCTTTTTCATAGGCATATTCCAGCGCCGATAGTGCCTGTGCTTGTGGAATCGGTTCACCCCCTCCCCAAGAAGGCGCAGTCGCTAGTGGTGCAGTCCCAAATCCCGTGTGGGGGATGTGTAATGAGGCTTTGCCGATGGATGTTGTGTGATTGGTCATGGCAAGTCCTCCACAGGGATGCGGTAGGCGGGTTGATTCACAAACCGCTTTATCTCTAGGCGCAGTCTGATTTCTGTGGCGGGGGGCAGGGCGATACACAGTCCATTCGCATTAATTTCAACCACCTGCGTTTGTGTTTTGAGGGGTGGCGCGGCATACCCGTTTTGACCTTGCACACCTGGGTATTCGCTAATACGCTCCTCGTAGTGTGCGCGGATGAATTGATGCTCGCCAAACCCCCCTGCGCGGATGAGTAATTCACGCGCTTCATGAATATTCACATTCACCAGATGCACTACGATATAATCTGATTCAACTTTTTCCATCAATGCACCAACATCGGGTGGCAATCCGGGACGATTGTGCTGGATATCGTAATACCGCACCTGACACATCAATAATCCGCCGTTATAGATAATCTGTGGTGCGCCCAGTGTGAGCTGAATCAATGCCTCTGTGGTCACAGGATTGAGTTCTTGCCAATGATGAATACTCACCTGAGACAAATCTTGCTCATCTTGCCGAATGAGCGCCATCCGCCGTGCTACTTTGCCATAAGCCTCACGCAGAATATCCTCTGGATAGGTCGGATTTTCGCCCCGCAGATAACATAGCCACGGTTGCTCATGACCAGCATCTTCTTTGCCCCGGAAGGGGATAACATCGCGCCAATCTACCAGACTATGCTCGCGCAATACCTGAATACGCGCCCAATCACCTTCGGAAAAGGTCATATTCCAGAGTGTAATGGGGTAAATGGGGGAGGGGGTCTGATAATCAAACCAGCCAGAATCTTGATAGCGATAAGGGACGACAAATAGTTCTGTTTCTGGGGTATGTTCTTGCAATAACCCGACCCAGTGATGTCCCAAACTCATAGCGAGGTCATCTAATCGGCGTACCCGCCCCAACGCATGGATAGCTTCTATTTGTGCGCGTGGCAATTCTAAATATCGCTCATCTTGGGTGATTAAATAGGCGTTGCTCCCCGCCACCACCGCCGCCATGCCGATATTATAGTAGCCATGGGGCCAACTCCACCCATATAAACCGCCATACCACTTGCCATTGATGTATTCACCCACTGCACCAGATAACCCAATATTATCGGGCAAAAATCCATTATTCTGTTTGGCGCGTTCACACCACGCATCTACATAATCCGCAATCCATGTCCGATATTTTTCATCACCTGTCATGATATACGCGTTGGCAATGAGGCTGGTCACAATCAGATTGGTGGCGACATCGCCTTTTCCCATTCGTTCTTCCATCACTTGCCCCATTTTTGTCGCTAGATGCGGGTCTTTTAGGTCATCATAAGATGCAATTCCCTCAACATCCTCATAGGGGAGTCCGTAGGGTGCCATATAAGGATACCAACCATAGACAATTTCGCCATCAAAATAACCCCACCGTGCGCCGACACTGCCATTATGTGGCGCTCGAATGAGCTTTTTTTCTGGGTCATAATTGAGTGCTTCTGGGTCTTCATTCAGATAAAACCCCGCAAAACGGCGGGCGCGGTCTATTAATTTGGGGTTTTCTGGATCTGCTAGACATAAAAAGTAGAAATAAATGTAACTTTCGCCCTGATGAAATTGGTCATAACCCCGTTCATATTCCTTATGAACAAGCCCTAACTTGGTCAATTGTTTGGTGACTGCATCCCAATGAAGGTGTGCAAAGTCTAATAAGTGTGCTTCTCCACCCAAAAGATAAAGAAGCGCCCAATTATAAAAACTCTCGTAAAAGTCATCTGCACCATCACGCGACTGATAACTATCGTCATAGTCGTCTCGCCAAATGAGTGTATCATCGGCACGGGTATATTTCTCTCTGAATGGTAATATGGCTTCACTCATCGTTTTTAGTAAGAAGCGTTGCCACATTGCCCATGACGGTGGTTGGATACTTGGTATTGAGGCAGTTATTTTTATAAATCGAGACATTGCTCATCCATTCAATAAAATAATAGTTGACAACACAATCAAAACCGTTTACTATTTAGATTATAAATTGGTCAGACCACTAGGTCAATAGGTCATTTTAAGAAATGGATTTTTATGGATATTTCTTTAGATACCAAAGATGAAAAGAACAACTTAGACCCATCCAATATCAAACCGCGTCCTCGTTTTATATCGCTACGAGGGCATCTATTGCAACGGAACATCACTTGGTTTCTGATGGCATTGCCCGCGCTATTATGGCTTTTGGTCTTTAAATATTTAACACTTTTTGGTTCGTGGATTGCATTTACAGATTACAAGGTACGGCGGGGTATTTTTGGTAGTGATTTTGTTGGTCTACAAAATTTTGAATTTCTTTTTGCCACCGACACGGCTATACGTGCCACACGCAATACGGTTCTATTAAATTTATTATTTATTTTTGTTGGGACTGTTTTTTCGCTTTTTGTGGCGTGGCTCATCTTTGAAGTTTATACAAGTCGGTTCACACGCTATTATCAGACACTACTCCTATTGCCACGTTTTATTTCATGGGTTGTCGTCTCATATTTTGTGTTTGCGCTTTTATCTGCCGATAAAGGTCTAATAAATTCTGCCTTAAAAAGTTTTGGATTTGATGCGGTTTCGTGGTACACCTCTCCTGACTATTGGCCCATTATCTTATTATTGGTTAGTATCTGGGCTGGGGTAGGGATAAGTAGCCTCATCTATTTGTCTGGTATGTTGGCAATAGACCCCCAACTCTATGAAGCGGCGCAAATTGACGGTGCAAATAAGTGGCAACAATTCACTCGGATTACTTTTCCGATGATATTGCCACTGGTTGTTATCAATCTTCTCTTGGCTATGGCATATATCATGAATGCCGACTTTGGTTTATTTTTTCAAGTTACGCGCAATCAGCCGTTGCTCTATCCCACTACAGATGTCTTAGATACCTATATTTATCGTTCACTGACTGTCACCAGAAATGTCAGTATGGCGGCTGCCGCCCAATTCTATCAATCCATTGTTGGTTTTGCACTGGTCATTTTCTTTAATTGGATTGTTCGTCGCATTGAACGTGAAGATGAACCATTATCATTATTTTAGTCAAAGAGATTTTATGATGTCACAAAAACAAAAATTAAGAGAATTACGCAGACAAGATACAGATAGGCTGATGAGTTTTATTGGACGGTTTAGCGTGCATTTTGCGCTCATATTTTTTAGTCTATGCTGTCTTATTCCACTGATTATCATCATCTCTGCATCTTTTACAGATGAAATCGCCCTGACCCGCGAGGGATATACTTTATTTCCTTCAATGTTTAGCACACGGGCGTATGAACTCATTTTTAAGAATCCGCGTGCCATCATACAGGCGTATGCTGTCACTATTTTTGTGACAGTAGTCGGCACAGTGATTGCGCTAACCCTTATGTCATTATTGGCATACGCGCTCTCTCGTAAAGAATTTGTTTTAAGAAAACCGCTCTCATTCTTTGTGTTTTTCACCATGCTATTTAACGGTGGTATCGTTCCTTATTATATCCTGATGACACAATATCTTCGTGTCCAAGACACCTTATTTGCCCTCTTATTGCCCTATTTTGTAGTTGTTTTTTATGTGCTAATACTCCGCACTTATTTTGCCGCCCTGCCAGAAGAACTCTTTGATGCGGCGCGGGTGGATGGAGCAGGTGAATGGCGTATTTTCTTTAGTATAGTATTGCCACTTGCCAAACCAGCCTTAGCCACGATTGGGCTTTTTACGGCATTAAATTATTGGAATGACTGGACAACTTCACTTTATTTTATCCGCGACTCTGACCTTTATCCGCTTCAGTATCTACTTTATATCATTCAGAGTAACGCACAAGCAATGCAGATACAAAGCAGTGTCGGCAACATCACAGTGGGAGATGTCCCCACACAAAGCGCACGAATGGCAATGGCGGTACTCGCTACCGGTCCTGCCGCCGTGTTCTTTTTATTCTTTCAGCGATATCTCATTAGAGGCATCACGCTGGGATCATTTAAGTAGGCAGACATCGGCAGTTACCAATGCCGTGGATGTAAAAATATATTGAGTTTTAGTTTAAGGAGATTTGATTATGTACGCTGTTTTTTTCAAACGTAAGTTTACACAGGTAGTTTTAATGGCTATGGTGTTGTGCCTGACCTTTTCTTGGATACCACAACCCCAAGTATCGGCACAAGATTTGCCACGTCTTGTCTATATCTATCCGGGTTCACCCCAACAAGACCAAGCGGTTGTCCAAGAAGCCATGAGCGCATATATGGCAGAACGCATTGGCGCAACCATTGAATTACGCCCTGTTGACTGGGGTGCATATAATGACCAAATTGGTCTTATCAATGCCTCTGGCGAACAATATGATATTGCCTTCACTGCACCATGGATTAACAATTACTACAGCAATGTGACCGAAGAATATTTCATCCCATTAGATGACTTACTCCAAGAATATGCACCCAACTATTGGGCAAGCATGACCCCAGAAACATGGGAAGCTGCGCGGGTTGGTGGGTCTATTTATGGTGCAATTAACCAACAAATTTTTGTGAAGCCATTTGGTCCCTATATCCGCACCGATGTCCTCGAAGCATTGGGTTTGGTTGAACAATTTGAAGCCATCACCAGCTATGAAGATCTTTTGCCAATTTTGGCTACCATTCAAGAATTTGCCGACCAAGATGATGTTTTGACCCAAGCGACTTATAATCTTGCCCCCCTCAATTATGCCGAAAATTGGGGCTATGACCCAATCGCCGTTGAGTTGGTTGTAGATACAACCGATGCCACCGCCCAAGTCCAAATCTATAGCCAAACCGAAGCCTATCGCAAGGCATCACAACTCATCCGCGATTGGTATGTGGCTGGTTATTCCCCTTCAGATGTTGCTGTGTGGGATGAAATGGATGCGGCTTGGACTGCTGGACTCTATGCAGTACGTGTATCCGATATCGTAAAACCGGGTGGTAATGCCGAAGTCGCCGCCCGCTGGGGTTGGGAAGTGACCAGTGTCGCCATTGCAGAACCTGTATTGACAACGGCTGGTGTTATTGCCACACTGAATGGTGTTAGTTATACGTCTGAATACCCAGAATTGGCGGTTGCCTTCTTGGAATTGCTCAATACAGACCCTGTTTTCTATAATATGCTTAGTAAGGGTTTGGAAGGTATTCACTGGGAATGGGAAGACCAAGAAGCATTGCTCATCCGCCCCGCCAATGGTGCAGCGAGCTTTGCCGATACTGGCTATAATCCCAACACCGATTGGATGTTTGGCAATGTCTTTAATGCCTACTATACCGATATTACGCAAGTCGGTGCATGGCCAGAAACTGCCGAACTCAATCGCAATGCCCGCCCATCACCTATTCTTGGTTTTACATTTGATAGTGCTAGTGTTGCAACTCAGATTGCATCGGTCTCTGCTGTCATTCAGGAATTTGGTAGTCCTATGGGTAGTGGTCTGATTGATGTGGATGAAGGCATCGCCCGTCTACAAGAAGAATTACAAAACGCGGGTATTGAGACCATTCGTGAAGAAATGCAACGTCAAATTGATGAATGGCTTGCTAATCGCTAATCGCAAGTTATAGGCAATGCGTCTCCGTAATATCTGTGAGATACTCATGGTCATTACGGAGATAACACGATTGCACAGTGATTATGTTTTGAAGGCTGGTCACTGTGCAAAAAGCATATCGTTTTATGCTTAGAAAATGATGAAGATTGAACAACCGACTGGAATAATAGATGTCATCGCATGATTTAACCAACCCTTTTTTGGGGGCAGTTCATAGAGAAGCAATTTCTGACCAAATTACCGACCGAATTTTATTGCTCATTCGAGAAAGACGGTTGCAACCCGGTGATAAGCTCCCACCAGAGCGCGACCTCGCGGTGTCTTTGGGGGTCAGTCGGGCAACACTGCGTGAAGCGTTGCGCTCACTGGCAATGATGAATGTCGTCGAACTCAAACATGGTTCTGGCACATATGTGACATCACTAGAGCCAAATTTGTTGGTAGAAAATTTTGCGTTGGTGTTTTCATTGACACAGCATTCATTTCTTCAATTAGTCGAAGCGCGTAAGGTGATAGAACCCGGAACAACCGCGTTAGTCGCGCAACATATCACCGATGACGGTATTCTTCAACTGGAAAAAATTTTACAACGGTCTAGGGACTGCTTACAAACACATCCCGAAGATTTTCCAGAACTAGATATTGAATTTCATGTCAAAATTGCAGAATTTTCTGGCAATGCACTTCTCTCGCGGATTATGCAGGCATTGACACGCATGAGCATCGCCAGTAGCCAACGCACCGCCAGCAGTGATATTGGGTATAGTGTACACCGCATTGAACGTGCCATTCGGATGCACGAAGGTATTTTGGACGCTATTAAAGCACATGACCCCATTATGGCAAGCCAACGGATGACAGACCATTTGATGTCGGTAGAAGATACTCTGCGCGGTGATATTCCCGATTAGTGGGGCGATTAGATGATGTTCAGTATCCAAGAACACATCACTATTTATTTTTATTATAGCGCTCATTACAAGCCAATTTCATTTGAACGTGGTAAACACCATATCATCCTCAATTTTTCAGAAAGTGACACCTAATGACTAACGATATGAACCAATTTAATCAACGCGCCCGCCAACTAGTTGAGCAAATGACGATGGAAGAAAAAATTGCCCAAATGATGAATGATGCACCCGCCATTGAGCGACTCGGCATACCCGCTTATGACTGGTGGAATGAATCTTTACACGGCGTGGCGCGTGCTGGCATTGCTACCGTTTTTCCACAAGCAATTGGTCTGGCGGCAACATGGAATGTTCCGTTGCATCATCGTGTCGCCACCATTATTGCCGATGAAGCCCGCGCCAAACATCATGAATTTGTGCGTCAAGGTGATACATCTATGTATAAGGGTCTCACATTTTGGGCCCCCAACATCAACATTTTCCGTGACCCGCGCTGGGGACGTGGACAAGAAACCTATGGCGAAGACCCATTTCTCACTGCTCGACTTGGGGTCGCTTTTGTTACTGGTTTGCAAGGGGATGACCCCACCTATCTAAAAGTCGTTGCTACCCCAAAACACTTTGCTGTTCACAGCGGACCAGAACATGCCCGCGCTTATTTTGATGTATACCCCAATGAACGTGACTTGCGCGAAACATATCTCCCTGCATTTGAAGCAACTGTCCGCGAAGGCAAAGCCGCATCGGTCATGGGGGCATATAACCGTTTCAATGGCGACCCCTGTTGTGCCAGCAATCGCTTATTGAATGAGATTTTACGCGATGAATGGGGTTTTGACGGCTTTGTTTTTGCCGATTGTGGCGCGATTCTTAATATCTATAAATTTCATCAGGTTGTGCCAACCGCCGCCGAAGCATCGGCATTGGCAGTTAACAACGGGTGTGATATGGATTGTGGCGATACCTATCACGCCCTATCCGATGCCGTAACACAAGGGCTAATTGATGAGGCGACCATTACCCGCGCCCTTATACGGGCATTTGTAGGGCGCTATCGGCTAGGGATGTTCGACCCACCTGAACAAGTGCCATACACACAAATTCCATATAGTGTAAATGACTCCGCAGAACATCGTGCAGTGGCGTTACAAGTCGCCAAAGAATCGCTTGTCTTGTTGAAAAATGAGAATAACCAGTTGCCTCTTTCTGACACGATACGCCGTATTGCCGTTATTGGACCCAACGCACACGACCCAGAAATATTGTTAGGCAATTACAACGGCATACCCTCGCAAAGTGTGACTCCCCTCGATGGTATTCGTGCAAAAGCACCAGCTGGTACACAAGTCACTTATGCGCGTGGCTGTGGCGTGTTTGAGCTAGATAATCGTGATATTGAAGAAGCTATTGCACTCGCCAAAACTGCCGATGTGGTGATTTTTGTCGGTGGTTTGTGTCAGGCGATAGAAGGTGAAGAAGGTCAGAAAGAAGGTTTGCCAGAAGGACTCGTTAGCCAGGGAGACCGCACCCGCATAGACTTACCAGAAATTCAAGAAACACTCTTGCAACAACTCCATGAAACTGGCACACCCATTGTTCTGGTCTTATTAAACGGAAGCGCCGTGGCAATCAACTGGGCGAGTGAGCATGTCCCCGCCATTCTCGAAGCGTGGTATCCGGGCGAAGAAGGTGGCACAGCCATCGCAGAAGCCCTTTTTGGGGCATATAACCCCGCAGGACGGCTACCCGTCACATTCTATCGTTCCATAGAGGATTTGCCACCCTTTGAGGATTATGCTATGCAGGGGCGCACTTATCGCTATTTTACTGGTGAGCCACTTTATCCTTTTGGTTATGGACTGAGCTATACCCAATTTGAATATTCTGATATTTTATCTAGTAAAAATCAGATTTCTGATGGCGATACGCTGGCTTTATCGGTGACTGTTCGCAATGTCGGCGCAGTAGCAGGTGATGAAGTGGTGCAAATTTATGCGAGTGCCAACCGTGAGGGGTATCCACAAATTCATCTGGTGGGTTTCACCCGCATCCATTTGCTACCCAATGAATCCAAAAAAGTAACCATAGAGGTTTCTGCGTCACAATTTGACCGCATCACCGACACTGGTGAACGCCTATTAGAAACAGGCACATTTACCCTCTATGCAGGTGGCGGACAACCCAAATGGTCAAAGGGTGTTCAGTTAGATATACAGGTAGTAGGTGAGCCTGTGCCTGCAAGCTAAATGATAGATGCTATGAAGGGTAAAACCTCAGAAAGTCCCCTATAATGGGGGACTTTCTATTTTATCGTTGGGCGACATAATAGAGCAATTCACCTGCCTGCAAGGTTTTATAGGCTTGTCGGGGGCAATCATCCGCAAATGCCTGTGCAATATCGCCCATCGGAATTGTATTTGCGGGGAGCATGTCGTTATGCCCCACCAGCACCAAATCCCAATTCATGTCGCGTGCCAATTGTGAGGCTTCTCTGGGATGCAAATTGCCTGTGAGATGTTTTTGCTCACGGTAATAATCACGCCCATTGACAGGTAGCATCGCTATATCGGCACGGGGTAATTTTTTGAGCATGTCTATATACCCATTATAGAGGATGGTATCCCCCGCAAAATACAGCGTGACTCCGTTCCATTCCAGCAAAAATCCCATCCAACGATACCCCTTATCAGCATCATATTCTGGCAGGTAATGAGCGGCAGGTAGGGCGGTTAGCTTGCAGGTCGTGTTTGGCAGGGTTATCGGTTCTAGCACGGTGGGGAATATTACACGGTCAGTTGATAGTGCCAGTTCTTCAATTTGTGGCATACACCAGCGTGTTGTGACGACTTTTGCCTGTGGACTGGCTTTGAGCAGGGGTTGTAGAGTTTGGGCATCGAAATGGTCTATATGCTCATGACTACACAGCACATAATCGGCATGGGTGATGGTTTCTGGCAAAATCGGTGGCGGAAATGCCCGTGCTTCGATGATATAACTCAGGCATGGGTCAATATAGAGGATAGCATCGCTCCCTTTGACAATAATTCCCATTTGACCCAATCCCCAGATAGCGAGGCTATTGGGCAAAATAGGGATATTTTCGATGTGCTTGACGATATTTTTCATGGATTATCCTTTATAGTATGGTGTTATAGAGTTTTTTATATAAAATTTCTTGTTGGATGAGCAAATCGGCATAGTATTGGCTATGGTGTGTTCGTGGGAAAAATTGTTTATTATCGGGCATAGCTGATATGGGAATATTATGAATACCCCCGTGTTTGATGAGCAGATAAACACCGCGTGCAGTGACTTCTTGTTCAGATAGCACATATAGCGGGCGTGCCAGAACATCCGCAAAAATTTGCGCCCATGCGTCACTTTGATATAACGCGCCACCCCCCGCAAGGATGTAGTCACTTGGTGTATCTAACACATCCAAAATGATCCTGATACGCAATGCCACCCCCGCCAACAGGGCATGGAGCATATCGAGCGCGGTGGTATGAAGCCCAATTCTGTGTAATGTGCCTGTGGTGGAATTGTTATAATTGGGGCTACGTTCCCCATTGAACAGGGGGAGCGCGATGACTTTATATGAAGCGGGGTCATGGTGTAATAGTGTCTCATCACTATCGGATAGTGATAAATTAAGCACAGATTTTGCCCATGCAAAAATATTTCCCCCTTCATTGGTTGCGCCACCGACCAAATGATGACCTGCATCCACCCGATATGACCATAACCCACTATGGGGTAATTTGTTTTGTGGGGTGATAATTCGCATGGCGGATGTTGTCCCAACGGTTAGCACAGGGTATTCTGGTGAAATTCCCCCAGAGCCGATATTTGCCCCCGCACCATCCCCAATTGCCAAGTAAAATGGCACATCATGCAACACCTGCCATCGTTCAGCGTATGGCGCATTTAGCCCAAGTTGGGTATCATTATAATTAGCTAGGCGTGGCAATTGGTTTTCGTCTATGCCAAGCCAATCGAGCCATATATCATCCCATGAGAGCGCCTCGCGGTTGAGCAAACCAGACCACGATGCAACCGAATAACTGCATGGCATATCGCGCCCAAACCATGCCCGATAGCAATAGGTGGCGAAATCTTGCCAGTCTGTCACAGAGGCAAATAGGGCAGGTTGGCTATTTTTGAGCCAGTGTAATTTGGTAGGATGATAGGCAGTGTGGATACGACAGCCTGTACGCTGATGCACATCCATGTTATCCAGCTGATTTATCAAGATATTGGCAGAATCACGACTGCGATTATCGGCATAGGTATATAGCGGTGTGAGCGGATGATTGTTTTCATCCACGCCGACCAAATTGCCGACAAAAGTCGCCATGCCAACGGCTTGAATATCTCTGCTAGAAGGGTGAATGAGCATCTCATCTATACAACTTTCCACCATTTGGCGCAATTGGTGAGCATCGGTTGTCGCATTGGCATCGAAATGATATTCCCGCCGAGCAATAGCATCCGATATGAGAGCGCTCTCATGACCAAATAATAAGGCACGCACGGATGAACTACCAACATCAATAATTAGAATACACATGGGAATAGGCTCATTTAGGAACGGCTAAGATAGTTATTATAACGCAAAATCACAATTTCAGGAGGCAAAATGACATTTCCAGCAGGATTTATTTGGGGTGGGGCGGCGGCAAGCTATCAGATAGAAGGCGCGGCGATGGAAGATGGTCGGGGATTATCGGTTTGGGATGTTTTTAGCCATACCCCCGATAAAATTTGGGGCAACGAAACGGGTGATATTGCCTGTGACCATTATCACCGCTATGAAGAAGATATTGCCCTCATGCGGCAAATTGGGCTACAAGCCTATCGCTTGTCTATCTCATGGTCACGGGTATTGCCCAACGGTGTGGGGGAGATAAACCCCGCAGGCATCGCCTTTTATGACCGTCTGATAGACAAACTGTTAGAGGTGAATATCGCCCCGCATGTGACCCTATTTCATTGGGATTTTCCCTATGAATTATATCTGCGTGGCGGATGGCTCAATCGGGATAGTGCCGATTGGTTTGCTGATTATACCATCCTCATGGTAAAAAAATTTGGTGACCGTGTAAAAGATTGGATTACAATTAATGAGCCACCCGCCTTTGCACTTGGCGGACACGAAAAGGGACGGCTTGCCCCTGGTGATAGATTGGGTGATATGTCACTCATGAAGGTTATTCATCATACCCAATTGGCACATGGCAAAAGTGTGCAAGCCATTCGTGCCAATAGTCCACAGCCAGCATCGGTTAGTTTGGCGATGAATGTGTATCCCATCGTGCCAACCGATAATACCTCTGCCAGCGCCAAAACTGCCCATGATTTATTTTGGAGCATCCGCTACGATGGCAAACGCAATGCGGGTTTGTGGTTAGACCCGATGCTCAAAGGGGAATATCCCGCCGATGTAATGGAAGCATGGGGCGATTATCTACCCATTCAAGCGGGTGATATGGCGCAAATTCATCAACCACTCGATTATGTGGGACTGAATATTTATTTTGGATCGTATGCCGATGTGAATGGGCTGAAAAATCCCCAACAAGGGCATCCCATGACCATGATGGATTGGCTTATGCTCCCAGAATCTATGTATTGGGGCAGTAAGTATATTTATGACCGCTACCAGCTTCCCATAGTCATTACCGAAAACGGACTCGCTTCGATGGATTGGATAGCGGTGGATGGTGCGATACACGATGCCAACCGTATTGACTTTATCACCCGTTATTTGCGCGAATTTGAGCGTGCCAGCCACGATAATATCCCCATTGCAGGTTATTTTTACTGGTCGATCATGGATAATTATGAATGGGCGCATGGGTATCGCAAGCGGTTTGGTCTGATTCATGTGGATTATGAGACACAAATTCGCACACTAAAAGATTCTGCCTATTGGTATCGGGATATTATCGCCTCGCAGGGGGCAATTTTGGCTAAATAAACTGGAGGCTATAAATATGCGTATTGGCATGATTGGACTGGGTAAAATGGGCGCAAACATGACCCAACGCCTGATTCGGGGTGGTCATGAGGTTGTGGTCACTGATGTGAATCCACAGGCGGTAAAAATGTCTGTGGATTTGGGGGCGATTGGGTCGCATGATTTGGTGGATATGATTGGTCAATTGCCTAGCCCGCGTGTGGTATGGGTGATGATTCCCGCAGGTGAACCCACCGAAACAATGGTCACGACATTAGCATACACGATGAGCGCAGACGATATCATCATTGACGGTGGCAATTCTAATTATAAGGATAGTGTGCGTCGGGGCGAGATGCTCGCCGCCAAAGATATTCATTTTGTGGATGTGGGAACAAGTGGCGGTGTGTGGGGATTAGACAATGGCTATAGCTTGATGATTGGTGGCGATGAAGCCATCATCGAAAAATTGCGCCCCATTTTTGAGACACTCGCCCCAGAACCCAATTTAGGG
>Ga0163154_10001994_pt1 | contig 30578 bp, 29 predicted proteins | sample OliLakLV19MP9P1_FD_148649 | JGI IMG/M metagenome (GOLD analysis project Ga0163154, IMG submission 148649) | Freshwater microbial mat bacterial communities from Lake Vanda, McMurdo Dry Valleys, Antarctica - Oligotrophic Lake LV.19.MP9.P1 | ecosystem: Environmental > Aquatic > Freshwater > Lake >... | reverse complement strand
AAAAAACAATATATGTTTTTATTTTTTACTTTGAAAAAGAAGTAAGATTTTACACCAGTTTATGGTACAAAGGAGGGGTATTAATAAAAAGGGAAGATAGATAGAACGGTAGCGGATAATTGCCCAGATTACAGGTACTGTGTATCCAATAATCAGCAAAATAGAAAGTGAAAAAAAGATGCTGAAACATATAAACGGATTCATTGCTGGAGTTTGCTTTCTAAAGAAAACATACAACACAAACAACAGTTGGTAAAACAATAATTCTACCGCAAAAAATATCAACGACGCAGACAGGGTATAATCAGTTAAGAATGGCCTGCCAAGGCTATGTGCAAACGCCTGGGGTAAGTTATTTAAAAAGCTACCTGCATTGGGTGAAAGTTGACTGGTAATTACATAAGACCTGGCTATTTCTAGTCCAAAAAAATCTGCCTGTTTCTGTACAACTAATAAGGGTAAATTTACTTCGGGAATAATACGTTGAAAATTAAAAAACAGCAACAGGAAAACAGCATAGATAATGGAAGTAATAAGGACAACATTGTATTTATACCGGACACCAACAAACCAAGCTGCAAGCCCCGGCAGCAATAGTAGCAATAAATAACTGCGGAATAAAAACAACACGAGCAAAGAGAAAAAAATTGCGGTTAACTTTTTAGTGGTAATTTTTCGACTGACAAAAATATTGAATAAAGAAAAAAACAACATGCCAATTGCAGCCATTATCAATCCCTCTTTATGAATGGTACTGCTAAACAACAATGCGGATGGCAATAAAAAAACTCCGGTAATAACCAGAAAATTATCAGCAGGAAATATTTGCTTAAAAACCCTGAAGAGGCCTATACACCCAAAGAAAACTAAAAAATTAAAAAGAATAACATTGATATAATAGTTTCCTCCGCTGGCTAAATGCAATATTGAAACAAACTTAACCATCAAATTTGTTTTTAGATCGTTCCAAAACGAATCATGAAATTGAAGAACCCCCTGATAAGTATGCTCATATCCAGATTGAAAAATATTGGTAAAATAAGCAATGGGGTTATCAAACAGCAGGTGATACTCTATTAAAGCTTCATGATGATAAAGCCAGGTATCCATGCTGGGGGCATGCTCACTAATCCGGCCAATTATTAACCCTGCGGAAACTTTGCACAAAAAAAGCAGCATAATAACCTTATTACTTAACCCACTTCTTTTAATAAACCCTATTTTAGTGATTATCCAGGTAAGGGCTATCAGGTAAATAAAAAAGAGAAGATAATTCAAGCAGTATATTTATTTGGAAGATAATAAAATAAAAATGTTACAGTTGATTTTATTTTTTTTGATTGCGAAAAAATTTCCCACACCAACATACAGGTTCTTATAAAAAAAGTAAATAACCTGCTATTGGGCGATACCAAAAATAAAAAAATTAAACAATCATTTACAAAACATATATGGTTGTACTTTCGCAATCTCTAAAAACAATTATGGAAATCACCGCTATAACCGCCAAAGAACTTCGTCTTACAGAAGATGAGTTTGATCTGATTAAGCAAAAAATAGGTCGCACGCCCAACTTTACTGAACTCTGTTGCTTTAGCGCTATGTGGAGTGAGCATTGCAGTTATAAAAACTCCATCAAGTGGCTGAAAACGTTGCCACGTGACGGTAAGAAAATGCTTGTAAAAGCAGGTGAAGAAAATGCCGGACTGATGGATATAGGCGATGGATATGGTGTTGTATTTAAAATTGAAAGTCACAACCATCCAAGTGCTATTGAGCCTTTCCAGGGAGCAGCTACCGGCGTAGGTGGTATACATCGTGATATTTTCACTATGGGGGCAAGGCCAATAGCCTCATTAAATTCATTGCGCTTTGGTAATTTAAAAGATAGTAAAACGCAACATTTGTTAGCAGGTGTGGTACACGGTATTGGGCATTACGGTAACTGCTTTGGAGTGCCAACCGTTGGTGGTGAAATATATTTTGAAGATTGCTACCATACCAATCCTTTGGTAAATGCCATGAGCGTAGGTATTTTGAAAAATGGGACCACCGTATCTGCCACATCTGGCAATATAGTGGGCAACCCGGTATTTTTTGTAGGAAGTGCAACGGGTAAAGATGGCATTGGCGGGGCATCCTTTGCGTCAGCCAATATTACAGCAGACAGTGCTGAAGACTTACCAGCAGTGCAGGTTGGTGATCCTTTTCAAGAAAAAAAATTATTAGAAGCTTGCCTGGAAGTGATACAAACCGGGGCCATTGTTGGGATGCAGGATATGGGCGCTGCTGGTATCATCTGCTCTACTGCTGAAATGAGTGCCAAGGGCAAGGCAGGAATGAGGATAGACCTGGATAAAGTACCGATGCGGCAGAAAAATATGAAAGCGTGGGAACTCCTTTTAAGTGAAAGCCAGGAACGGATGCTGATGGTGATTGAAAAAGGAAAGGAAGCAATTGTTTTGGCAGTATTTGAAAAATGGGATTTACCCTGCAGTGAAATTGGAAGTGTTACAGATGATGGCCTGCTACATTTTTATATGAATGGGAATTTAGAAGCAACCTTACCTGCAGAAGAATTGGTGTTAGGTGGAGGTGCACCTCAATACGACAGAGAGTACATTGAACCTGCTTATTTTAAAAAGATTAAAGCGTTTGATCCATCTTCCATTACTGAACCTGCTGATTTAAAAAACATTGCAACGCAATTAATAAGCATTCCAAATATTGCCAGCAAGCGTTGGGTTTACGATCAATATGACAGTATGGTTGGCGCAGGTACAGTAAGTACAAATGCACCAAGCGATGCTGCGATTGTTTTGGCAAAACCTACCAACAAGGCATTGGCACTTACAACCGATTGCAACAGTCGTTATGTATTTGCAGATCCATACAAGGGTGCTATGATAGCAGTGGCAGAAGCAGCAAGAAACATCGTTTGCAGCGGTGGTGAACCATTAGGTGTTACCAACTGTCTCAATTTTGGCAACCCTTATATGCCCGAAGTTTATTATCAGTTTGTACATGCCATTAAAGGTATGGGTGAGGCTTGTATAAAATTTGATACACCTGTTACAGGTGGTAATGTAAGTTTTTACAACCAACATCCTGAAGGTGCAGTATACCCCACTCCTACTATTGGTATGGTAGGGATTCTTGAAAATGCAGCCGACAAAATGACAATGGATTTTAAAAATGCAGGTGATATAATTTTCTTAATAGGAAAAAGCAGTAATGATATTAACAGCAGCGAATACCTGCACAAAATTCATGGTGTTGAATACAGTCCGGCTCCAAAATTTGATTTAGAGGAAGAGTACCATTTACAGAAAGCTGTAAGCGCTTTAATAAAACAAAAGATTATTATTTCGGCCCACGATGTAAGTGAGGGAGGATTGTTTGTAACCCTTACAGAGAGCGGCTTTAACAATGACCTTGGCTATAGTATCACTTCTAATATCAACGTAAGAAAAGATGCTTTTTTGTTTGGTGAAGCACAAAGCAGGGTGGTTGTTTCAATAGCTGCTGAAAATGAAATGGCCTTTAAAGCTGTGATACATTTACTGGAGGTTCCTTTTGAAAAGCTGGGGACAGTTACAGTAGAAAACATTTTAATTGACGGAGATAACTGGGGTACTATTGTTGATTGGAAAACCAAGTTTGATACTGCAATCGGGGATTTACTGACTAAAGAAATTTAATTAATATTACAAATACCTGTTGTAGAATTTCACTAATAGTATTTGGAATATTATTGTAAAGCGCTCATTTATTTGAGCGCTTTTAGTTTTTTACAACTTGATTTTTTGCAATAACAAAAGCCCTCACAATTAGCGAGGGCTTTCTTTTTCTTTTTTGAATTTGCAAATAATCACAATTGCAAATTGGTTTTATTTTACTTCTTCAAACTGTGCATCTTCTACATGATCTGCATTGGCACTACCGTTACCTTGTGGCTGTTCCGCACCGCCATCTTGAGGTTGTTGTGCGCCTGTATCCTGCGTTGCTTTGTACATTTCTTCGCTGGCTACAGTCCATGCTGCGTTCATTTCTGCTACTGATGTATCAATAGCTGCAACATCTTGTAATTTATGTGCTTCTTTCAATTTTACTAAAGCTGCTTCAATGGGTGCTTTTTTGTCAGCACTAATTTTATCGCCATACTCTTTCAATTGCTTTTCTGTCTGAAATATTAAACTATCGGCCTGGTTAATTTTCTCTACTTTTTCTTTTTCTGCTTTATCAGTTGCTTCGTTGGCCTTGGCTTCTGTCTTCATTTTTTCAATTTCCTCTTTGCTTAAACCACTGCCTGCTTCAATACGGATGTTGTGGCTTTTACCAGTGCCTTTATCTTTAGCAGTTACATGCAAAATACCGTTGGCATCAATATCAAATATTACTTCAATCTGAGGAACACCTCTTGGTGCCGGTGGAATGTCGGTAAGGTTAAAACGTCCAAGGCTTTTGTTTTGGGTGGCCATTGGTCTTTCCCCTTGCAATACATGGATCTCAACACCAGGCTGGTTTTCGCTTGCAGTACTGAATGTCTCTGATTTTTTTGTTGGTATTGTTGTATTGCTTTCTATCAACCTTGTCATAACGCCACCCATTGTTTCAATACCTAAACTTAATGGCGTTACATCCAACAGCAATACATCTTTTATCTCCCCTGTTAATACACCACCTTGTATACATGCGCCAACTGCAACAACCTCATCAGGATTTACTCCTTTGTTTGGTTTTTTACCAAAGAATTTTTCAACAATTTCCTGCACTTTAGGAATACGGGTACTACCGCCTACCAATATAACTTCGTTGATTTCACTTAAAGCTAAGCCAGCATCTTTCAAAGCTAATTCACATGGCTTTAAGCATCTTTCAAAAAGTGTATCTGCTAATTTTTCAAACTGAGCTCTTGTTAATTTTTTTACCAGATGCTTAGGTACGCCGTCAACTGCAGTTACATAAGGCAGGTTAATTTCTGTTTCTGAAGAAGATGACAATTCTACTTTAGCTTTTTCAGAGGCTTCTTTCAAACGCTGCCATGCCATTGGATCTTTACGTAAATCGATTGCTTCATCTTTTTTAAATTCTTCTGCCAGCCAATCCATGATAACCTTATCAAAATCATCGCCACCTAAGTGCGTATCGCCATTGGTACTTTTTACTTCAAATACACCATCACCTAACTCAAGGATGGAAATATCAAATGTTCCACCGCCTAAATCGAACACAGCAATTTTTTGATCCTGGTTCTTTTTATCAAGACCATAAGCCAATGCAGCTGCAGTTGGTTCATTAATAATTCTGCGTACTGTAAGACCAGCAATTTCACCAGCTTCTTTAGTTGCCTGGCGTTGTGCATCATTAAAATAGGCCGGTACTGTAATTACAGCTTCTGTTACTTCCTGACCAAGATAATCTTCGGCAGTTTTTTTCATCTTCTGCAAAATCATTGCACTTATTTCTTGTGGCGTATACATTCTGCCATCTATGTCAATACGAACTGTATCATTGTCACCTTTTACCACCTTATAACTGCTATGGCTGATATCTGTAGTTACTTCATTCCACTTATGCCCCATATAACGCTTAACGCTCATGATGGTATTGGCTGGGTTTGTAATAGCCTGGCGCTTGGCAGGATCGCCTACTTTACGTTCGCCATTTTTTAAAAATGCAACAATAGAAGGTGTCGTACGGCGTCCTTCATCATTGGCAATCACCACTGGTTCGTTACCTTCCATAACAGCAACGCAACTATTGGTTGTTCCTAAATCTATACCTATTATTTTTCCCATGATTAATATTTTTATGTTCACTATAGCATGTCAATGATTGTGCCATGGGACATTTAATGAAAAATTGGCAGTATGACTTATCTATAACAGGTAAATACTTATGACAGCGGTAATTAATTAGAACTAAACGAATGGATAAAACGAACAACTTACAAGTTGGTTTACTACATCACTTCTTCTTTTACCTTAAAGGTGAAATATTGCTGCGTAAAATAACTAAGGGTTACTACAAAACATGTTACAATTACCTGGGCCATCACCGGGTGCAGATGCAGGTATTTAACCAATACTTTTAACAGTACATAATTAATGGTAAGGTTACTAATAAAAGACAAGAAATATCTGAACAATTGAATGCGTCCTCTTAAATTGGAAGCAACAAATACAACATATTTATTAAGCATGAAACCGATAAAAAACACTGTACAGGAAGAAATTAAAAGTGCCAGGCTATAAGACTCAAAAACATAAAAGCCTAAGTCAACTACCCGTTGCTGTAGTACAAATTGATATAGAGAAGTGAAAATTAAAAAACCCAAAACAACATTAAAACCTCCACATGCTGCGTAACGAAAAGTTTGCAGCGGCATTATCCTTTTAAAGGGAGGATAAAAAAAATCTATAACTGATATGATAATATATCTCATTGTAAAAAAGTGGGCAAATATAACCCCATTTTGTGGCGAAAAATAAATTATACTCTATGCATTAACCTTACAAAAACAAAAAATCCTGTCATATAAAATGACAGGATTTTTTTAACCTTCAAAGCGGATCAAATAATTTAGAATGTATATCTTATTGCAAACCCACCCCAGTTGCCGGAAAAACCATTTTTATAATTACTTCCAAATTCAAAAGATGGTTGCCAGTCGAGCGATACGTTGATAGGTGCGCCATTGAATTTATAATCCAAGCCAAGTACACCATCTATACCGATGCCTACATAACTGGTACCTTTATTGTTGTCCCGATAATAACGGTCATTGTAAAATCCAACATGAGCTCCTGGCCCTATATACCATTTCAACCCTGGAGCGCCATTGATGTCTCCGTGAAATTCATACAAACCTGTTACCCGTAAACCTCTGTCAAAGAAATAAGCAACGCCTTCCAATGCTACATCCGATTTAATAAAATGCTTTAGCGTTACAGCACCCGGATAAAATTTTACACCCAATGCAGTCGTATAGCTGGAGCCTCTTGCTCCACTTTTTTGTGCCGAAACAGTTAGTACGCAAAACATCATTGCTACACTACTTAATAAAATTGCCTTTCTCATGATCTTAAATTTTTGTTTGTTTAAAACCATCCGTGAAATTATCATGCCGAAAACGGTTATTCCAAATTCTATTATCTTTTTATCAGCTATACAATTCTTCCTTTAATTCTTTTACCCGTCCATCTTCCAGGTATTCATCGTAAGTCATTAATCGATCAATCATTCCTTTTGGAGTGATCTCGATTATTCTGTTGGCCACTGTTTGCATAAACTGGTGATCATGAGTTGTGAATAAAACAATACCCGGAATATTTATCATACCATCATTAAAGGAAGTAATACTTTCCAAATCCAGGTGATTGGTAGGTTCGTCCAGTATTACGAGATTGGGGTTTTGCAGCATCATTTTACTTACCATACAGCGTACTTTTTCGCCCCCGCTTAATACATTGGTTTGCTTTAAAATTTCATCGCCGCTAAACAACATTTTACCCAAAAATCCCCGGATGAAATCTTCATCAACATCTTTAGTATTGGGCGGTACAAATTGCCTTAACCAATCCATCAGGTTAAGTGAACCGGTAAAAAACTCGTTATTATCATTGGGCAAATAGGCCGAAGTAATGGTAGAACCCCATTCATATTTTCCATAATCCGCCTCCATCCTGCCACTGATGATTTCAAAAAAGGTAGTTAATGCTACCGGGTTGCGACTTAAAAACGCAATCTTTTGTCCCTTTACAATATCAAAATTGAGATTGCTGAATAACAATTTGCCATCAAAAGATTTGGATAGTTTTTCTACATTCAATATCTGATTACCCACTTCCCTATCTGGCTTAAAAATAATACCGGGATATTTTCTGCTGCTCGGGGTAATATCTTCAAACACCAGTTTATCCAATGCTTTTTTACGACTGGTAGCCTGCTTGCTTTTTGAAGCATTGGCACTAAACCGGGCAATAAATTCCAACAAGTCTTTCTTCTTTTCTTCCATCTTTTTGTTCTTATCGCCAGCTTGTCTTGATGCAAGTTGAGAACTCTCGTACCAGAATGTATAGTTACCGGTATAGATTTTTATTTTTTGCTTATCAACATCCGCCACATGGGTACATACCACATCTAAAAAGTGACGATCATGACTTACTACGAGTACAATATTCTGGTAATCTGCCAAAAAGTTTTCCAGCCAGCTGATGGTTTCCACATCCAGGTTATTGGTAGGTTCATCCAATAATAAAATATCCGGATTGCCAAACAATGCCTGCGCCAGTAATATCCTCACCTTAACATTGGCAGGAATATCTTTCATCAATTGCTGGTGCATTTCTTCTTTTACACCCAGTTCATTCAGCAATTGTGCAGCATCACTTTCTGAAGTATAGCCACCCATTTCACCAAACTCATGCTCCAGTTCACCAGCCTTCATACCATCCGCCTCTGTAAAATCTTCTTTCATGTAGATGGCATCTTTTTCCAGCATCAGATCCCACATTTTTTTGTGGCCCATCATCACGGTATGCAGCACGCTCACTTCATCAAAGCCAAAGTGATTCTGCGCCAGCACTGCCATACGTTCGCCGGGAGAGATGGTAACTGTTCCTTTATTAGGCTCAATTTCTCCACTCAATATTTTGATAAAAGTTGATTTACCAGCACCATTGGCACCAATAACGCCATAACAATTACCCTTGGTAAAACTGATATTTACTTCATCAAACAATACCCTTTTGCCATAGGCAAGGGTTACATTATTTACACTAATCATAATTTTAAAATGGGCGCAAAGATAGGATGTGGCAGGGAAATGATGAAGAATTTATCGGGTGGTGAATGGTGACGATTGAGGATTTTGTATTTAGTACTTAGTATTTAGTATTTAGTATTTAGTACTTAGTATTTAGACTTGAGTATTTAGACTTGAGGATTTAGACTTGGGTATTTAGACTTGGGTATTTAGACTTGAGGATTTGGGATGTAGGATTTAGTACTTAGTATTTAGTATTTAGACTTTAGACGGTGCGTTGCAACACGTTGACGGTGGCTTTTTAAAATACATTGGTTACCATCTTTTTGTTTTACATCCGGTAGCTATCGGATGAAACTTTGTTATAAATATGATTTTGTTATCAATGCCTTTTCGTAACACAAATGATAACAGCCCTGCAATTTTTTTTACTCAAAAAATAATTGAATGACTAATTAAACATTCATTATTTTATCAGCGATATTCAACAAAAACAGGCTGCTTTTTAGGGCAGCCTGTTAATTATTTTGTTAGTTTATTTATTTATTTTCCAATCAAAATCTTTTTTACAATTTTTTCATCGGGCAACTGTACATGCAATGTGTAAATACCTGTTGGCAAATCAGCCACCTTTAATCCATATGCAGTATTGAAAGCATTGATGCGGCCCCATTTTTTTACCAGCTGTCCTTGTGCATTTATCAAATAGATATCAGCAGTTTGGGTGGTGCCGTTAATGTACACATTCATCACATCTTTAGCAGGTACCGGGCTTACCGTTACAGAAATTCCTTGTTTGCTAATGCGAGCCTGCCTTACCACAGAAAGCTCTTCCCTGTTATCTGCATCAACCTGCCGGATTCTGTAATAGTAAACAATATTTGGCTGCACAAAATTATCATTCAAAGAATAATTTAATTGAAAATTGTTGCCTTGCCTAGCTGCAATCCATCCGATGGTTTCAAAATTTAAGCCATTGGTACTTCTTTCTATTTTAAAACCTTTGTTGTTGAGTTCCTGTGTTGTACTCCATCTTAATGTAATGGAGTTTTTGTTTGCGCCGGCATCGAAACTTAGCAAACGAACCGGTAATGCAGCAGTTGGTGAAACCAGCATAAACTGAGAAAATCCGGTAAAATTGCCGGTATAGCTGTAATACCCACTGCTTGCCGATTTGTCTGTAAATGTGGGCGTAATCAGCGTAGCATCTGCTGCAGTTAATATGCCTGTTAAATTTACGTCGTCTTTTACCTTAAGTATTTTCAAAGCAGGAATTTCCAATGCTGTCCAGGTTGGTGATAATTCTGCTGTAGAAAAATATAATGTTCCCTGGTAAGTCACCGTACTGTTTGCTACTGCAGGTGTAATTTTAATCACTTTATTTGTTCTAAAATAACTGCCCGATGAAGTGGACAAAGCTGTTTTACCAGTACCAGCATTTTGAATACTGGCAGTTACACAACCTAAATCCTGGCTTGGGTTGCTTACCGTGGCAATCAACCTTTGTGTAACAGGCGCAGTTGCAGATTGGCTGTAATAGTCAACAGTTTGTCCGGAATATTGCGAAAAGGCTGTGTCAGCGTCAGTAGTACCAGCTACAGCGTAATAACTACCCGTTAGCACAATATCGTCAACTGTAAATGGCGGGTTAGTTCCGGTTACTTCATCATTGTACCAGTTAAACACCAAATAGAACTTACTATTATTCATTGCCAGCGGTAATTTAATATTTTCTGTTATAGCAGCTGTGGCGGCAGGCAATCCACTATAAGCTACATTAAAATAGAGTACGTTATTGGCGTCTACAGGTTGTCCTTCAGGAATAAACCCAACATAACCTTCATCGTATCCTGGTTCGCCCAGGCAGCGCCATTTAAAACTAAGATTCAAATTTTTTAGCCCGGCTGCATCTAACAAAGGAGTAAATAAATAGGCATCAGAAACATTCGTATTGGTATACCTATTAAGTTTTGTAGCCGTGTTATTACTAATATGAGCTGCATTACCAGTTGTACCAACGCCACCAAAAGTACTTATAACCCATTTGTTGGGTGTATAGGTACCGCTGCCATCATCATAAACTGAGGTTAACCACCCTGCTGGAACATTTAAAGAAGCATTGAAGTTTTCGCTTAAAATAGATTTATTAGGCGTGGTGTTATTAATGGTAGTTCCGGCAACATCATCATCTTGAATGGTTATTGATATGGTTTGCTTTTCCGGACTTGCAACCACACCTGTACCGCTGACAGTATAGCCCAATTGGATGAGCTCGGTTGGCTCAACAACCTGGTCATCGATTATTGTAATAGTTATCTTTTTTACAGCGTTATCGTTAGCAGTATAACTTACAGATGCCGGAGAAATGGTATAGTCAATATTTTGCAGCGCAGATCCGGTTACAGGTGCAAAAGTAACAGTAGCATTACCCGTAGCTTTATCAGATATATACAAATTAAAGGTGAAGGATCTTGAGTTGGGGCAGGTGCCTGCATTTCCTGTTTCGGGAACTGTGTAAAGAGCAGCTGAACCAAATTGTATGGCATTGCCTGCTCTTGCCTGACATGCTTTTGCTGCAATAAGGGTTAGTCTGCGGGCACTGTTATCCATAGTTGTCTGGCAACGAAGCGCCTGATCTGTTGTAAATGTATTTACACAGGCATCGTCGGTATAATCCATAAAATTTTGAAACATTTTGGGCATGGATGGGGTACAATTATTTAAAGTACCATTAGGCGGACAACCGGTTGTCTCAGCATCTTGGGGAGGTGTATCTCCACAATAATCCTCTCCACAGTCTGTATCGCCCCAAATATGTCGCAACCCAAAAAAGTGTCCGGCTTCATGTGATAAGGTACGGCCATAACCATAGGATGCAAACAGCCCGGGATTAGCTACACTTCCAACAGACTGCCAGGCAATTACGCAACCTGCAGTTAAAGATGTTTCCGTATTTTCTAATCCTGGTAAAGTACTAAAAGAGGGAAAGGTGGAATAGCCCAGTAAGTAACTGGAATCCATAGCTGCCGTCCAAACATTAAAATAACTGTAAGGATCCCAAATACTCGAAGGCTTGATAGTCGCATCAAAGTAATTCATCAAATCATTATCAATCATCGTGTTTGTATTGGTCCACCCTCTTGCAGAAGCGTTAATACGGTCAATGCCCGGCGTAGTAAGCGGCTTGCCCGTAGTGTCAACCACCGCAAGGCAAAACCTTATCTTAACATCTGCAGCAACACCATAAGTGGAGCCGGAGAGGTTGGCGTAATCCTTATTCAACTGATCTAGTTGTGCCTGGTACATTGCAGTAGGTAGATTGGGCGTGCCTGGTGAAAGCGCCTGACCTGTTCGGTATATACTATGAAAAATAACAGGAATGGTAACAGGGCCTGCAAAGGCTTCTTTACCGGTAGCTATTCTCTTTTGAATTAGATTTTTTAACGCAGCCTCATACTTGTTTTCATTATACCCTTTGGCTTTTGCTTTTTCCATGTAGCTGGCAAAACCACATTTTTGCCTCACAACACTTCCGGTATTAGGCCTTGCAGCAATATTTGACGAAGCATTGGGCAGTTTGCCGGGAGATGCATGATTTTTTTTGAAATTTTTATCAATTTGTAATTGATGTTGCGCATTGGCAGTTTCTACACCCAATAAAAGGATACAGAAAAAAGTAAAAGTTAGTTTCATGTTTTGGTTTTAAAAAAATAAGGATCGAATATAGGCTTTCCTTTTACATAATATTTTTTCTTTTGATAGAATTTAAATTACGGATTAATTAATCGTACTTACTGTTTTAGAATATTCTTATCGCTGCAATCAAATACTCAATGCAGATTTTTGCTTTAAGTGGTAGATGAGGTTTTCAAAATGATTTGTTTTACGGGTGTGCTGATATTTTCGTTTTTACCCCCTTTTACCTAAATGGGAATTGAAGTAATAAGCTCAATGCCTTTCTAAAAAATAATAACATTTTTTTTGATTGCGGCTTGCGGAGGTTTGGATTACGCCCAATTGCCAGCCTGTTATTTTGTTTTCAGTATTTTTGCCACATGTCAATTGTAAGCAGCATCCAAAAGAATGTAATAGCGGCTTTATCAGCTTTACACAACCAGCCTTTCTCAGAAAAAGATTTTCAGATAAACCTTACCAAACCTGAGTTTGAAGGCGATTATACGGTAGTACTTTTTTCTTTGGTAAAATCATTGAGGCAATCGCCGGATGCCATTGGAAACCAGTTAGGCCAGGAGCTGATCAAATTAAACCCCGGATTTTTTACAGGATACAATATCATTAAAGGATTTTTAAACTTATCAATTGATGATAGTTATTGGATCAACCTACTCAGGGAAAACCATGCAGATATTTGCTATGGCAAAAAGGAAATGAATGGTAAAAAAGTGATGGTGGAATATTCTTCTCCCAATACAAACAAACCTTTACACCTTGGCCATTTAAGAAATAATTTTTTAGGATGGAGTGTAAGTGAAATATTAAAAGCCAACGGCTATCAAGTAATAAAAAGTGCCATCGTAAATGACCGGGGAATTCATATTTGCAAAAGCATGATTGCCTGGCAATTGTTTGCCAACGGCGCCACTCCGGAAAGTACCAACACAAAGGGCGACCACTTTGTTGGTGACTACTATGTACAGTTTAATGATCAATATAAATTGCAGGTTGAGAAGTTGATAAAGGAAGGAGTTGATAAGGAAACTGCAGAAAAAACTGCACCAATTATGAAGGCAACCCAGCAAATGTTATTAGACTGGGAAGAAGGTAAACCAGCAGTGATGGAACTTTGGAAAACAATGAACCAATGGGTATATGCAGGTTTTGATATTACCTACAAAAGAATTGGCAGCAACTTTGACATTGTTTATTATGAAAGCAACACTTACCTGTTGGGAAAAAATATTGTGCAGCAGGGCCTCGATAAAAAAATATTTTATCAGAAAGAAGATGGCAGCATCTGGATTGATTTAACAGCCGATGGGCTGGATGAAAAAATTGTACAACGTAAGGATGGCACTTCTGTTTACATCACCCAGGATATTGGCCTGGCATTACAGAAATACGAAGAATATAAAATTGATCAAAGCATTTATGTGATTGGCAACGAACAAAACTACCACATGAAAGTGCTGCAACTAATTTGTAAAAAACTGGGAATGCCCAATGCCGACAATATTTTTCACCTGAGCTATGGCATGGTAGAATTAACCAGCGGAAAAATGAAAAGCAGGGAAGGCACCGTAGTTGATGCAGATGACTTAGTGGATGAAATGGTAGCCACCGCCCAACAACATACAGAAGAACTAGGCAAGGTGAAAGACTTTACAGAAGCTGAGTTAAAAGACCTGTACGACATACTCGGCCTTGGTGCCATGAAGTTTTATTTGCTGAGAGTTGATCCTAAAAAAACAATGGTATTTAATCCGCAGGAGAGTATCGATTTTCATGGTTTTACCGGACCGTTTGTGCAGTATACTTATGCAAGAATACAGAGTATTTTGAGAAAAGTGGTGAATGGAGAATGGTCAATGGTGAATGGTCAATGGTCAATGGTCAATGATGAATCTTCGGTGGTGAATGGGGAATTGCCAATGGTGAATGAGGAATTGGGGGAAGCATTATTAAAACTGGAGAAGGAAGTACTGGTAATTTTAGAACAATACCCGGCAGCAATTGAGCAGGCTTGTATAGAACACAATCCCTCTGTAATAGCCAGTTATATTTTTAACCTGGCAAAAACTTTCAACTCTTTTTATACTGAACATTCCATTGCCAATGCAGAGACAGCCACAAAAAAACAATTACGTTTACAATTGGCTACAATGACAGCCAATGTAATTAAAAGTGGTATGCAACTGCTGGGCATTCGGGTGCCTGAACGGATGTAGGAAAGATTGCTTGGAAGCTGGTTTTGTTTGGTGCATGATACATCAGCTCGTTTATGTAGTTGCCTAAGTAACAAAGCCGATACAGAACAGCGTCCTGCACCTAATTTCTTGCTAACTCCGTGTTCGGTGTCTCCACCGAACACTACTTGCGTTAGAATACCAAACGCTGTGGTTCGAGTAAAAAAATTCAGTAACAAGGCTAAACAGGATGGAGTACTGCGCCTGTAGGGACTCCTCCCTTCTGATTTCCCAGGCGAGTCTCTGCACAAGTTAAATGAATGTAACAACCAGCACAAGCGGCAGGACTCGCCGCCAATCCGGGTTAGTCTCAGCTCTCAAAATAATATATGGTTACTTCTTACACTCCCTGTCTACCTTCCTCGTCGACGGCGAGACCTGCAATAAAGTGAATTATAAAGCCAGGAGCATTTGTGCAGAGACCCGCCTGGGAAGTGAAACCCACGCCCCATTCCTCCGGCTACTGGTTTCCAAGGCGAGTCTCTGCACAAGTTAAATGAATCTAACAATCAACACAAGCTGCAGGACTCGCCGCCTATCCGGGTTGGTGTCAGCTCTCAAAATAATATTGGTCAACGGCGAGTCCTGCAACAAAGTGAATTATAAAGCCAGCAGCATTTGTGGAGAGACTCGCCTGTGAAGCGAGGGGCCTGTAGGGTTTTAATGTTACAAGTATTGTGTTTATATTTTTTTGAACATTGATTTTACTTCATTAAATCATACAAACATCACTTTTGGAGAACGGCTAACACCGGTAAGAAAAAGAAAAATCTATCACAACCCAATACTGGTAAAAAACTGGTATTAAGGACGTTGCTTATCGCAGGTATGAACGTGGAGAAGTTCGAGCAGCTATTGAGATGGCTGTTAAAATTACTCAAACGCTGGAGATTCCTTTGGACTATCTAACTGGTAACCCGGATATTGAACTGGAAAAAAATGTACTGGACAGAGCGCATTAAGTAACAAGTCTTAATGATAAAGACAATGCTTATATTTATGCAAAACTTGATGCTTTAAAAACAGACTTTAAAAACAAACATGCTGACTCTATTAAATAAATATACTTTCTATGATACGAACTATTTTAACACCTAAGACTCAAACCGTTTTCTTTGATATTCCTAAAGATTATGTAGGCAAAGAATTAGAAGTAATTGCTTTTGTAAAAAGCGAAGGTTTGGAAAGCAGAAAAAAAACAGAAAAAAAGTTTCTTTCTTTTGATGCAATAAAAATTGATACCACTAATTTTAAATTCAATAGAAACGAAGCCAATGAACGATAATATTTTTTTAGATAGCAGTATTTTAGTGTATTGCTATTCTACTACTGAAGTAGTTAAACAGGCTACTGCCCGAAGTCTTATGCTATTAGACAATGTTTTTATTTCTACACAAGTTCTTAATGAAACGGCTAATGTACTGCATAAAAAATATACTATTCCCTGGCTGCAACTTGCTGATTTAATTGCCGATTTTGAAAATAATTTTTTAATACATAACCTTACCGCTGCTAATACTAAAACCGCTTGCCTTATTGCTCAGCGTTATATGTTCTCTTTATACGATAGCCTTATAATTAGTGCTGCATTGGATTGTAACTGCTCCATTCTATACTCAGAAGATATGACTGACGGACTGCTCATAGATGGTAAACTCAAAATTGCAAATCCATTTAAATAAAAAAAAAACTTTTTAGAATCATTAGACCCAGGGTTTGTCGGCAGGTAACAGACTACGCCTCTGCTTGCATGTTGGTTTGTTGCTCGCTTATCATTTATAGTTGACCAACAAGGGCGAAAAGAACATTCAACTCGTTTTATACTGAACATTCCATTGCTAATGCAGCGACAGCCGCAAAAAAACGACTGAGTTTGCAATTAGCTGCATGACAGGCAATGTCATTAAAAGTGGCATGCAACTACTGGGAATTCGGGTTCCGGAGCGAATGGAAAAAAGATTATTTAGCAGCTGGTTTTTTGCTACAGGATGATCAACTCGTTTAAACAACTTTGTGACTCGTCCTAAAATAACTTTACATTATTATTGATTAATTAAGTTGTAAGTGTACCTGCTGCTTCTTTTGCCATAAATTTATATTGTTGTGTAACATCAGCAATGAATGGACAAGGTATTAAACAGCTAATAAATCATGTATTCTTTTTTTGTAGAAAAAAGTACACTAAATTTGACGCACATAAATTTAAAAAAAAGACCCTGGTTTAACATTCATAATATCCGAGATAAAATGAAATTCAGGTGCTGGATAGTAAGGAAAAATTTGTCTTCTTTAATCTTATTGACACTTTTAATAGTGATGCAAAAGCCAGCGTGGCTTATAAAAAACAAAAATATGGTACGAACACTTGTAACACCCCAACAACAAAATATCTCCATAGTGGGGCCGCAAAATTATGTGGGCAGGCAAATAGAGGTTTTATTATACGCCGTTGATGAACTGGTTGAAGAAGAAAAAAAAGCAACCCCAAATAATGCAGCTAAATTCAAAGGCATTTTTTCTAAAGAAGAAGGTGAAAAATCCAATGATTATATCAAAAAAGCAAGAAGCGAATGGGACAGAGATTTTTGATTGGTACCAATGTGATCATTGATTACACTTGTAACCTTATTCCTGATAAAGGAACTGCTTTTGTAGAAAATATTTTCAACACCGCTTTTAATACTTCCGTTGTTGTAAAAATTGAAGTGCTGGGTTATAATGATGTACCTGCCAAGATGCAATTGCTGGAAAAGTTCTTAGCTTCTGCAACTTTAATTCCATTGGATGATGCTGTTACCCAAAAAACTATCGAACTGCGAAGAATTAAAAAAATAAAATTAGGCGATGCCATCATCGCCGCTACTGCACTGGTTTACAACCTTTACTTTAATTACCCGCAATACTACAGACTTTAAAAATATTGATGGATTAGTTACAGTTACCCCCCACGATCTGTAAGTTTTTAGCATCTAACTCTTTTACCATAAAAAAACCAGCAACACATTTTGGTATTGCTCGTTGTAGTTCTCTTTTATCATGCAGCTTTAGTAACTGCCCGGCACAGGAAATCTAAATCACAAACCCACGCCTCATTCCTGCGCCTACTGGCTTTTCGTTTGCTTGAGTACACCTGCGTATATTGGATGGGTTACGTAAAATGGTCTTTGTCTTTGCTACCAGTACAAAATTTATCTGTATTAACAAGGCCGACACAGGACAGAGTCCTGCGCCTCCAAGGAGAGCTTTTGATCCAGTGCCTAATGGGGAAAAATTAAATAGAATAGTCCTTCACATAAATATTAACAGCCAAATCCGGAAGTAATTTTAACCACTCTAAACTTTCATTGTATTCAATTATATCTAGTTCACTTTCATACTTTTTTATTTTAAATGATTTTTGGAGATATAATAGTCCAAATGATTTTGAAACATCAATCTCAAAATCTATTTGATCTTTTTTAATATTAATCGAAAAATTTATACCTATACCATAATCATCATTATTTTGGCTGTCAGGGCTTATAATTTCGATAACATATTCCATTGATGATTTTTCATTAATCGATTCCTTCCTTAAGTAAATCTTATTTGAAAACAAGGTTATAATTTTACTAATTTCAGTATAGCAATTATTAAATGCTATTTCATAGATTTTCAAAATATTTTTATTCTTCATCGTTATAATTGATTTAAATTTTACCACCACGTACACGTGCTTTCTAACGCCGTGGTTCGTGTCTCCACGAAACACAAGCTGTTTAGGGTGTATGCATTTTAAAATTCCAGAAAGTGATTCTTGGTTCCACGAACCACGCCAGCGAATCTATAAAAAAACCGGAAAGATTATCTAATAGTTTAAATAAACTCCCCGGGTAATTGACTACTCAATAAACTAACTTATTTTGGTTCTTGTTCCTTTGCCGGTGCCACCTGCATATCTTTATTGGTGGCAGGTTTTAACGCCGTGGTTCGTGTCTCCACGAAACACAAGCTGTTTAGGGTGTATGCATTTTAAAATTCCGCTGCCGTGTTTCGTGGAGACACGAACAAAGCCAGCGAATCAATAAAAAAACCGGAAAGATTATTTAATAGTTTAAATAAACTCCCCGGCTAATTAATTACTTAACAAAATAAATTATTTTGGTTCTTGTTCCTTTGCCGGTGCTACCTGCATATCTTTATTGGTGGCAGGTTTTTTACAGCATTTAGGTAATTTCTTGTAAGCTTCTTCATCTGCAGTAATATCATCTGCATCGTAGCCAGCATTGGCTATTGAGGTCTTTAATTGTTCAATATTATTTCTGTCTGTTAAAAAGGTAATTGTGGTTGTTTTCTTTTTAAAATCCACTTTAGCTGTTGATACGCCAGGTTCCCGGCTAAGGTATTGTTCAATTTTGTTTTTACACATTTCGCATTGTACCGTAGGCGTTTGTATCACTACTTTTTGGGTGGCTTTTTGTTGGGCAAAACATACGGATAGTAGTCCAACGATTGATAACAAGGTCAATTTAATTGCTTTCATGATGTTTATTTTTTTTATAAAGTTATTGATTTACGTCCCAGGTAGATGGGCTTTCCCGCCATTTTAACAAAGTGTTTTCCTGATCGGCATTTACCATGCCTTTTTCAATAGCAGCAGTTATTAAAGAAGCATAATTGGTAAGTGAAAAATAAGGAATGCCAGCGGCAGCAAATGCATCATCAGCTATTTTGAAACCATAATTAAATATGGAGACCATCCCAACAACTTCCATCCCCTCTTTTCGTAAAACCTCCACTACCTGCAAGCTGCTTTTTCCTGTACTGCACTGGTTTACAACCTTTACTTTAATTACCCGCAATACTACAGACTTTAAAAATATTGATGGATTAGTTACAGTTACCCCCGACGATCTGTAAGTTTTTAGCATCTAACTCTTTTACCATAAAAAAACCAGCAACACATTTTGGTATTGCTCGTTGTAGTTCTCTTTTATCATGCAGCTTTAATAACTGCCCGGCACAGGAAATCTAATTCACAAACCCACGCCTCATTCCTGCGCCTACTGGTTTGTATTAATTAAAGCACATTCTCATGAACATTCCGGCAGTTATAAAGAAGTTTCGTAAGGATAAAAGCCTTTCTCAACAACAGGTCGCTGATGCTATTAAAATGAACCGGGTGCAATACACCAGGATTGAGACTGGCAAAGCTGAGGTTACCACTTCAACACTGCAGAAGATTGCTAAAGTGCTGGACGTACCAATGACTGATTTTTTTAAAGAAGATAATAATGCAGAAGCAAATTCTTATGATAAAAATATTCTGGAAAAAGTCAAGCTGATTGAACAGCTTGACGAACCGCAACAAAAATCACTGTTCATTTTTATTGATACGGCTATTGCTAATAAACGCCTGAGAGATACTTTAAATAATGCGCTTAGTGTAGCTTCTTAAAATAACAAAGCCCTCAACCGAGGGCTTTGTTATTTTAAGTTTATCATCGCCTTAGTAACCGCCCGGCACAGGAAACCATCCGCACTTTGCCTAAGCCTCATTCCTGCGCCTAACGTTAGGGTAAGTGTTTTGTTTTACCTCTTCTGTAAGCACCATCCGCACATTACCCAAATGATCTTTTATCATGTAGTCATACGCAATCCCGGTGATGGTATTTGGCCGGGCTGAATTATCATATAATGCTCTTATCCTGCCTTCTTCATGACCGGTAAATTGCAGCTTGTCTGTATAATCATCATTGGGTGTATTGGCTGGTAGGGTTGTTTTGCTTTCATATACAAAGCCGCCGGATTAATCAAGTGCTATGATCATTTACTCTTCGGCAATTCCTGCGCCTTTCTGGATTACTTCTTTTAAGCACCTACCAATCAGAGCGGAAAAATACTATGCAACTTTTGTTAGTAAACGCAACCTTCTTTTATGTGTACCACTTCGTTCGTTGGTCAGAGACACAACAGCGGCGTGTTGAGATAGCTGATATTTTTAGAACATACCAACAACGACAAAAACAACTGTTGAAGTTGTAAAAATTACCGCTTCTTTATTGATAAACTTATACCGGACTCTCCTAGTAAATTATTTGTAAAAATATAAATCGCAAAACGGTAAAATGGGTTACGTAAAATGGTATTTGTTTTTGCTACCAGTAGAAATTTATAGAGTAGTAACAGTGACGACACAGGACGGAGTCCTGCGAATGACGGTGATTCGTCTTTGGATAAATCTGCAGGCGGGGGTTTTCGTCCGGGTGGGAGGGCAAACCAATCGTTGGTTTTTATCAGGCTTTAAATTGTAGTGGCTCAACAACTGGTTAATGGATAGTTGATGTTTGATGTCTTTTAATTCCATGTGGATAAATTTTTAGAATAGCTTATCAGGCACAAAATAAACCACATCCGCTATACTATAAAAATCCTCAACGTTTAAATTATCTACAATGAGCCATACAACCCTTTAAATTACCCATCGTATAGGCTATTTTTGTGTTAATAAGTTTTCTAAAACGACATATCTATGGCTACTCCAAAAGTTACATTAGGCAACAGGATAACAGAACTACGCAAGGCTAAAGGATGGAGCCAAAGCGAACTGGCAAAAAAAATCGGTGTGTCTTACACCCAGATGAGCCGCTATGAGATTAAAGGCGTACAGCCTCCGGCTAACATCATTAATAAACTGGCTGATACACTTGGCACCACCATTGACTTTTTAATAAGCGGTGATAAAGATGAGAAGGTTAAAGCATCCCTTAAAGATGCTGAACTGCTACAACAGTTTAAAGCCGTGGAGCAATTTAATGAGGATGATAAAACTGTAGTGAAAAAATTAATTGATGCCTTTATTGTAAAAAAACAATTGCAGTTAATGGCTTCGTAGGTTCAGCACTGCATTAAAATACAAAAGCCCCGTGAGGGGCTTTGTTGTTATTTCTTATTCTTACATGTATCTCGTAAAAAGAAGGCTTTTCGATAGTCTGCTTTTGTAATCGAAGCTCTTAATTTAAAGTCATAATCAGTTTGAACTATTTTATAATAGTCATTCTTTTTCTTTTGGATAATACTGTCTTGAGAAACAATAAAAACAGAATCGTTTTGCTGTTTCAAAATCCCTAATGGTAATCCACACTCAGCATTTGCTTTCTTAAAATCTAAATCACAAATATTATCTGCAATTTGAAAGTAGCTGATGCCTTCTGATGTTAATAAACTTCCATCATTATACCAATAGAGGCTTTGCTTACTATCAAGTTTATAAACAAGCTTTACTCTAACACTACTACTTATCTCTTTATCAGTAGTCTTAAAAAAGCAAGAATGTAGTACTATAATAACTACTAAAAAAGCTGGGTATTTAATTTTTTTCAACATCATTACACAAGGCTATTTAAAATGTATTTGTGCTAACTTACCTCCATACAATGCTTCATTACCATATCTCTTAACAAAATCACTAAACCCTGCCTTGTAATATCCCATAGCAACATTTCTACCAGAGTAAGAAATCTCTCCATAATAAGGAGCAACTGCCGGATCAACGCCGTGGTTCGTGTCTCCACGAAACACAAGCTGTTTAGGGTGAATGCATATTAAAATTCCGCTGCCGTGTTTCGTGGAGACACGAACAAAGGCAGCGAATCTATAAAAAAACCGGAAAGATTATTTAATAGTTTAAATAACCTCCCCGGCCAATTAATTACTCAACAAACTTACTTATTTTGGTTCTTGTTCCTTTGCCGGTGCTACCTGTATATCTTTATTGGTGGCAGGCTTTTTACAGCATTTAGGTAATTTCTTGTAGGCTTCTTCATCTGCAGTAATATCATCTGCATCGTAGCCAGCATTGGCTATAGATGTCTTTAATTGCTCAATATTATTTCTGTCTGTTAAAAAGGTAATTGTGGTTGTTTTCTTTTTAAAATCCACTTTAGCTGTTGATACGCCAGGTTCCCGGCTAAGGTATTGTTCAATTTTGTTTTTACACATTTCACATTGTACAGTAGGCGTTTGTATCACTACTTTTTGGGTGGCTTTTTGTTGGGCAAAACATACGGATAGTAATCCAAGGATTGATAACAAGGTCAATTTAATTGCTTTCATGATGTTTATTTTTTTTATAAAGTTATTGATTTACGTCCCAGGTAGATGGGCTTTCCCGCCATTTTAACAAAGTGTTTTCCTGGTCTGCATTTACCATGCCTTTTTCAATAGCAGCAGTTATTAAAGAAGCATAATTGGTAAGTGAATAATAAGGAATACCTGCGGCAGCAAATGCATCATCAGCTATTTTGAAACCATAATTAAATATGGAGACCATCCCAACAACTTCCATCCCCTCTTTTCGTAAAACCTCCACTACCTGCAAGCTGCTTTTTCCTGTAGAGATTAAATCTTCCACAACTACTACCTTTTGCCCCATTTCATAAAACCCTTCAATTTGATTTCCCAGTCCGTGTTCCTTTGGTTTGGGCCTTACGTAAATGTAAGGCAGCTTTAACTGATCGGCTACCATGGCACCCCATGCAATGCCGGCTGTTGCAACACCAGCCAGCGTTTCTGCATCAGGAAATTTCTCGAAAACTACATTACACATTTCGCTTTTAATAAAATCCCTGATGTAAGGGAATGATAATACTTTGCGATTATCGCAGTAGATAGGACTTTTCCAGCCACTGGCCCAGGTAAAGGGTTGTTGCGGATTTAGTTTTATTGCATTAATTTGTAACAGTTTTTCAGCAACAGCTTTTTCATTTGTCATGCTGCAAATTTATTGCAAACCAGTAGTTTTTTTACCGCAATTTACTTGCAGTTATCAACAATTGATTTACATCAACCCATCAAAAAAACCGGCACATGTTTATAAAAGTATATTTTGGCGATAAACCTGTTTATCTCTGTAATAAAATTGATGCGGAACTGCAGGAAATCCTGCATCATCCGGATGCTATTTTGATTGATGAAATATCCAGTGCTGCCATCAATTCGCTGTTGCATGAAATTGTAAAAGACGAGTTTCATGCTGGAGTACTGCTACATGAAGATCTGGACAAACTAAAGAAAAAATTTATTAAACATTTTAAACTAATAGAGGCTGCAGGAGGGATTGTTGAGAATGAAAAAAAACAACTGCTATTTATTTACAGGCTTGATAAATGGGATCTGCCAAAAGGCAAAGTTGAAAAAGGAGAAGGTATTGAAACTGCAGCGTTAAGAGAAATTGAAGAAGAAACAGGCCTCACCCATCTTACCATAAAAAATAAAATTGGTGAAACCTATCACACCTACAATGCCTTTGGAAAGCACTTTTTTAAAATAACGCATTGGTTCAATATCAGCTGTTCTTCCAACCAAATATTGGTGCCACAAACAGAAGAAAATATTGACGAGATTAAATGGTTTGCAAAAAAGGATTTAGCTATTCCATTAAGCAACACCTATCCTTCTATAAAAGACATTTTAACCCAATTTCAACATCCACTTAAAAAGCTTTCTTAAGAATAGCAAGTGTTAAGCGACTAATACAAATAAGCTGCTCACTATCGTCGTAGATTTTTATATCCCATACATGGGTAGTACCGCCCAGGTGCAATGGTTTTACAATTGCATTCACATATCCATGGCGTGCACTTCTAATGTGGTTGGCATTTATTTCAAGACCAACACAAATAAATTTATTTGGGTCAAGCACCAGCTGAGACGCAACACTGGCAGCAGTTTCAGCCAAAGCACAACTTGCACCACCGTGCAACAAACCATAAGGTTGCTTGGTACGATGATCCACCGGCATTTTAATTTTCACAAAGTCTGCCCCCAATTCGGTCCACTCCATACCGAGAAAATCAGCCATTGTGCCAGGCTCTATTGCACCTAAATCAGTTATTTTTAAAGATTTGTTAAACCAGATTGACATAGTAGTTTATTTAGATTTTAAAAAATTAGCAATGGATTCATTTACAACTGTGGGCAAAAACTGCGATACATCTCCCCCGTTTTTAATTACATCTCTTACCAACGTAGATGCAACAGAAGTATATTCCGGTAAGCAAGTAAAAAAAACGGTTTCAATATTACCGGTGATGCTGCGGTTCATATCGGCAATGGCCTTCTCATATTCAAAATCATTTACGTATCGGATGCCTCTTAAAATAAAAGTGGCGCCTACTTCTTTACAACAATTTACTGTAAGCCCATCATACGCAACTACTTCCACCCTTGGCTCATTTTTATAAATTTCCTTTAACCAGGCAAGTCGCTGCTCCTCAGCGTACATGGGTACTTTATTTACATTACGACCAATACCAACAACGATTTTATCAAACAACGGCATTGCCCTGCTGATAATATCTGTATGGCCTAATGTAACAGGGTCGAATGTGCCGGGAAATAAGCAAATACGCATTGGTAATTCTTTTAATTGATAATTATTTTAATTGATAATTATTTAGTTGATAGTTGATAGTTATTAATTGATAATTTTTAATTGATAATTGATAATTATTAATTGATAATTATTTAGTTGATAATTGATAATTATTAATTGATAATTATTTAGTTGATAATTGATAATTATTAATTGATAATTATTTGAAGTCATTAACTGAACAATGACATTTATTTTAAATCAGGCGAACAAATTAAGCAATATCTTTTTAGAAATGCGAACATTTTAGTTAGCTTTTTATACCAGCCAATAAATACAATACCGCCATTCTTACCGCTACCCCATTTTCTACCTGCTGTAAAATAATTGATTGACTTCCATCTGCCACATCACTGTCTATCTCTACTCCCCTGTTGATGGGGCCGGGATGCATAATTACGATCTCTTTTTTTAACCCATCCAGTAATTTTTTGGATACACCGTAAGCAAGATTATATTCTCTTAAGGAAGAAAACAATACCTGGTTTTGCCTTTCTAATTGTATGCGTAAAACGTTGGCAACATCACACCATTCCAATGCTTTTTTAAGATTATATTCAACCTGCACATCCAATGCTTCATGGATATATTTGGGTATTAAAGTTGGTGGCCCTGCAACCATTACTTCGGCCCCCATTTTTTTTAATAAATAGATATTGCTTAAAGCCACCCTTGAGTGCATGATGTCTCCAATCAACACTACCCTCTTCCCCTCCAATCCGCCTAGTTTTTCGGTGATAGAAAATGCATCCAGCAAAGCCTGTGTGGGATGTTCATTGATTCCGTCACCGGCATTTACTATAGCAGCAGGAATATGTTTTGCTAAAAAGTGAGGTGCACCGCTGGCGCTGTGCCGCATTACCACCATATCCACTTTCATGCTTAGTATATTATTCACTGTATCCAGCAAGGTTTCGCCTTTGGAAACAGATGAACCTGAAGCGGTAAAATTAATGGTATCTGCCCCTAATCTTTTTTCGGCGAGTTCAAAGGAAATCCTTGTTCTGGTAGAACTTTCGTAAAATAAATTGACAATAGTTACATCCCTAAGTGAAGGCACTTTTTTTACCGGCCGTTGTAAAACTTCTTTAAACTGTGCCGCAGTAGATAAAATAAGGGAAATATCCTGGGGCAACAGATTTTTAATGCCTAGTAAGTGTTTGGTAGATAGTTGCATTAAGCATCAAAGCTAGATAAAAAAATGATGTTAGTATAATATAACCTGCTCTTTATCCCATTCTACTTTCACTTTTTGAGAAGTGAGTGTATCAATGGCTTTACCACAATAATCCGGCTGAATAGGTAACTCCCTGTTGAAGCGCCTGTTTACCAAAACACAGAGTTCTACTTTTTGAGGCCGGCCGAAATCCTGCAGTGCATCCAATGCAGCCCTGATGGTGCGACCGGTGTACAACACATCATCAATCAGCATTACTTTTTTACCTTCTATAGAAAAAGGAATATCAGTTCTAGTTGCCTTATGCAATTCATTCCTTACATCATCCCGGTAAAAGGTAATGTCCAACACTCCATAATTCACTGCTTCATCCGGAAAAAGCGTTTGTATGGTTTCTACAATTAATTTACTTACCGGCAAACCTCTTGGTTGCAAACCGATAAAAACCACCTCCTTTAAATCGGTTTGGTTTTCTACCAGTTGATGCGCTAACCGCAGGATGGTAAGATGCAATTGCTGTTTATCTAAAATTATTTCCAATGCTGATAATTTATGAACGAATATATTTTAAATTGGTGAAAGGGCAACGGGCAATGGGCAATGGTGAATGGTCAATGGTGAATGGTCAATCATCAGTCTCTAAACATTTATGATTATAAAAAAGATGACTACTGTAAATACTTCAAAATTAAGAATTTCGATTTGGTTGATGAATAAAGAAAAAGTAAACATGAGATATTAATCCGTGTTACAAAAAAAGATTAGTATCTAAATCATATTTACTACTATATTTTAGAAAAATACCGCTGCCATCTCCAAAAAAAGCATACGCCCAATAAACCCCCATTCACCATTGACCATTCACCATTCACCATTCACCTCAAGCTTCCTCCAAAAACGAATACCTGTAATCCGTAACCGGAACAAATGTTTCCTTGATAGTTCTTGCACTCAGCCAACGGTATAAATTTAGGGAAGCACCTGCTTTATCATTGGTGCCGCTGGCCCTGGCGCCGCCAAATGGCTGCTGACCTACCACGGCACCGGTTGGCTTATCGTTGATATAAAAATTACCGGCACTGTTGCGAAGCCTGTTGGTGGCCAGTTCTACCGCATAACGGTCCTGAGCAATTACAGCACCTGTTAACGCATAGGGTGAGGTAGTATCTACCAGTGTTAATGCCTCTTCAAATTTATCTGCGTCATACACATAAATAGTCAATACCGGCCCAAACAATTCGTCACACATGGTTACGTATTTGGGATCAGTTGTTTCAATCACTGTAGGCTCTATAAAATAGCCTTTGGATTTATCACATTTGCCCCCTACCAGTATTTTTGCATTGCTTCCTTTTTTACCAGTTGCTTTGATATAACTTTCTAATTTATCGAAACTTTTTTCATCAATAACTGCATTGATAAAGTTGGTAAAATTTTCAACGGTACCCATCTTCATCGACTTAAGTGCAGCCACAAGTTTCTTCTTTACTTCCACGGCAATATTGGATGGAATATAAGCCCTGGACGCAGCGCTGCATTTTTGACCCTGGTATTCAAATGCTCCTCTTACCAATGCGGCTACCAACACATCCGGGTTAGCGCTTTTGTGCGCTATCACAAAATCCTTTCCACCCGTTTCTCCCACAATTCTTGGGTAAGATTTATACATACTCATATTGGCACCAATCGTTTTCCACATTTGGTTGAAAACACCGGTACTTCCTGTAAAATGAACGCCCCCAAAATCACGATGATTAAAACATATTTCACCCAATGTAGGCCCATCAACATAAAGCAGGTTTATTACACCATCCGGTAAACCTGCTTCTTTTAAAATACGCATCAGCATTTGTGCACTATATATCTGTGTGTGGGCACATTTCCAAACCACCACATTACCACACATAGCCGCACTGGTAGGCAGGTTGCCGCCAATTGCAGTAAAGTTAAACGGAGAAATAGCCAACACAAATCCTTCCAACGGCCGGTACTCGAGCCTGTTTTTTATACCCGGACTACTAATAGGTTGCTGGCGATAAATTTCACTTAAAAAATGAACATTAAATCGGAGAAAATCGATCAGTTCGCAGGCTGCATCTATCTCGGCCTGGTAAGCATTTTTACTTTGCCCAAGCATTGTAGTTCCGTTGATATAGGGCCGGTAAGTGGTAGCCAATAAATCAGCAGCTTTTAAAAAAATATTGGCCCTGTTTTCCCAGCTCAGGCTGGCCCAGTTTTCTTTAGCCTTCATAGCAGCGGCAATGGATTGCTTTACATGACTGGCATCACCTTCATGAAAATAACCAAGGATATGTTTGTGCTCATGTGGCGGACGCATAGCAACCTTTTTTCCTGTTCTAACTTCCTCGCTCCCGATATACATGGGCGCATCTACTTTCTTACTTTTTAATTCTTTCAGTACTTCTTTTAATCTTTTCTTTTCGGTGCTGCCTGGGGCATAATTGAGTACTGGCTCATTTACCGGTATGGGGTAGTAAAAATCTCCGTATTGCATAAAAGATATTTTTAAATTTTAGTAAGATGTATTTATAACTTTACTGGTAATAATACCAATGCTAAAAACTAAGTCTGTGGGCGGTGGGGACACCGCCCACGGCTGACTGCCCTGGCTGGTGTCCCCACCAGCCAGAGACATCCGATAGCTATCGGATGTGAAATGCAACCAACCTATTCAATGTTATCAAATAAATAACCCAAATTTTAAGAACTCATTTCCTTTTCACTCATCAGGTAAGCCTTAATAAATCCATCAATTTCTCCATCCATTACCGGACCAACATTGCCCACTTCATAACTGGTACGGTGATCTTTAATCATTTTATAGGGATGAAAAACATAACTCCGTATCTGGCTGCCCCATTCAATTTTTTTCTTACTGGAGTTGGTGGCATCCAATGCTTCCTGGCGCTTGCGCATTTCTTCTTCGTACAGGCGGCTCTTCAGCATAGCCATGGCTTTTTCCCGGTTTTCGCCTTGCGTACGTGCCTGCTGACATTCTACAATAAAACCAGATGGTTTATGCGTAAGCCGCACTGCAGTTTCAACCTTGTTTACATTTTGTCCGCCGCTGCCACCGCTTCTAAAGAAAGCCCATTCTGTATCAGCAGGGTTCACCGTTATTTCAATACTATCATCAATTAATGGATATACATGCACGCTGGCAAAAGACGTATGCCTTCGGGCATTGCTATCAAATGGACTGATGCGTACCAGGCGGTGTACACCACTTTCAGCTTTTAAAAACCCATACGCAAACGGACCGTCAAATTGAAATGTACAGGTTTTTATACCTGCACCATCACCCCATTGCCAATCGAGTTCACTAACCGACCAGCCTTGCTTTTCGCCGTACATGCGGTACATGCGGGCAAGCATTTCTGCCCAATCCTGGCTTTCGGTACCACCGGCGCCGCTGTTGATTTGCAACACAGCCGGCAGGTCATCTGTCGGCTCATTGAGGGTACTTTTAAACTCAGCTTCATCAATAGCTACGGTAGCTTTATCAAATGCTTCTTTCACTTCTTCTTCAGTGGTTTCACCCTCTTTCCAAAAATCAAACAGTATGGCAAAATCCTCCAATAAAGATTCCACATTGTGGTACATATTTACCCAATACTCATTAACCTTTGTTTCTTTTAAAATGGAAGTGGCCCGGGCATTATTATCCCAAAAGCCGGGTGAAAGTGACAGTTGTTTATCGTTTTCTATTTTAGCTTCTCTGTTAGCGACGTCAAAGAAACCTCCTCAAGACCCCCAAACGGTCCCTCATACCTTTAATATTTTCTGTTGTCATGACGCAAAAATAAGGGTTTTGTTGATGAAGTATTTCACGGGTGTTTTTAAATGATCGTAGCATCTGTCGATTACTTTTTTAGCCGTTGAGGCGTTCAGGCGTTTTTTTCTTTGCTAACGCAATGGCTAAACGCCTTAACGGCGATTTATACTTTTTTTGTATTTAAATAGGGAGTAACAATTATCTACACGCCATTATTAGCAGACTGATGGCCAATCGAATTCAATTTCGAATTTTCAGAGTCAAGCTCCCCTCTCCCCGTCCGAACGGCTTGGCCGGGCGGGCTTGGGAGAGAGCCTGTCCCGATGCATCGCATTGGCGTCAAGCTAAGGATATTACCCCTCATTTTTTTCCATATCAAATTAATATTGAAAATTAGTGCAACTGTATTTACGCCAGCGGTGTAACCTGTTTGTAGCTTCGCCAATACATCAATGCAAACCCTGCGCCAGCGGCGCAGCCTGTTAATTTGAGCATGT
>Ga0163154_10001989_pt1 | contig 30613 bp, 32 predicted proteins | sample OliLakLV19MP9P1_FD_148649 | JGI IMG/M metagenome (GOLD analysis project Ga0163154, IMG submission 148649) | Freshwater microbial mat bacterial communities from Lake Vanda, McMurdo Dry Valleys, Antarctica - Oligotrophic Lake LV.19.MP9.P1 | ecosystem: Environmental > Aquatic > Freshwater > Lake >... | reverse complement strand
GGTTTTAGCCCCCGCTCCAATTTTTTGGGGAGGGGGGGTTGGGGGTGGGGTGAAAACACGTTTAATGATGAGTTATTGACATAATCCTATGAATTTGTTTTCGGTTCTCCATTAACTTTCGACAGTGACACCCTTCCAAAATGCCACGCGCCCAGTGACATGCTTGGCGGCATCTTTTGGGGTGGGATAATACCATGCGGCATCGGGATTTTCTTTGCCATCTACTTCGATGGTGTAATAACTCGCAAAACCCTTCCATGGACAGGTGGTGTGGGTTTCGCTGGTCTTAAAATAATCCATATTGACCGATTCTGCGGGAAAGTAATGATTGCCTTCTACAATGACCGTGTTGGTGCTTTCTGCCAAAACTATACCATTCCAAGTTGCTTTTGCCATGTCTTATTGCTCCTCATATAAATTTTTTCATCATAATTATAGAAGGGATAGCAGGTGGCTTTCTTACGGGGGATGAATGAATTGAAGATGATAAGGGTGGGTGAGGGACAGGTCATCACCTGCCCCTCGTGCGGTTTAGGGCAATTTTGCTCTGATGCGTTCCATCTGTAATTTCAAATCTTCAGAGATTTTTATCTCTTCTGCCATTTTTGTACAGCTATGCAAAACAGTGGTATGGGTGCGCCCAAACATCTCGCCAATTTGGTTGAGGGAGTGGTCTGTCATCTCGCGGATGAGATAGATGGCAATTTGGCGGGCAATATTGATGCGCGTCACACGGCTAGACCCTGTTAAAGTTGTGAGGGGAATATTGAAATAATCGGATGTGGCGACCAATATCTCTTGTGAGGATGCTTTTTTGAGATGTTGGCGTGGGCGCTCATACCGTTCTAGGGTTTGGGCGGCGCTTGCAAGGCTGAGGGTGCTTTTCTTAAACCGAGTTTCTGCCATAACCTGAACAAACATCCCTTCTAATTCGCGCACATGATGATAGGCTTTTTTGGCAATCATTTCTAGCACGGGACGCTCGATATTAATTTGGCGCTCTAGTGTCCACATTTCCACAATGGCGAGTCGTGCCTCGTAGGTAAGGGGTTGCACATCTGTGACCAATCCTGCCTCAAACCGTGAACGCAAACGCGCCTCGACATCGGTAAAATCGCGTGGGTGACGGTCACTCGCAAACACAATTTGCTTGTTAAACCGATGGAGTTCTTCAAAGGTATGAAACAATTCTTCTTGGGTGGCATCTTTGCCGATAATAAATTGCATATCATCCATCAACAGCACATCGGCTTCACGATAGCGTTGGCGGAATAATTGGGTGGTATTGGTGCGTATGGCATGGATGAGGTCATTGGCAAAAATTTCGGCAGAGACATAAATTACCCCAAGCCCCATTTTGGCACAATTGTTGCCGATGGCTTGCAAAATATGACTTTTTCCAAGCCCAACACCACCATAAACCATGAACGGGTTGTAATTATGACCGGGACGCTCTACAACGGCTTGCGCCGCCTCATAGGTCATGCGGTTGGTTTCGCTGGGGATAAATCGCTCAAAGGTCATTTTTGTATTGAGGGGAATGCCCTCAATTTGCAATGGTTTTGGTCTGGCGATGAGTTCATGCAGTGGAATTTCGACCTTTGGGCGTTCTTCCACTTTTGGCAACCGAAACAGAGGCATATCTTCCTCTGTGAATTCTGGTTCTGTGACGGGTGCTTTGCGAATCTCAAAGCGCATTTCATATTGTTTGCCGGTCACATCACTCACGACACGTCGTATATTGCGATAGAGGCGTTGTTGTAGCATCTGGCGCACAAAATCGTTGCGTACACCGACTACGAACACATTGTCTTTATCAAATTCGACGAAAAATGAGCCACGTATCCAAGTATCGTAGCCGTTTCTATCGAGTAACATTTGTAATTGTTGGCAGGCAACTTCCCAAGCCTCGTGTCCGTCCATCTCGTTTCTACCTTAATTTTTATAGACGACAATATTACCCCATCGTGATTGATAATAGACAAATCAAATCACTTGGCGTATATTTCGCCCCCGCTACCGAAAACATTCAAATGTGGATTAAATCGCTTTAGTGTGGTTAATCTTCTCCCCAATAACTGCGGCATCATTGGGTACAAGGTTAAGTGTGTTTAATGTCCCTAGTATAACTCACTTTTTCCAATCTCTCAACTACAATTTTCCCCTTTTTCCAAATCTTGATGCTTTGTAAATGGTTTGTTCATGCTTCCTCAATTATTCGATTTTTTTAAGATAAATAAACAGTTTTTACTGCCAATTATCAGTGTTGGATGAACAATAGTTAAGAGATTTCTAAATCTACTTATTTTATGTCGACTCGCAATAAGTTTCGTTGTACAATTAAAAAATCTATACAAATTTCATAAATTGACCGATAACATGGAGCTAAGTAGCTAACAATGGTAGACCAATACACTACATCGCCCGATAATTATGATGAAACTAATGTAAAACCCCAAGAATATAAGGGTTCAGCAGATATAATTAAAGTATCTGCGAAATCGCGTTCTACCGCCGTAGCAGGGGCGATTGCTGGTGTCATCCGTGAACGTGGCACAGCCGAAGTTCAAGCGATTGGCGCGGGTGCTGTGAATCAGGCAGTCAAAGCTCTCGCAATTGCGCGTGGATATTTAGAACGCGACTCGCTCGACATCGTGTTTTTGCCCTATTTCACAGAAGTCGATATTGATGGACAAGAACGCACCGCCGTGCGCTTTCAGGTCGAAACCCGCAAAACAGCCTAATCAACAGTATCTTTAATAATAAATCAGAAATATTTTATTCCATCCAGACGCATTTTCGCTGGATGGTTTTTATGTGGGCTAAAAAATTAAATCTAGCCCAATGACCAACATCAATACCAGCACCCCACGCCGAAAAAGTATCCCACGCAAATAATTATCACTCCAAAATCCGAGTATCGCCCCAAACACCGTAGCGGGTGCGCCCACCAGCACCAGCACCAATACGGTGGGAGTATATTCGCCACTCGCCCCGCGTGTGATGATAATCAGTGTCCCTGTGACCAACGCCACCAATTGCAGATTGCCCTTAAAGGTCTTTGGCGACCACTGCCTGCCTGTGCCATAGATGACGGCGGGCATCCCACCCATGTTATACGCGCCGCCCAATATCCCTGCGATAAATCCCAAACCATACGCCCACCGATTATCGGACATAGGTGGGACTTTGGGGCTGATAAGCGAATAAACAGCATAGCCCGCCACAATCACCCCCAGCAGAATTTCCACTGTGTGCTTATCGAGGCTGAGATACAAGAGAAATCCAAACGGGATGCCGATAATCGCGGTGAGCATCATGCGCCAGACTTCGGCGATATTAAAATTTTCGTGATAGTGAATGAGCATGACGATTCGGCATAGCATCGCCACGAGTGCCACCAATGGGGCGGTGATGGTGATACCCACCAAATTGATAAGTAGGGGGGTGGAGATGAGCGCAATGCCAAAACCACTAGCTGTTTGGACAAAGCTAGAAAAGGCGATGATGAAAAAAACGGATATGATGACCATGCGCCTATGATAATAGACACACAAGGTTATGACCAGCATTGGTCTAAAAAACCGCCTTTTATGCGATTGGCGAGTAGAACAAAATATACCAATTCACAAATTCTTTCTATTTTCCGTACTTTTGATTATAACACTTGTTGCTCAAAAAGAAATTATGGTCTATGATATATGTATCAGAGGATATATCACATGGAGCAATCACACATGCAAAAAATCACCCCCTGCCTATGGTTTGATACCCACGCCGAAGAAGCTATGAATCGCCTCACCAGCCTATTCAACAATAGCAAAATTACCACACTTAACCGCTATCCTGATGTCCCACTGGATGTTCCCATGCAAAATATGGCGGGCAAAGTGTTGACAGGCATTTTTGAATTGGATGGCTACCAATTCATGTGCTTGGATGGCGGACCCCACTTCAAATTTAACCCATCGGTATCGTTTTTTGTCAATTGTGAGACAGAAGCCGAGATTGATAAAATTTGGGCGACATTATCGGATGGTGGCGAGGTACTCATGCCGTTTCAGGTCTATCCGTTTAGCGAAAAATTCGGCTGGGTCAATGATAAATATGGTATCTCGTGGCAAGTGAATTTGAAGCCACGCGCCCAAAAATTTTCGCCATTTTTGACCTTTGTCGGGGAGCAGAATGGCAAGGCAGAAGAAGCCATCCATTTTTACACATCGCTCTTCGACCAGTCTGGCATAGACGTGATGAGGCATTATGGCGCAGATGGGGGTGGTGGTGCAGAAGGCACAGTGCAATATGGGTTATTTCGTCTGAATGATTTGGAACTTATGGCTATAGATAGCAATTTGGAGCATCAATTTGCTTTTAACGAAGCCATTTCTTTTCATGTGGAATGTGACACCCAAGAGGAAATAGACCATTTTTGGGATAAGATGTCGGCACACCCCGACTCGGAACAATGTGGCTGGCTCAAAGATAAATATGGGGTATCGTGGCAAATTGTCCCAAAAATTTTGGGTGAATTGATAACCGACCCAGACCCCGAAAAATCCAAACGGGTGATGGATGCCATGCTTCAAATGAAGAAAATGGATATAGAGGCACTTAAACGCGCCTATAATGGCTAAGGGAGCAAAAATAATGACCCATGTAATGCCTATTTTGAGTAAATTAACCCCAATGATACCCTCAGGAAAAGATATGAAAGCCACAGCTGCGTTTTATGTGGAAAAATTGGGGTTTGAGGTCACATTCCAGAATGATGATATGGTCATCATCCAACGCAGTGATATTGAAATTATGTTGGCTAACAGTGATGACCCACACACCGCATCGCAAACCAGTTTCCGTGTTCAGGTATCGGATGTGGATGTGTTATATGCGGAATATCACGCCCAAGCGATTGCCCCGTTTCATTTGAATGATGGTGCGGGATTGGGTACGGTCAAGACGATGCCATGGGGAACACGCGAATTTGCCGTCCGCGATTTGGCGGGGGTGTGCATCACATTTTATCAACGACTATCGTAAATCATGTTGGGCGAGGCGTGTTTGCCCCGCCTGTGATTTATTCGGTGATTTTTTGTTTTTTCTGCGCTAATTTGACTTTGAATTTGTCGAGTGTCATGGCATTGGCTTTTATTTCTGCTAATGCCTGTCGGCGTGCTTCGTCTAATACCTGCTGATTTTCATAATAGAATGCCATCGCCGATAATACTTGTGCGCGGGATAGATTATAATTTTCCATTGTTTGTTCAATCGTATAGCCATCATCCACAACCATGCGGGCGACCAATTCGGCTTTAATACCGCCATGCCCCGCCATAGTCGCTTTTTCGTTGGTGATAACGATGTGCTTAGGAATTTTATACATCTGTGTTGCTCCTAAATATCAATAAACTGGTTGATAATATCTTCTACCGACTCCGTTATCTGAAAATAGGTCAAACATTCATTTACAATTCGACCAATAACACCAACTTGGCAATCTGCACAGTAGAAAATGCCGAAATGCGTTTTTTCATCGACAAGCCATTGAAAATGTAAACTCCGAAAATCAATATCTTTTGTGATAATGGATAGACCATGTTCCGTTGCGTACTCTAAGTGTTCCTCATCGGTGACATTATCCATCCCAATATCTTGACATCGAATGACGATAATGTCGTGTTGCCTAAGCTGAATGGCGACTTGCTTATCTATATTGGCATCTGTGTAAAATTTGAGCAGTCCCATTCACGCTCCATTGGTGTAGATATAGAGAAAGTATAACATAAATTTGATTCATGAGATGATAGTAAGGGTCTTTTCACATTGTGTAAGGGCGGACTAGCAAAGCGTATGTCCGCCCTTACACAATGCCTCGCTTCTAGGGATGTACTGGCTGTACTAGAGCCGTTAGGCTCGTATGTCAGCGACTTGTTAAGTATTTATGTCGTCTCTCTGTGGATTTATTGCAATGCCAGTGATTTTTCTGCCACGACACGATTCACATGGGCGACAAAATCGGCGATGCTCATTGCACCCAAATCCTCATCCGTCCGCAGACGCACGCTCACCGTGCCATTTTCGATGTCTCTATCGCCCACAATCGCCATGTAGGGGATATAATTCTCACGCGCATCGCGGATTTTCTTCTGCATACGTCCTTTGCCATCGCTCACATCGGCGCGGATACCATATTTCTTCAGTTCCGTCACCACCTCATGGGCATAGTCGAGGTGTGTATCGGCAATAGGGATAAGCATCACCTGTATGGGCGATAACCATGCAGGAAATTCACCCGCAAAATGTTCTATCAGAATACCGATGAACCGTTCCATACTGCCAAACGGGGCGCGGTGAATCATGATGGGGCGTTGGCGCGTGTTGTGTTCATCTACATATTCCAAGTCAAATCGTTGGGGCAGGTTGTAATCTACCTGTACCGTCCCCAATTGCCACTCGCGTTTGAGCGCATCGCGGAAGATGAAGTCAAGTTTGGGTCCATAGAATGCCGCTTCGCCCTCTTCTACCGTATGGGGCAAATTTAATTCGTTACATGCCGTCAAAATGGCGCTGGTCGCTTGTTCCCATAACCCATCATCACCGACATATTTATCACTTTTGGGGTCACGAATGCCCACCCGCGCACGGAAATCGGTTAATCCGAGCGAGCTAAATACGTATTGAATTAATTTGACCACATTCATAAATTCGCCCAACAATTGGCTTGGCGTGACGAATAAATGCGCGTCATCTACCGTGAAGCCCCGCACCCGCGTAAGTCCGTGCAATTCGCCACTCTGCTCATAGCGATACACCGTGCCAAATTCGGCAAAGCGGATGGGCAAATCTCGATACGAGTGCATATCGCTTTTATAAATCATGCAGTGATGCGGGCAGTTCATCGGTTTGAGCAAAAATTCTTCGTCATCCACCTGAATCGGGGTATATTGGCTATCCTTATAATAGGGATAATGTCCAGACGTTTTATACAGGTCTAATTTGCCGATATGAGGCGTGACGACAGGGCTATAGCCGTTGTCAATCTGCACTTGGCGCAACCACCGCTCTAGCGTATCGCGCAAGATTGCCCCTTTGGGCTTCCAGAGTGGCAGACCCTTCCCGACTAGCGGGTCAATCACAAATAATCCGAGCCGTTCACCGACAATGCGATGGTCACGCTTTTTGGCTTCTGCCAGGCGATTCAGATAATCTGCGAGTTCTTCCGGTGTTTCCCATGCCGTGCCATAAATGCGCGTCAGTTGTTGCCGATTTTCATCGCCACGCCAATATGCCCCTGCGAGGGGTTTGTAGGTGATGCTAAAGGCATCTGGGTTAATTTCTTTGGTGCTATTCACATGCGGACCACGGCACAAATCCGTGAATTTGCTCTGGGTATAAAACGTGAGCGTGTCAGATGGCGCGGCAATTTCTTCCCCCATCTCATTCACCCGTCCATTGACCAAATCGTCTATTAGTTCCAATTTGAAGGGCTGATTGGGAAATTGGGCGCGGGCTTCTTCTGGCGAAACTTCTTTGCGGGCAAAAGCATGATTCCCGCCGATGATTTTTTTCATCCGCTTTTCCACCCATTTGAGGTCTTCTTCTGATGGCGATTGCGAGAACAAGAAATCATAATAAAATCCGTCCTCAATGGGCGGGCCAATGGCAATTTGGGCATCTGGAAAGCGTTCTAGCATCGCTTCTGCCATGATATGCGCCAAACTATGACGAATTTTATATAACTGACTTTCTTCGTATGCGACAGACATATTTTTCTCCTGTATAAAAAAGATGATAACCACAATAAAAACATCCCCTCACACACGGGCGGGAGGGGATGTTGATTAGTCTCTCATCGGTGCTTGCCCATGTGGAAATCGGAACAGGGCAAAGCGCAACCTCACCCAGTTATGGTATGGTTGTGGTAGTAGTTGTCAATTGGGCGCACTGTGCAATAACCATGCTAAATATCCCGTAAAATGACAAAACGAACACCCTCACTATAGCATAGTCGGTTTATTTTTTCAACAGTTTGGATTAGACTATGGACACAAAGAAATTGTATCAAAAGGAATCGGATGGATTTTCCTACCCATAAACAAGGTAAATTTACCACAGGCTATGCTCTTATCGGTTGGTATATGTTGATTGAACCGATTAAACATCCATGCACAGACATGGATTCTGGGACTTATTTGATTTTGATTTGCAACCAACCATTTAATAGCCCGAAAGAAGATGGACGAGAGAGTTATGATATTTGGGCAGAAAATACAGAGACGGTTATGGGATATATTGAAGAATACAACCCTATTTGGGATGAGGCATAATGTATAAACGTTGGATACTCGCGCTGATGCTCATCAGCGGCACAATTTGTATAGACCAAGCCACCAAACAAGCGATTATAGAGCAATTAGATCGCTATGAATCGTTTGTCCCAATCCCATTTGCAGCGGATATCTTGCGCTTTACCCACAGCTATAACACGGGCGCGGCATTTGGGCTATTGCCCCAAGCGGGGGACTTATTTCTCTATATGGCGCTTGCCATCGTCATCGGCATGTTGATTTTTTATGGGCGTATCGCCCCAGAAGCGCATATCACGCGCATGGGGATTGCGCTGATTTGTGGGGGGGCGTTGGGCAATGCCATAGACCGTCTGCAACATGGGCATGTGACTGATTTTATCCAGTATAGTATCCCTAGCACCAATTTCTCGAATATATCCAACCTCGCAGACCATGCCATTGTCATCGGTGTGCTATTGGTTATTCTCGAATCGTGGCGCTTAGACCGCCAAGTCAAACCGCAATCTGCGGAAAGTCCCGTTTCCGATGAATCGAAAGGTACAGAAAATGCGTAAATTAATTCTTTTTATCCTGTTTATTTTGCCACTAGTCGCTTGCGAAGCCACTGGTAATGACCAACAAGACCCACAAGCGGCACAATCTTTTTTTCCGACCTTTACGGGGTATAACATAGAAGGGCTACAAGGAGTGCAAGATGCTGTACTCGGTGGACTCACCGCGTTTGGCATCGGCACGGGCAATCTGCCGTTTTCTGCATTGATGTATAAGTTAGACGATTTTGTGGATTGTTACCGCGAAACAGGCGCGTTTGATGCCCGTCTGTATGTGGAACGGCTCTCCAATGTGGATGATGTGCGCCTGCCTGTGGCGGGGGTGTTGGTCGTCCTCAATCAAAATCGCGTCATAGACAACTTTTTGCCATGTATCACCCGCCCGCCCTCCGATATTGCACGAGTCATGACCGCCGAGCCGTGTACGGGTAATGGCACATTCCAATCTGGGACAGATACCATCAGTTATTTATATGCCGCCACCGATGAACCCCTATGTGCGTTGTGGCAGGCACATTTTACCAGTTTGGGCGGGTAAATATCCTAAATAAGTCATATGGCGGTGAAATTGGTGCTATTTGTCATATCTTTTTATGTAGACCAGTTGGTATAATAAAAAGGTATTGATAGATAGCATGAAAGCAAGGTCATCGCCATGTCCAATTCAAAAATTCTTATCACGGGTGCGCCCGGTAATGTGGGAACAGAAGTCGTTTATGGGTTACAACGCGCAGGTGTTCCGTTTCGTATTGGGGCATATCATGTCGAATCTGCCCGCACCACCTTTGGCGCAGATGCCGATATTGTGCCATTCGATTTTCTCCAACCAGAGACTTATGAAAATGCCTTTGCGGGTGTTGAACAGCTCTTTTTGGTGCGTCCACCCGCCCTGTCTAATGTGGCACGCGATATTGCCCCTGCTATTCAATCGGCAGTTGCCGCGGGTGTGAAGCATATCGTGTTCTTATCCATACAAGGCGTAGAGAACAACCGCGTAGTGCCTCATTATAAAATTGAGCAAGCTGTCTTAGAAACAGGCATAGACTACACTTTTTTGCGGGCGAGTTTTTTTATGCAGAACTTATCTACCACTCACCGCGCCGAAATCCGTGATGAGCATAAGATAATTGTGCCTGTGGGCGATGCCAAGACCAGTTTTATTGATGTACGCGATATTGCTTCTGTAGCTGTTTTAGCCCTCACCGATGACGCTCACCGCAACCAAAAATATACGCTCACAGGTGGCGAGGCGCTCGATTATTATCAAGTCGCCGAAAAATTATCCCAAGCATTATCTCAACCAATCACCTATATGCGCCCATCGGTCAATACATTTTTACGCCGACAAAAGAAACACGGTCAAAAATTTGGCTATTCGCTGGTCGTTACAGCACTTTATACCATCACGCGTTTGGGCAATGCCAAAACCGTCACGGATGATGTTATGCGTCTGTTGGGACGTGCGCCGATTTCGTTTGACCAATTCGCCCACGATTATGCCTCTAGTTGGCAACTGTCACCGATATTGGCGTAAGATTCATAGATATAAGCCTATCTTATGTGAATAGACCAATTGGTATAATTGTTGATAAAAAGGGATATTTCTGATGAGAATTGATATTTTTCATGATACCATCTGCCCATGGTGTCGGATTGGCAAGCAAAACCTCAAACGCGCATTGGAACAATGGACAGGTGAACCCGCCGAAATTCACTATCACACATTTTTCCTCAACCCGTCTATCCCAGAAGAAGGGCATCCGTTCCGCGAATATATGAAAGCTAAAGGTGGGGGACGTGTGCCATTGGAGCAATTTTTCGATGCACCGCGTCAGGCAGGGGAGCGTGTAGGGCTAAAATTTGACTTTGAAGCCATCACCCATGCGCCAAATTCGACATTATCGCACCAACTGATTGTTATCAGCCCACAAGCCCAACGTGAGGCGATGATAGATGCCATTTATGCGGCTTATTTTGAGCATGGGCAAGATATTGGCAAACTAGACGTGCTGGTAGAGATTGCCCGCGCACAAGGCTTTGATGCCGATACAATTCGCGCCCAATTGGTGGCGGGTGAGGGACGCGCAGATGTGCTAGAAGATGCCGAAAACGCGCATCGCTTGGGTATTAATGGCGTGCCGTTTTTTGTATTTAATAATCGCCTCGCATTTAGTGGCGCACAGCCAATTAATGTGATTTTGGATGTCCTCAAGCAATCGGCAGAGATGACCACCAAATAAACTGTGTTATCCTATATTTATGGATATAAATTACCATAGATAGGGGATTTATCATGAGCAACGAACAGGCATTAGCACGCGCACGGGTATCGCTAGATGGATTGTCATTAGGCGATGCGTTAGGTGGTTTTTTTGAGATGTCTACCAGCCAGCGCATGGCAAAGGTGATTCAAGAGCGCCAATTACCCACTGTTGAATGGCGTTTTACCGATGATACCAACATGGCACTTTCCGTTTATGAAAATTTACGCCGATATGGTGAAATTAATCAAGATGAACTGGCTAAAAGTTTTGTGGCACATTTTGACCGCTTGCGTGGATATGGACCCGGAATGCGTACCTTTGCACATCATGTAGGGCAGGGTGAGGCATGGCAAACGGTGGCGGTAGAATTATTCAAAGGCGGGTCATTTGGCAATGGTGGGGCAATGCGGATAGCCCCACTCGGTGCGTATTTTGCCGATGACATAGCAAAATTGGTCAGTGAAGCCAAAAAAGCCACCGAAATCACCCATGCTCATCCAGAAGGCATTGCGGGGGGGATTGCCGTAGCCGTTGCCACAGCCATCGCATGGCAAAACCGCGATAATCCGTTATCACGCGCTGATTTTATCGAGCAGATTTTACCCCATATCCCCAAAAGTGATGTTCAACTCGATTGTCTGCTGGCACAGAAATTGCCGAGTGTACAATATGTTGCTATAGATGAGGTGGTCAAACACATTGGCAATGGGAGCAAAATCACCGCCCAAGATACAGTCCCGTATGTGCTATATTGCGCGGGGGAATACATACACCATTTTGAAGATGCCTTCTGGTTAACTGCCAGTGGTGGCGGAGATGTGGATACCACCTGCGCGATGGTGTGCGGGATTGTAGCAGTATCGGTTGGGGGGGATAAATTGCCTGTCGAATGGCTAAATCGGCGTGAGCCCTTGCCCGATTGGGCATTTATCGGTGAATAATGAGTTCCACATGAGCGATTAGCCCAAACTATATCGCTATTTTGGATATGGCGGGGCGGTTTGGCATACGATTGTGCCTATAGGACATTTTCATATAGGAGAAAAAAATCATGCCAACCCTGCCCAACTACACCCAATTTGATGGACGTTACTGGGATACCGCCGTCATCCGCAATGCACTCGATTATAGTGGCGTGATTGCCCCGCATACCAACGCGCCATACACCGAAGCCTTATTATTGGGCGTGAGTGGAGGAATCACTTTCGGTTATTTCACTTTTCACTATGAGGGGTACGACCCACAGGTAAATTTGCTCACACGCAACACATTCGAGCCGTCACAGACAATTTTTGACCGCATGGGTATCGCCCAAGATGTGTTACAAACGACCAACCCCGATAAAGCCCGTCAGACCCTCATACAGACAATAGAAGATGGTCATGTCCCCATTATTTTCCCCGATATGTGGTCATTGCCCTATAATGCCATGAAATGGGATGATGGCATGTGGGGCGGGATGCCTGTGATTGCCATCGGCTATGACCCTAATGGCGAGGCAGTTTTGTCTGATAGGTCATATTATCCCCTCACTATCCCCGCCGATGTTTTAGATAAAGCACGCGCCAGAATCAAAAAAGATAATGGAGAAACGATTTTGAAATCAAATGATTTTTCAGAAAAAGAGAACCTTTTCAGGGCTTGCCTTGTGGCTGACATACGCACTGCGTGCTAGTCAGCCAGTACACTTCTGCCTATTTTGTGGGATGTACTGGCTGACTAGAGGCGTTAGCCTCGTATGTCAGCCACAAAATATTAAAAAACACCCCTAAATTGAAATGTTCTCTTCAGTCAATAATCGTATGAATTTGTTTTCGGTTCTCCATAAGCACCGTCTGCTGATTTTGGTGCATCCAGACCATTCTCGTGTGGCGAGTGCGGTACGGGCGGGCATTATGGATTGTGTGGCGCTCATGAGGCAGAACGTGAGGCGGTGTTGGCGCTCAAAATGGCGATGGTGTGACATTCATCATCAAATCCGCATGAATCTATCCAAGAGGCACATCTGCATGTGTCTTCTTTGCGTATCCCTTATAGCGACTAATTGCAAAAGGAATACACAATGAAAAAAACCTATGAAGCCGAGATGCACGCCGAAATCGCCAAATTTGCCCACTGTATCAACATAGAAGATCAGTTCACCGAAGCCGATATCGCCCATCTTCCCACGCCACTAAAACGTTATTTTCACTATTCTGGGTATCTGGGCAAGCCGAAAATGGTTAATGCCGAAGTAGTTTGGTCAGATAGCGCCATCAAGCTGGGAGTGAATAAACCGTGGACACCACTCAAGACGTATCAATTTAACTCTGTGCCACGTCCATTTCGGATTGCCTATATGCGAGCCACCATGATGGGCATAATCCCATTTGAGGGGCGCGATTTGTATAACAGCGAACAAGGCGAGATGCTTGGTAAAATTGCCAAAGTGATCACCTTGTTTGATAATCACGATAAAGAATTGGCACAATCTGGATTGGCGACCACCTTTGCAGAATCACTCCTCATCCCCAACTATGCTCTACAGCCCTATATCACTTGGCAATCTGTGGATGATAACACCGTCAATGGGCATATTGAATACAATGGGCTATCGGTGCGTGCCACATTTTCATTTGATGATGAGGGCAAAATGACCCGTTTCGATACCCAAGACCGCTATATGACATTGCCAAAAAGGGCATACGCTAAAATACCATTTTCTGCCATTGTCAGCGATTATATTGAACGCAATGGGGTTAAATTTCCATCCAAATTGACTGCTATGTGGCATTTAGAAACGGGTGATTTTGAATATTTTACTGGCACAATTGCCGATATACACTATAACCTCACCTAATATTGCCATGCGTGGCGTGGGTTTTTTGCGGTAAAAATCCACACCTTATGGTATCATACTACGGTGTTAGCGTTACTTATTATGTGAGATATTGACTTATGCGCCGATGGTTATTCCCCATTTTTTGCTTATGTATCGTTTTATTTGCCAATAGCCCAACCGCCAATTCGCAACAAAATCGTGTGGGATATATTCGTTCCGATAGGCTTGGTATCACCCACATCACCATCACAGGGCTTCCCACGCCAGAATCGCGTTATCAACAAGCCTTGTCGTTGGGGGCAGGGTGGGATAGATTCCCCATTTATTGGGATTTAGTCCAAAAAGAACCCCCCGCATGGACATGGGAGCAGTTTGATATGCAGGTGGGCGGAGCGCTCACACATGGACTCAAAATCAACGCGATTTTAATCGGTGTGCCAGTGATATACCGCGATGGTGAGCGCATTTTGGGCATAGACCAACCCATTTTTGCCGATGGCACAGATGCACCGTTGGCGGGGAAAACACTCAACCCAGATAATCCGTGGGCATTGTTTGTCTGGGAGACGGTGAATCGGTATAAACCGGGTGGCACATTTTCCCGCGAGGCGACTGTGCCATTGGGCGCGGGCATCCGTGTCTGGGAAATTTGGAATGAACCCGATTTCTTGCAATTTTGGAAAGCGGGTCCGCGTGATTATGCCCGTCTGCTCAAAATATCATATCTGGTCATCAAAATGGCAGACCCATCGGCGGATGTCATGTTTGGCGGCTTGCTTTACCCCACAGGGTCTAATTTTATGGCGCAGGTGCTAAATGTGATTATCAATGACCCGCTCCGTGACCAATATGATTGGTATTTCGATTTAGTCGGTGTCCATGCCTATGCCGACCCGTGGCGCAGTGGGTGGCTGGTATTATTTACCCGCCAGACCATGATTGCCTTTGGATTTGACCGCCCGATATGGCTCAATGAGACAGGTGTGCCACTGTGGAACGATTATCCGGGTCCCACATGGATGTCGTCATTGAGTGCAGAACGCCGAGCAACCGCCCAACAACAAGCATGGTATCTCATTCAGAGCGCGGCGTATGCGTGGAGCGAAGGCGCAGATAAAATTTTCTTTCATCAACTCTATGACGATTGTGGCGATCAACCCGCAGGCACAAATTTCCCGCCAAATAACGGTACACTCTGTCGCCCAGGTACACCGTGTTTTGGTGATGCACACGGCATTTTTCGGAATAACACCGATGCCATCTGCTTTAGCCAAAGCCCCAATCCAGGGCAACCGCGCCCTGTGGCGACTGCCTATCGCCTTTTGGCGCAGGTCTTTGGTGCAGAGCCTTTTGGCAATGGCGATTTTGTAAATTATGATGTGAATGTTGTCACAATCACAATGGAGCGTCCACGCACCAATGAACGCATTACCGTGATGTGGAATCGGCGCTTAGATACTAGAACCATCGCATGGGAAGCTGTTGGCGAAAATGCAGAACTGATTAGCCTGTCTGGGTCACAACTCATCACCCCCAATGAGCGTAATTTTTATGTGCTAGAAATGCCCCCTGCCGTGAGCGATATAAATCAGACAGGTTCAGATTATGGCGGTGTGACGATTGGCGGTGAGCCATATATCCTCATCGAAAGACGTACAGGGCGGGTGCAATCATCGAATATAGACCTCGCCTTGCCAACCCTTTTGCCCATGCTTACGCCTGCGCCCACCTTACCCGCCACCCAAGTTATTCCCCGTGCCACGATTCCGCCAGAAAATGATACCCGTCCACCTGTGGCAAATGTTTTGCCATTGCCAGAGACCAGCCTCGCCACTTTTAGGGTGGAATGGACCGGCACAGATGAAAGTGGGGTTCAGATTTATTTGATATGGGTGCGGATTGATGGGGGGCAGTGGTTGCCATGGCTAGAAACCGCACAGACCAGCGCCGAATATAGTGGGCAGGTGGGTCAGACATACGAATTTGCCGCATGGGCGCAAGATTTGGCAGGAAATTGGTCAGAAAATGTGCAATTGCAGGCACAAGCCACCACACAGGTGAGCGAATAGGCGTGCAAATCTAAAAATGCGATATGATAGATACTATGCGTCCACACAGTTATCAAGGAGACCCATCTATGCGTCTATTATCCCGTTTCGTTATCTTGTTAACCATTTGCCTGTTATCGGTGACAGTTATTCATGCCCAAACCGAACAAATCGTTTTGGGACAAGCGGTGCGTGGTGAAATCACCGCCATCCAACCCACATCTACTTATATTTTTGAGGGGCGTGAGGGCGATATTATCTATTTTTATGTCGCCGCCGCCCAAAATAACCAGCAATTTTCTGCTCGTCTATTCGATGCCAACAGCAATTTGCTGGCAGAGACAACTGTCTTTCCGTTTATCAACAATTTTACCCTGCCCGCCACGCAAACCTATAGCTTATTGATTAGCGACCCCGATAACGGGACTGGCGCATTTACCGCGATAGTGGATTTTTATTTGCCCACCGCCATCGTCCTCAATACCGAATTATCTGGCTCATTTGCCTCGCCTGCCCATCTGCAATTTTTTACGATAGATGCCCAAGCAGACACACTCTTTCGGTATTCCAGCACAGGCACACAATTGGGTATATCGGTCATAGACCCACAAGGGGAATTATCATCGTTTCAGGGGATGTATGATTCGCCGTTGCTGATGCTATCGCAATTTGAGCAAACAGGACAATATATCTTCATGGTTCACACCGATTTGCCCACTGGTGGCGAGTATCGGCTATTTTTGGAATCTGTTATTCCCACCCCATTGGTCGGTGGGACACCTGTAACAGGGTCACGCCAAATCAACAACCCGCCTGTATTCAGTTTTGATAGTCCCGCAGGCAAAACATGGGAACTCAACGCGACTTTGCCCTCGAATGGCTCTCGTCAGATGGTTATCGCCCAGCTTGATGGACGCATTTGGTACGATGTCATTATTGCGGTGGACGATGGCAGTGGGGCAAATGGCAACCCACGCATTAGCCCCTTCATCGCCCCCGCCGATGCCACCTATTATGTGTGGCTCAACTATTCGCCCTATGCCAATGGTGTCTCTAGCTATGAGTATGAGTTATTGCTCAGTTCCACCACTATCCTCAGCCTTGCGCCAGATGTAGAGACCACCCATACCATTACCCCTACCAGTGGTGCATTGACTTTTGTGTATTCGCCTGCTGTCGAAAATGAACGAATTCAAGTCGAAATTCGGCGTGTCTCAGAAACAGGCGCACTCACCCTACAGATTGTTTCGCCTGTGGATGACGTGTTATTGGTCAATGGACGCGGGATGAATGGCGGGGTATTCGATTTGAATTTGCCTGTTATGGGGATATATCGGTTTGTTGTCAATGATATTGATTATGACCCAACTGAACTGGTTATCACCATTCGCTTGAGTATTCTTCAAGATAAATCGTGATAGATTACCACTTGCGATAGGGTAGGGCTTGTCTTAGACTTGACGTTTGATGTCGTTTTACACTGGAAGCGTTTTATGCCGAAATTGACGATTGTTTTGCCCACATATAACGAAATTGGCAATTTGTCCAATATGGTAGAAGCCTTGTTTGCCTTGCCCATTAATGATTTGCATCTACTGGTCGTGGATGATAATTCCCCCGATGGCACAGGTAAATTGGCAGATGAATTGGCAACTGCATCTGGCAGAAAAATTCAGGTGTTGCATCGCCAAGAAAAAAATGGCTTGGGTCCCGCCTATATCGCAGGCTTTAAGCGGGCGATTGCCGATGGTGCAGACTATATTTTGCAGATGGATGCCGATTTTTCGCATCAGCCAAAATATATCTCGCAAATGATAGCCAAGCTAGAATCTGAAAAAGCCGATGTTGTCCTCGCCTCGCGTTATCTGAAAGGCGGGAGTGTTGACCAATCATGGGGGTTATATCGCAAATTGCTCAGTTGGTGGGCAAATCGCATTTATGTCCCGTTGATATTGGGCTTGCCTGTGCGTGATGCCACTGGTGGATTTAAGCTATGGCGCAAAGCGACACTGGTCGGCATTGATGTTGACCGTGTGCGTAGTAATGGGTATGTTTTTCAGGTGGAGATGAGCTATTTAGCCAACCGTCTGGGATATAAAATTGCCGAAATTGCCATTCACTTCCCAGATAGGCAAGTGGGCGAGTCGAAGATGAGTTCTAAGGTTGCCATCGAAGCCGCCACCCGTGTATGGCAATTGCGTTGGCAATATAAGGGCATGAAGCCCAAAGACCGCCATTGAGCCGTATCTATCCAACAAAAAAATCCCTTCTGCATGTAAGAAGGGATTTTTATTTGTGGCTTAATTTTTTCTGCGTCTGCGTGAGATAAATTCTAGCCCCGCCATGCCGATGATGACCACCTGTAGCCCAACGGCGATGAGCAATAATGGCACAATGCGATTATCCGATTCTGGCGCGGGTGGGGTGACTATTTGTGGTGTGGTGGATACGGGCGAAATGAGTCCGCCAATAGCGGGATTATTTTGTGCGACCACCAATGGTGTGGATGACGGCAGAATTTCTGCCAAAAAAATCGGTGGTGGGGGTAATATCACTTCTCCCGTCACGATAACCGCATCCGCAACAATAACGGTGGGGACAGGGGGTAATGTCGGCGTGGTGACACTCATCGCTAATGGTCGTACCCCTTCTGGTAGGGTGGGGGTGGGCGTGAGAGTAAGTGTCTCGGTCGGGGTGGGTGTGATGCTTGGTGTTTCTGTCGGAGACGGCGTATAGGTCACGGTTGGCGTTGGCGTGATACTCGGTGTCGGGCTTGGGCCTGGGGTATTACTAGGTGCATCGGTGGGTGTGGCGCTCGGTGTGCCTGGGGTGGGGGTATAGGTGCCATCAAAGGGCGGAATGAGCAAAATTGCTCCTACATTTAACCAGCGTCCCTCGCTTTCTGTCATCGCATTTAATTGGCGGATACGGTCTAAATCGTCCCAATCATACCCATAGATGAGCGCAATATCGCCCAAGGTATCCCCTGGTTGAATTTCGTGCATGATATTGCCCAAATTGTCTAACCCCACAATATAGGGGCGGGCAACATAAGCAGAGGCGGCATTTGCTACAGCATTGCCAGTAGAGCCATTGCCTTGTTGATTGGCATAACCATAGGGGTCGGATGTATTGGTTGTAATGGGAGGGGCAACGCGCACCGTGTTATCTGGATTGCCAAATACCAACACATACGCCTTACCTGCGGGTCCATCGGACATGGCAATGCCGATTTCGGTATAATTGAGATTGGTCAGACCGCGATAATGGATGGGCGAATTTATCCACCACTGAAAGGCACTATCGCTGGTGGCATAATTGCCCATATAAATATTTTCGCTCACCCATGTAGAGGCATAGCCTGCGGTTTGCGCCCGTATGCGGGGCGTAGAGCCATCGGGTTGGGTGTGGCTAATTTGACCGGTTATCGCCATCCAACTGGCATGATTTTGGGCGGCGACGGTGAGTGCGCCATTGAGTGTGTAGCCGTGTAATCCCAAGCCACCACGCAAATTATTGATGAGCGAGAGCATATAGGTTGCCACATCTTGTGATTGTACAGAACTGGTTATCGAAAATGCCCCAAAGAAAACGCATAACATGATGAGTGGCACAAACAATTTTTGTTTCATAAGCGATTAACCATCACTAATTGCTGACAATGCCGTTATTCTATCACACGGAAAAGCGATTTTTACCCTACTGATAGACTACGCTTTTCCTTAAATGGTGGTGCTAGGTGATAATTTGGTGATAAATTCGTCAAAAGCGCGGTGATTTTTTTCACTTGCGTAACACTTTGGCTTCATGCGTGTTGTCATAAGAAACACGAGATACATTCCTGTTTACCCTGAAAGGACAAGTGACGATAGTTCCGTCACAGGCAATTACATGACAGATTTTAACTTCGAGATTTTTTTGGTGGTCATTTTTAGCTATCTGATGGGGTCAATCCCAACAGCTTATTTGGTTGGCAAACTCCACAATATCGATATTTTTGCGGTGGGAAGTGGTAACATGGGTGCGACCAATGTCAGCCGAACATTAGGGGTCAAATGGGGCATATTTGTCTTGGGGGTAGATGCGCTCAAGGGTGTTTTAGCCATTGGCTTATCGCAGATTATCGCGCCCGATTTGGGCATGATTACCACCACACTTTCGGCTGTGATGGTGATTATTGGGCATAACTGGTCACTATTTGCCAGCCTGCTCACAGGGACATTGCGTGGTGGCAAAGGCGCGGCAACTGCGTTTGGCACACTGCTCATGATTGCCCCCTCTTATGTCATTATTGGCACGATGTTTATGGGTGGATTTATTTTGGCGCGGACGCGCTATGTATCGCTGGCTGTTTTGACGATGGTGGCGATGGCGGTGATATGGCTCACGGTGTTGGCATTGCAACATACCCTCGATTCGATGGTGATATTTTATTGCTGGGCGCTATCGGTATTGATTATTGTGCGCTTTAGAGAAAATATCCAACGCTTGGCAGAAGGCAAAGAACGGCGTTTTGGCGACCGCGTGCAAAATTAAGTATTGAACCAAATAAGTCGTTTTATCGTATAATGGGCATAGAATGATTTATGTATTGGAGAAAAATCTCATGATGAACTCAAAATTGCTCCCGCCAAGCCGAATTGAACACTTTGAAGCCCTACGCAAATTACCGTTTGGGCGACGTGTGCAATATGCCGTGTGGTTTAATACCCTCACCATCACCTTATTTATTGGGCTATGCACCCTCAGCATTTTCTTGTTATTGCCCGCCATTCAAGCCGCTATCCCGCGCCGTTGGAGCATGGGTGATAATATCTTCATCGTACTTTCGATTATTGGGGCATTTTTCTTTGCCATCGGTTTCACAGGTGGCGAATTGCCAGAACAAGTTACGCCAAAAGACACCATCCGCCGTATCATTATGCGGTCTGGTCGGCACGGTTTTATCACGGGCTTATGCGTAGGTTTTGGGTTTGGCATCGTTTGGGCATTTGCCGTGCGTGTTGGTTTGCTCTATTCGCAACTCAACACCATCTATGGGCAAGCCGTTTTCTTTGAAGATGTACTGCTCTATGGCTCGTTGATGGCTGTATTTGTCGCACCGATGTTTGGGCTATTTCGTGCCTTTACCAGTGGATTGAGCTATGGCTTGCTGTGGCTGATGAAAGCGCGTGATGAAGTCGTTGATTAAATATACCCGTGCATTTTGGAAAACACTGGTTATGCTCCTGCATGGACAAAGTGTTCCAGAAAATGCCAATATGCCCTATCGCCGTTGGTCAGAGCGCACAGTCGCGCTGGTAACGGCTTTTTTTGCTGTGGCAGATAAATTGGGCATCACCCAAGAAAAACGCGAGTCGCTCAAACTCAAAATAGATGGGCGTGAGGTTTCTTTGCAAGTTGTCCTAAAAGCCATTGCATATCATTCGAGAGAAGAATATAGTTATTTGCTCAAAAACCTCACAGAAAACAGTATCACGACCATTATCGCCACCAATATAAATGATGAATATGCCCTAAGCCGATTTATTGAGGCAAAATTAATAGAGAATGAAGCGGTTGCAGGGGCATTAATAGCGATTCATAAACATCTTGAACAAATTCCCGCCAAAACTTAAGCATTTCATTGATAGGAAAAGGGGTCAAAGTGCCAAAAAATGGGGTGTAGTGAGTCTCTAACATATTCTTTACATTTTTGAGGCGTTGGTGTTCAAGAATTAAGATTTTCTTCATAAAATATAGTTGACAGTTTATGCACCTCATGCTACTCTATATATAAGTCACATAAGGTGACGTGTGTCATTCATAAGGAGAAATTATTATGTTGTACAGACCACAAGAAGAAGGTCAAGGCTTGGTTGAGTATGCGCTCATCCTCGTCCTCGTGGCAGTAGTCGTTATCGTCATCCTCGCCTTGCTTGGGCCAGTGATTGGTAACGTTTTCTCCAACATCGTCGGCGCTTTTGGTTGATTCCAACGCCCAAACGTTGTTAACAAAGGCGACCTTATGGTCGCCTTTGTCGTTTTATAGGCAAAACCACATAAAAAGGATGTCATCATATCATGCAACTCTATTTTCTCAGACACGGTGAGGCAGAAGATTATAATGAAGATGACCATAACCGCGCCCTAACCACCATCGGCAAAGCCCGCCTACAAACCGCCGCCCAAGTCATGAGACGGCTTAAATTTAACCTCACCCATATTTATACCAGCCCACGCATGCGTGCTTTGCAAACTGCCCAAATCGTCGGCAAAGAATTGGGCATAGACCCCCATATCACTGAATTACTCAATTATGGATTTAACCTCAACGCATTGACACAACTTATTGCGTCATCTCCAGACGATTCACAAGTGATGTTGGTGGGGCATGAACCCACATTTAGCCAAACTATTGCCCATCTTACAGGTGGTCATGTGAACATGAAACGGGGTGGGTTAGTGCGAATTGATGTCCCCAAAGCCCATCTAAATTCTGGAATATTAGTCTGGGTGGTTGCGCCAAAGGTATTTGATTCGTTGGCATGAGGACACGCAACATGGCGTATCCTCATGGTGTGTGTGGATGATTAGCGGGATATCAGTGGGGTAAAAAAGTCTGCTAATTGTTGATAGGCTGGCGCAGACGGGGGACGGATCGCCAGATTCACCCCAATTTGATAGGTCGCATACTGGCAATCCGATAAATCTTCGTCATAACGGGTATTCATGACCATCGCGTATACATGGTCATAATCTTTAATTGCCACTGTACCAGATTTTCCCACCTCGTATACATCTGCCACATCGCCCCGTATGCCCATGACCCATAGCGACAATTCGCTATCGCTGATATTTTCTAGGGAGAGGTCATAGATACCATCGGGCAAGGATAATTCGATATAATTTGCCGCCATTTCTTGTACACCACTGCCTTTGTGTGACCATACCCCGATGTCGGTGATTTGGCTATCGAGCCAGACGGTTTCGTCTTTGAATACAACGGTATATTTATAATCGCGCACAATATTTTGTAGATGATAGCGCGCGAGGGCATTGATGAGCGTGTCGTCATGTTGCGCGAGTGTTTGAATGAGTGGCTCCCAACCATCGTATAGGGCGATATTCTCCCACAATTGGCGCACGACATCATAGCCATAATTATCTGCCAAAGATTGCATAAACATCCAGGTGCCATACATCAATAAGCCTGTGGGGTCGGCATAATCTTGTGCGCCAAAGCAGATTTCTGGGTATTCAAACACATATTCCACATACCGCGTGGCATCTTGGGCGCTGGGGAAGGTGACGGCTTCCATCCAGGTGGCGGTTGCCTCATAATACCAAAAATGGGGTTCATTGTCGTCATACCCAAATTGGATAGCATGATGAAATTCGTGAGCGGCGGTGGAACGCATGAGCGGAAGGGGTGTTTCGTCTTCTAATTGATAATTGTTGTCCAATGCCAAAAAGCTGGTGGATGTGTTGGCGATAGATCTGCCTCTGAATCGTTCAAAATTTTCTGGACGGGCAAAACCGAGTATGCCACCATCACTATCATTGACCAAATCTACCAAATACACATCATAACGACCATCACCACCGCGGGCGCGGTCTGAGGGGGGCATTTCCCAGCCCATATCAAGCACTTGCAATTGATAAATCTCTTCCATCGAATCTGCGACCAATTTCACATAATCTTGGGTGACAAAATCTGCCCCGCCCAGTGTGTAATGCACCCTAAAATTGGCAGTGTCATAAAAGAGGGGTACATCAGAGAAGGCGATGCGTGAATTATCTTGAATCTCGCCCGCCAATTTAACATCAATGGTCAAAAAATAACCGCCTGCGGTCTGTTCATACGAGGTAATTTCGACATAATAGGTATCGGCGCTATCTGCGATGAATGCCACTTCGGAATTATAATTATTTTGGCTAATATCATCGTTATGCGCGACAATTTCGTCATTGGCATCATACACATAAAGCTGTGTATCGAGGTCGCCATCAGTCGTTTCTGCGGTGGCGACTAATCCCTCTCCTAATTCCAAGTGAATGGGATAGCGAACAGATGGAATTTTATCATCAATTTTCCCGCTATATTCAAATGTCCCAGATTCTGCCCATGCAGGAAATACCCCTATCATCAACCCAATGATTCCAATCCATACCCAACGATGCATGATAACCGCCTTTTTTATGATAAACAGACTATCATTTTATTATGCGGTCAAATCACATTTTTTGTCTATCAACGTTTGGGCTACGCCAACCCTATCCGATAGTTATGGTGGTAATTTTGCCCAAAGTGATGGAAAATAGACATAAACACTATGCAACTGCCATAACCAAAAAGGGGCAATAATAAATCATGACACAAGATACTATTTCCAGACCAGACGAAGATATTTTAGAAGATATTCACGCCCTAATGTCAACCTATCCGCCTTTGCAACATGACCGCCGTGCGTTGGCGATTCGTGTAGAACGCGGTGTCGTGACGGTGGCGGGGTATATCAAAGCCAGCCCAACCTACCGCTATCTAAAATCCACACTGCCACATATCAAGGGGATTCGGTATATCAACGCCGATGACTTGTATGAGGATGACGTGATTCGGTTAGATGTGGGCAAGGTTGTGCCGTTGGGGATTCAGGTACGGGTCGAGTATGGCGCGATTGTCCTCACGGGGCATTTGCCAGAAAGCCTGTCTGCCAAAGATGTGGTGAAACAGGTCGCATTGGTCAAAGGCGTGCAACGGGTATTAACGGCGTTTGCGTGAGTGCTTATTTTACCCATAACCACATTAGGGATTATTGATGGCAAAAATTTTTATTTCCTATCGGCGTGATGATAGCCTTGTGCGTGCAGGGCGTATTTTTGATGGACTCAAATCGGTTTTTGGTGAAGAAAATCTCTTCATGGATTTTACCATCCCTATCGGTGGTGATTTTCCAAAAGTGCTACGCGATAAATTGACCGAAGCCGATGTAATTTTGGTGATTATTGGCAAAACATGGACGACCATCACTAAAAATGGGATACGCCGATTAGACGACCGACACGATTGGGTGCGTTTTGAGGTGGCATTGGCATTAGAGCGGCTAGAGCGGGACGAATGTGCCGTCATACCTATTTTAGTTGAAGGCGCGGGGATGCCAGATATATCCGAGTTACCCGCCAATATACAAAAATTAGCACCGCTCAATGCCTTGTCTGTGCGTGATGCCCAACACGATTTCTATAACGATATTGACCGCTTGATTAAAGCGATTAACCCTGCCACAGGCGAAAAATTGCTCACACCACCCGCCACCGCCGATATCAAAATGCTCATTACGGAATTTTCTGGAGCGTATAGAGCCAAAAAATGGCATGTGGCACGGGATATTTTGGCGACCATCCGCACACATAAAAATATAACCCCATCGTTTGAGGCGAATCTGCCCGAATACGAAAAAGAGGTGTATGAGCATATTCGCCTTGCAGAAGAGATGCAACAGCATCAAGATGAGTATGATATTATCCGTCAGATGGTGGAATTCGATTCACCAACCCGTGCCTTTCGCACCTTTAGGGGGCGCTACCCAGACCCCGCCCACGACCTCGATAAATTGCGCCTGCTCTATGGTCGCGCCGATGAAATTTTGCCCCAGCCATTTGCATGGCGTGAGATTCCACAGGGCAAGGTGACACTCACATATAAGGGTGGTTATGTGCAAGAAGCGACTACCTTCACCATTCCCGCCTTTCACATGGCGAAATACCCCGTCACCAACGCCCAATATGACCTATTCGTTGGGCATCCCGATGGCTACCGCAACCCCGCATGGTGGGATTATTCGCCAGATGCCAAACAATGGCGGGCGAATCAGCCACAAGCCGAGCAAACAGGGTTTGCAGGGGCAGATAGGCCAGGCAGCAATATATCTTGGTATGATGCCGTGGCATTTTGCCGATGGATAAGCGCCCTCACGGGTGAAAAAATCATGCTCCCCACCGAACAGCAGTGGCAACGCGCCGCCCAAGGCGATGATGGACGCGACTACCCGTGGGGAAATGATTGGGATGGCGCACGGTGTAATAATTCCATTAGTCCATTTGATAGCAATTCCACCACGCCTGTCACCCAATTTGAAGGCAAAGACAAGGGTGATAGTCCGTATGGTGTGGTGGACATGAGTGGCAATGTATGGGAATGGTGCCTGACCGCGTATGAGACGGGCAAGAGTGATTTGTTCGGAACAGATGTTCGCGTGTTGCGGGGTGGCTCGTGGAGCATCAACAATTCAGTCAGTTTCCGCGTGGCTTATCGTTTCAGGGTTTCCCCACTTGTCAGGTACCTCAGTAGGGGTTTTCGTTTTGCCCGCTTTTTCTAAAATTCTAATGTTCTAAATTTCTTGATTTTGTTCTGCTTTTGCCCGTGCCAAATCCCGCGTAGCGGGCGAAATTTTTTGGGTGTGTGGTGGCGTTTGTAGGGACGACATATAAGGCTTGTCCGTAGTTAAAAAGGCAAAATAGGATAAAAATAGCGTGTATGTTACCTGCCGACGGGCGGTGAACCCACCCGTCTGACCGTCTGAAACCCCGTGAACAGGGTTGTTTTGCCTATTATCATCACAAAAAATGAGTATGGCGTAGGGGCTTGCCATGGCAAGCCCGATTTTTACGGTTGGTTGCGGGGGGTTTGCCATGGCAAACCCGTACATCATGATCATGCCTATCTGACCCTAAAAATCGGCAGACCAACCCCATTTATGGGGTTTTGGTCATATACGTAGGTGGTTTACCGCCTGCCATATCTACGCAAAATCATCAAAACAACTACGGACAAGCCTTTTGTATCTTGTCCCAAGACCATATCCATTATGATGACGAATAACCCCTATGGCGCAATCACCGCCACCCCTATCGGCAATTCGGCGAAATCTGCGCCATCCCCTGTGAATACCCGCCGAAAATTGTCATTGGCATCGTAAAACCCCACAATCACCCGCGCCATACCCACAAAATCAGTCACGCCAAAAGTCACTATATGCACATCATCCAAAAATTCACCCAACACCCAACTGGCGGTCGGACGTGTCCAATTGACAGGCTGTGCATCCGATTGCGCCAACACTTGCCCATTGCCGTCTAATAATTGCACAAATACCGTATAGGCAATCGGCGAGGCTTGGCTATCTGCCCGCCATATCAAGCGCACGGGGAAAGCCTCTCCCGCCGTGACGGTGGCAGGGACATCCGCGCCGACCAATGCCCCCACACCAATAAAATGGGCATCCAACGTGAGCGTGGCGGTGGGCTGTGTGAATAGGCGGGGTGTATTTTCAACGGTGTATTGGGCAATTTGCACGCCATCCACCAGCAATCGTGCGATGCCAGCCTCGTTATTGGGTGGGATGGTGAATTGCACCCATGCCAGCACGGGTTTATCGGTTGGTGGCGCGGATGATACCAGTTCATAGCCATCACCCATGAGCATGATGTGGGTTTCTTCGTTATTGGCGGGGATAATGAGGGTGGCGGTGAATGGCATCCCCGTCTGGACGATAATCTCATCAGAAACGAGGCTCGGCGCGGGTGGTGGGGATGAAAATGCGCCTCCATCGGTGAAAATAGCCTCATCGAGGCGCGTTTCGACACCCATCGGATTCCCCGCCGTATCCAAAATAGCAAACCCCGATGGCTGGCTTGGGCTATAGACCGCTAGGTGCAACGTATACGCCGTTTGGGGCGCACCTTCTGGCAAATGGAGCAAGGCGTAAGCCGTGCCACTATCCGCTATCCCCCAGCGCGATGTACCTGCACTATCCACACGGGCGATACTGGCATCGTCATCGGCTATGCGTTCTCCGAATGGCGCAGATAGGGCGGTGGCAACGGCTAAATCTTCCTCAAATGGCGATTTTAGTGTCCATGCGGTTTTGACGCATGTCCCGTTGGATGATGTGGCATAACCCGCATCGGTCAGGGTGAAATACGTGTAGCGCGGACTGATTTCCAGTGGCAAAAAGCGGATAGGCGCGGTGAGCCGATAGGCTTGTGTACTCAATCCATAAAAAAATTGTTGTTCCCCCACTCTATCACTGGCGACAGTGAGCAAGCACGGATACATCCCGCGCACATCGGCAGGGACTTGATACCATGTCAGAAATTCCACATGGGTCACACCATCCGCCACCAAACGGTTAATGACATCCACCGCCACCGCTTCATCGGAATAAATCGGTAGGGTGATAAATTGGGCGCGGATAGGCGCAATATCGGCATAATAATCTTGGAGGGTACGCTCCACATCAAACGGGATGAGGATAACCGTCGTCTCTGGCAATTGGGCATAATAGGTTGCCAATCCCGCAAAATCGTCATGCTGATAGGTGCGTGTGGTGCGGATTTGTCCGATACTGGCGATACTGACGACCACCGCGATGAGGGTGATAGCGCCCCGTGCAAATTCGGTTATCCGCCGATGGGTGACACTGATGCCGATGGTGGTGCAGATGAGCATCCAGAGCAGGGTGGCGGGCAGGCTGGTAATATAATAGCGCGGATGAAAATCTATGCTGGCGAACATGAATAACGCCGTGCTGAACAGGGGCAATAAAAACACCTGTGCGCCGATAAGCCACAGGCGGGTGAGGTCATGGACGGCATGTATGCCGTCCCTACGACCTGTATGTAGGATGTTGGGATGTTTCTCCCCCTCTTCACCCTGTGGGGAGGGGGTCGGGGGGTGGGGATAAAAAAGTATCCACACCAACATAAACAATGTCCCTGTTAGCACCCATAACCCCATTCCGTCTAAAATAGCCGTATTGGTCGCCTCGCGCAATTGGGGTAATACGGGCAAAAAATAGCCCTGCCACACATCGCGCATGAGCGAAAAACTCGGCATGGGTGGCGTGTTGAGTGCTGTCCCCGATGGTGCTTGGGTGAGCATCCACGGGAGATAAGCCACTATCACGCCTAGTTGCGATATTCCCCATAGCACCATTTTGCCGATGTCTCCGCGCATCAACCAAATCATCCCCAGCGCCACATTTACCCATACCACCAATGGCACGCCCAAATTGTGGGTATAGAGTACGCCAAGTTCCAATATCGCCATAAGCCCTATCAGCCGATAAGGGATGCGGGTCTGTTTTTTATACCGACTGATTGCATCGGCACATGCTAATAACCCCAATGCCCATAACGGCACGGCGCTATAGGCACGGACTTCTTGTGAATATTCCCATAACAGGGGCGATATGCCGAGTAATATCCCAAATAATATCGCAATTTTTATCCCAAACCAGCGTTTGGCGATGATAATACCCAATGCTACCACCCCTATCCCATATAACACGGAGATATAGCGCAACGCGAGGGGCGAATTGCCCACACCCGCCACTTGTAAAATGTGTCCTGTGAAATAATACAGGAACGGCGTTTTATCATCGGGTGTGATAAACGGAGACCGCATGGCGCGGATGCTCCACGCCTCATCATGCCACACCGATTCGACATTAAGCGCCATCATCCGCAGGGCAAATGCGCCGAGTAGGACGAATAAAATAAGCCATAGGGATTTTTTGGAGATAACCATCATGTGTGATACCTAGTTTTGCAAATATACGCATGTAAGGGTATCATAAAATGGATAAAAAGTGAGATAGGCGGTGTGGCGATGAGTGAATATTATGCTGATGACGAACACGATGATGACCCCATAGAGGGGTATTGTGTGCGATGCAAAATGACCGTAGAGATTATAGACCCGTTACCCGTATGGACGCGCAAGGGGATGCCTGCTGTGCGTGGTGAATGTCCAGAATGTGCGGGGACGGTGTTCCGCATGGGTGCGATTCCCGCGCATAGCAAAAGCCAGCGCCCCATACCGATTGATGTGGCGGGTGGTGGCAAGCGTAACCTGCCAAAAATTGCCCCCAACACGGTGTATGTGGCGTATGCCGAATCGGATGAGGCGATTGCCCGTCAAATCGCAGAAGATTTGACCAAAGCGGGTATCACCGCATGGTTGCATGAGCATGACGACCAAAAAGTGGCATGGGCGGGTGGGGTGCATCCTGCGCTTAAAGAATGTGACAAATTGCTGGTGGTGTTATCATCGGCAATCACAACCGATATGCCACTGGCATCCACATGGGCATTTTTTAAGGAGAAACGCAAGCCGATAATCATCGCCCAATTAGAAGAAATCACCCTGCCAGATAATATCCGCAGAAGCCCACGTTACGATTTTAGCGATTATCGGCGTGCCTTCCGCGAGACGGTGCAGGCGTTGGGGTAGAGGAATTATTCCCCTTAATCCTGTTCGCCATTCGTTAAATCGTCTAATAGGGCGATGATATCCTGTGGCGAAATATCAGGCTGGTCAGATTTGGCATATATCGTCAAAAGCACCACTCTATCACCAAGTCGTACATAATAAATGACCCGAAACCTGCCACTTTTGCCTTTTTATGCAGATGGATTGGCAAGGCGCACTTTTATACACATCATGCCCGATGTTGGTGATTTTATCGCCTGGACGCTCATCATTTTCCAACTGTATGAGGAGTGTCTCTAGAGTAACATTCGCTATGTAATTATAAAAACAGCCCCTATCCCCCCCAGCCCCTGCGGACGGCATGGT